>Ga0247840_10000888_pt1 | contig 60192 bp, 72 predicted proteins | sample LaCruzMarch2015__FD_192404 | JGI IMG/M metagenome (GOLD analysis project Ga0247840, IMG submission 192404) | Freshwater microbial communities from meromictic Lake La Cruz, Castile-La Mancha, Spain - LaCruzMarch2015_17m | ecosystem: Environmental > Aquatic > Freshwater > Lake | place: Spain... | reverse complement strand
AACGGCAACCAGGCAGCGGCGGCCAAGCTCCTGGGTATCCAACCCCCCACCTTCCACAAGCGGTCGAAAGAGAAGTTCGGTTTGTAGGCGATCAGAATTATGTTATGGCGGAGACAATAAATGGCAGGAAATCGTTATTTTAATTGAGCTGACTAATATTCGCAAATATGGTACTCGTAAGTATCATACTAGGGAGTACGAAACAGAAAAGAAACGTAAATTAATCGGGGAAAGTAATTGTTCACATTAAGTATTTACACCAATACTTCCGACAAAAAAGAATAAGCATAAGGAGGAAAAACAAATGAATTGGCAGGATAGAATCACCGTCCATCCCGACATTTGTCACGGGAAAGCCTGTATCGCAGGAACCAGGATCATGGTATCCATTATTCTTGATAACCTTGCCGCGGATGTATCATCATCCGAGCTTTTAAAAAGCTATCCATCCCTTAAGGCCGAAGATATTCACGCAGCTATTGCCTATGCTGCGGAATTGGCTCGTGAACGGGTTGTCCTGACGGCTGCAGGTTAATCGTAATGAAATTCAAGATTGATGAAAATCTGCCGGTAGAATTTGCGGATCTTCTCATTGCCGATGGCCACGATGCGAAAACGGTTATTGATCAGGTTATGGCTGGCGCCGTTGATTTCCTTGTCATCAATACGTGCTCACGGGAAGACCGGGTTTTGGTAACCCTTGATCTTGATTTTGCCGATGTTCGTGTTTATCCGCCACATGAATATGCCGGCATCATGGTTCTGAGGGTAAGCAGACAGGATAAACGGTATTTACTCGATGTTTTTGCAAGAGTACTTCCTACTCTCTCAAAAGAACCTGTCAGGCAACATCTATGGATTATTGAGGAAAGCCGCATCAGGATGCGGACCTCTTCAGCCGCTCCGGATTCACCGACGACCTGAAAAAGCGCGCCAGCGAAGAAGAAGTTATTTTGTGGGAACCGGAAGGATGCTCAGCCCCATAAACAGGCGAAGGAGAAGTTTGGTTTGTGAGATTTAAAATATTTATTGAAATCCTCTCGTAATTATGTAAAATCAAATAATCATATTTTGCAGGAGAGCGAGGCCATGATCAAAACCATCAGTGCTACGGATGCCGTAAGAACCTTCTCAGATTTACTCAATGCCATCAAATACAAGGGAGAATCCTTCACTATACTTCGGGGAGGGAAACCGGTGGCAACGATCGGACCGGCCGAAAATTCTTTTGGCGCGCGAACATTAAAGGAACTGGGCGCTTACCTCAACACCTTGCCGGCTATTGAAGAAAAGGATGCTTTTGCTGCTGACCTGGAAGATATTATCGGCAATCAGCCTGCATTGCCGGAGACATCGTCATGGGCGTAATCTTCGATACCAGTGAAATTATTACTCTGGAACGCAATCGTCAAGAGATCGAAGAAATTGTTCGTGGCCGCGAGGATGAGCCGTTTGGCATCAGCGTGGTAACTGTTGCCGAACTATTGCATGGCGTCGAGCGCGCTGACACGGAGGTAAGGAAAATCAATCGCCAGGCGTTCGTGGAAAAGGTCATGGAATTCTTTCCCACATTCCCTTTCGATATTGCAGTGGCCCGCATCTACGCCCGTATCTGGGCATCCCTGGCAAAGAGAAATCTCCTGGTCGGCGCTCATGATCTCATCATTGCGGCAACGGCGATTTCACTCAATTATACCGTCATAACGTCAAACATCAGGGATTACGGGAAAATAGAAGGGTTGAAGGTGGAACGTCGATGATTGTCCATGGAGATGCTTAAAGAAGACGAGGAGCCTATGAAGAAGAAATCGCCGGTTACTATCCCTGCGGCGTCCCGACTGCGGGGCGGGGATGATCAGAAAATTTATTATCTTGACGAGCAGGGAAGGGAGCACTGCCTATCGGAAATGCCGGATTTGTTGCATGAATTGGAAAGACTGTGCCGGAAGCGACTGCCCGGGGACCGCATCATAGACCTGGAAAAGCCTATGGAGCTTGTCGTCTTGAGCGTGGGACAGAATGTCGTGCGATGCCGCTGGCCCGATAGCGCCGAGACGGTTACCGTCCGGCTCTCCGGTAATTATTTCTTTCACGTATTTCCCGCGGAAATTGTAACCTTCCGGCCTCGCAAGAGCTGGCGTTACGCCCGGAATCCCTATCTATCCGGAACATTCATGTCCGCTCGTCTCGACGTCGACGCCCTGGGCCTTACGCCGTTGAAATTATCTGAGTTCGGTCCCTGGGATCCGTCGGAGGAGATGCTTGGTGATGACGGCGACGTTGTTACGGACCCGGCGGAGCTTTCCTTTGTGGAAAGAAGGATCTATACGGCGGGGGTCCGGCAGCAGTATGAAATGGAGCAGATCCTGCCGGGGCTTGAGCCGCAGGATATGGACAGTGATCCGATCATGGAGGCAATGGCCGTCAGGGATGCGGAGGGAACAATGGCGGCCGCGGAAAAATTGATGAACCTCCTCCGGGCGGATCTACGCTGCCTGGACGCCTATGCCCATCTTGGCTATCTGTGGTACGACAACTTTCCGGAGGCGGCGCAACACTATTATGCCGCCGGGGTGCGCATCGGCGAGCTGTCCCTGCCGGATGACTTCCGGGGCCTCCTGCCCTGGGCCATGATCGACAACCGCCCCTTTCTGCGCTGCCTGCATGGATACGGACTGACCCTCTGGCGCCTCAATAAGTTGGAGGAGGCGCAGGCAGTCTTCGTGCGCCTTCTCTGGTTGAACCCGATGGACAATCAGGGCGCCCGGTTCAACCTGGCGGATATCGCCGAGGGGAGATCATGGGATGAGTCCGAAGTGTAATATAGAGACGAACCTCATGATTCATGAAAAAGATGCGCCACCGTATGTCAAGATGGGTGAATAAATGGATATCCTGCTGACCTTTGCCGGGAACCGCGACCCTTTCAATCCCGAAGCCGTTCAGGGCGGCTATACCGATGGCCCGGTCCTGACCCTGCTCAAGGAAAGGACCTTCGCCGCCATCTACATCTTCACCACCCCCAATACCGTCGTCAACGCCCGGAATTTACAGGAAGAAATCGTGAGGCGCAGGGGAAGAGACGGGGATAGCGGTGGAGAAAAAGGCGGCGAAAGAACCGGCGGCGGGTCAGGCAGAGGCGACGGTTACAACAGCAGAGGCGGTGGCAATAAAGGCAACGCCTCTGCTGTCACTGCTGCTTCCACCCCCGGTCCTACCATCGCCCCTGTCTCTGTCCCCATTCAAATTCCCGCTCAAATCAAGGTTCTCCTCATCGACATCCCCGATCCCACGGATTATGAGGCCCTCTACCTCCACATGTTCCGCCATTGCCGGGAGATCATGGCGGCCCATGCACCGGCGCAACCCCATTATTTTATTGCCACGCCCTCCGGAACCCCGCAAATGCAGACGATCTGGTTTCTCCTCGCTCAATCGGGTGCCGTCCCGGCGACGCTCCTGAAGATCACGCCGCCCCGGTTTTTGCGTCCCCAGCAGCCGGCGGTCTCCGAAATCCGCCTTTACCTGGAGTCCTTCCCCAGCCTTCCCTGGCCGTCGGAACAGGACCTCGATACGGCGTCCCTCCTGTTGCGCAAAGAAAAACTGGAGGCGGAACGGGGAGAAATCCTTAGAGAATTCGGCAGCCTGCGCCTGATTGGCAAAAGCCCGGCCCTGACGACGATGCTCGATACGATTCAGGCCGTCAGCCAATACGATGCCGCCGTGCTGATCCAGGGAGAAACGGGGACGGGGAAGGAAATCGTCGCCCGGGCGATCCACTTCAACAGCCCCCGGAAAATGGAACCTTTTATCGTTATCAATTGCGCCGCCATCCCGGAGAGCCTTGTGGAGAGTGAGCTTTTCGGTCATGAGAAGGGGGCCTTCACCGGGGCGATCCAGCAGAAAAAGGGTAAATTCGAATTGGCCAGCGGCGGCAGCATCTTCCTCGACGAAATCGGCGATATGCCCCTGCCTGCCCAGGCCAAGATCCTCAGGACCATCCAGGACGGTGAAATCACCCGCGTCGGCGGGGTCCGGCCCATTCAGACCGACGTCCGCGTCCTGGCGGCGACGAATCGCAATCTTGCCGCCCTGATCGGCGAGAATAAATTCCGGGAAGATCTCTATTATCGCCTCAAAGTCATCGATATTCGCCTGCCCGCCCTCCGGGAGCGGCAGGAGGACATCCCCCTTCTGGTCGATCATTTCCTGTCCCGCCACAACCACCGCTGGCGGCAGCAGAAACAGCTCAGCCGCGAGGCCATGCACCGCATCGTCGCCTATTTATGGCCGGGAAATATCCGGGAATTGGAGAACGCCATTGAACGGTCCTTCATTCTAGCCAAGGGAAGCGTCATCCGGGCGGAAGACCTGCCGCCGGAACTCAGCGCCCCGGCTTCCATGCCGAATTCTTTGCAGGATTCCCGGAAAGGAGCAGACGCCGGGCAATCAATATTAAGGAACCAAACGGAATCTCTGGATACTTCAGCAACTACGGGAACGTTATCGCCGCAGTTGCCAACTACTGAATCGTCGTTATTATCGACGTCGCAAGCGCCGTCCGCGGTAATCCCCCCCGGAGGCATGGACCTGGCCCAACGTCTCCACGAACTGGAAAAGACCTACTTCGCCGCGGCCATCCGCCAGGCCGAAGGCAACCGAGAAGCGGCGGCAAAGCTCCTGGGTATCCAGCCCCACACCTTCCGCAAGCGGGCGAAAGAGAAGTTTGGTTTGTAGGAACCGGAAGAAATCTCAGTCCCATAAACGGGCCGCCAAGGAAAAGGAAAAACGGTGAGGGTAGTCGTCAATTGATTAATAATGACGTGAAGTTAAGCCACTTCAGTGCACTGAAGTGGCTCTCGGGCTGGACTCTTGGGAGAGGCGTGCTGCGTAACAATGGTTACTTATGGCGTAACAATAATTACGAAAAGGGTGCCGCAAGGGATGCTGCGGGGCACCCCAAAACGTTGCTCATTAAGCAAAGGCAGCATTTATAGGCGGTTACAAAGATTATGAATGTTGGCACAGAAATCGCTATATGACAAAATCAAACATGACAGAATTAAAATGGACATGAAACAAGTCAGCAAATAGATAAAAAATGAACAAACCTCAAAACGGAATATTCAGGAGATAACAATGTTTACAGAAATCGGCATCGAAAATTTCAAAGCCTTTGGCAAGATGCAGCGCATTCCCCTGAAACCCATTACGCTGCTCTACGGGCCAAATAGCTCGGGGAAAAGCTCACTGCTTCAGTCGCTACTCCTTTTCAAACAGACATTGGAAGAAGCGGCGGATGACAAAATAGTTCTCCTGCCAAAGGGTAATCTTGTTGATCTTGGCGGATATCAGGAATTCATCCATGGGCATGATGCAAAAAAAGACTTCCGTTTTGTAATTACTTTTAAGTATTCATGGGCTTTAATGATGTTGACTAACGATATTTGGGATATAGATAACTGGCCTGATTTATCATTAGAATTTTGTCTATCCCAGGAAAAGACTGGAGAAATTCTTATTACCTCGATCAAAACACGAGACAGTCTTCATGCCGCTCCAATTATGGAATGCAGGAATGCTTGGGCGATTCCCGCTCTACGACGTGCCATCATGAAGAAGAAGGATGAATTCAAAAGGGACGGCGATCCCCATGAGCTAATATACGAATGGTTATTGGATCTAAAGAGATCGGTGCTGGTCATGGATAATATGAATTTGGCGCACCCCTTGTTTAAAAATTATTGGGATGTACTACAAGAAGAACAAGACTATTTCAAGAAAAGATCAGGGAAGAGCATAGGCCCGAAGGGAAAAATTAAGACAGGCGGCGATGTACGAAGTAATTGTGAAAGAAATAAAGAATTATTGGGAGATATTAAGAAGTACATAGAAGAGAACTATGAGAAAATTGAATCTGATTTGAGAAAATTAAATACAGACAATACCGGATTGTCAGATGAAGAACTGCAAGAAAAGAAGGATGAACTATTAATTCGCAAGGCCAAGGTGCGACAATTGAAAAATGTATTACGTTTATCAAGAAAAATACATCGTTCCTTAGAAAAGAAATCCTATGAAGAATTTCAGAAAATTAGCAAATTTCCCGCCAGTGATAGATTGTTTTCTATGACAAATTGCTTCCCGTGCGATAATGGTACTGAAATTGATTTGCGGGGCAACGAGACATTGCTTTTTCAGAACATCCAAGAGTTTGCAATGCTGGGCAAACCGGCCTATAAAGAACGAATTTATGGAAACTTACATGTCGATGCATTACCTGATATTTATACGCATTTTACGGTTTGTTCATTTCTGCTATCAATTTCTTCAGCATATTTTAAAGAGTATCTGAGACGTATCGTTTATATCGGACCGTTGAGAGAATACCCGGAAAGGGTTTATTCATATTCCGGCAATATTCCTTCGAATGTTGGGAAGTCTGGCAAGTACACGCCAGACATCCTTCTCAAAAGGTCAGATATTGTGGCGAAGATCAATGATTGGTTTTACAAGTTTGATATAGATTATAATCTCAAGGTTGACCTTCTGAAACGGGATCTTTTTTCTCTCGGGTTGGTTGATAAAAAAACGGGATATGAAGTCAGTCCCAAAGACGTTGGTTTCGGTATTGGCCAATTGTTGCCCATCCTTGTTCAGGGTGCACTTTCCGAAAACAAGGTCATTTTAGTCGAGCAACCGGAAATTCATGTCCATCCGCGACTACAGGCGGAGTTAGGCAGTTTTTTTGCTGAGATGGCGGGAAGGACCGGAATGCGTCATGTTGGAGTACCTATTGCGTGCGAGCCTAAAGAAGAAGAATATGGCAATCAATTCATCATTGAAACCCACAGTGAACATCTGGTTTTGCGACTCCTGCGCATCATCAGGGATACGACCAACGGGGAGTTGAAAGAAGGCGAAAAGCCCCTCCGTCCTGAAGATGTGGCCGTTATTTATGCCAAACCAACAGAAAACGGGACCGAATTGATGGAATTGCGCATCTCCGAGGACGGCGATTTTATCGATAAATGGCCGGATGGCTTTTTCACAGAGCGGGAAAAGGAGCTTTTCTGATTATGATCAATGAATATGCCGTGGAACCCGCTGCTGTCAATAACTGGCAAAACTTTCGCTATATTATGGATCAGGTTGGTGTCGAGCATGGCCGCCTCATTTCCCGATTTCCCGCCAAATGGGCCCGGATGGTCATTGAGGCATGTGGCGCGAATTCTCTTTTACGGGATATTGAACGATTAAAGATCATGGAAAAACTCAAGAATCTCGAAAGAAAAATGGTCAAATCCAATCGTTCTTATGATCCTTCTAAAAAGTGGCTGACCAATGCAGAAGAACAACATCAATCAACGCCATTCCATGCCATTGTAGTTGAAGCAAATAAAAATAACGCCGCCTATGCCGCCGCCATTGATGAAATCGACGATTCCCATCCTTTATGGGCCGCTGAAAAAGCGAAGATTGTGCCCCGCAAAGCGTATGACTTGGCCCTGTGTGCAAGAATGCTGTTGAACATAAGCCGGGAAATTCTCATTATCGACCCCCATTTCAGATCTTATGAGCCGCGTTTTCGTTCCACAATTTCACATATGCTTGCTTATGCCTTTGAGGAAAAACAACCGGCGCGGGTGGAAATACATGTCGAGACAAAAGGTCAGGATCAGGAATGGTGGCGGAATTCATGTCAAGTTGATCTGTCGCCGTTCATACCGGAAGGGTTGAATATCGCAGTGTTTCGCTGGCAGGCAAAATCTGGCGGCGACAAGCTTCATGCCCGCTATGTCATGACCGAACATGGTTGCATCGATTATAATTATGGCCTCGATGAAGGGGAAAATGAAGGCCAAACTACCAACGTAGCCATCCTTCCACGCTCTTTATATGATCAGCGCTGGCGGGATTATCAGATAGAAACGGCTGTTTTTGATATTGTGGACAAAATCAACGTCTTTGGGAAAAAAGAAAATTGACTGATATTTGCAGATTATAAGAATACGGAGACCACCATGTTTACAGAAATAGGCATCGAAAATTTCAAAACATTTGGCAAAATGCAGCGCATTCCCCTGAAACCCATCACGTTGCTTTATGGGCCGAACAGCTCAGGAAAAAGTTCGTTGCTTCAGTCGCTGCTCCTTTTCAAACAGACATTGGAAGAATCGGCTGACGATAAGATTGTCCTGCTTCCGAAGGGGAACCTCGTTGATCTTGGGGGTTATCATGAATTCATCAATGGGCACGATACCAGGAAAGACTTTCATTTGTTAATTTCTTTTAAATATAGTTGGCCAGACATGGAATGGCAAGAGGTATTGTGGCCAGTGAAAACAGCCGATCTATCCTTGGAATTTTCCTTTTCTCAGGATAAAACAGGCGATATATTAATGACATCGATTAAGACACGGGACAGTCTCCATGCAGATCCAATTGTGGAATGGAAAAACGTTTTGGAAATACCGCATCTGAAACGTGCTGTCCTGAAAATGAAGGGTGAATTCGAAAAAGATGGCAGCGCCACGCCGGAGGAACTCTATAGGTGGTTGTCCGATTTAAAGAGATCGGTGCTGGTCATGGATTCCATGGATATGGCAAGCTATTTGTTAAAAAATTACTGGGATGGATACGGCGAATATTGTGCTAAACAATATAGTATGAACAAAAAAAACAAAAAGGAATTCCCAAGTTATTGCGAAGAAACTAAGACGGAATTAACACGGCTGAAAAAGCATGTAGAAGAGCAATATCAAAAGATTGATGCTTTAAACAATAAGTTGAACGCAAACGCTACGGGATTGGAAGAAGAAGATCTTCAAAGAGAGAAAGACAAACTTATCGTTCGCCAAGCAAAATTGCGTCAATTAAAACGGATATTAAGACTGTCAAGCGCCATTCACCGCGCTCTTAAGCATGCATCCTATGAAGAATTTTTAAATATCCGCGATTTTCCCGCCAGTGACCGACTGATTTCTATTGCGAATTGTTTCCCATGCGATAAAGAAGTTCATCTTAACGGAGAGGAATGGGTCTTTCAGCACATCCCCGAGTTTGCGGCACTGGGAAAGACGCCAACGGTTCCGACTGATCCGAAGTCTTCATTTTCCAAAGGCTATCCCCATCTTTCTTCTATTGCGCCGATGGTTTATGATATTTTTAACAATGCCTCTAATTTGTTGCCCTACGCATCCCCATATTTCAAGGAATATCTGCGACGCATCGTTTACATTGGTCCACTGAGAGAATACCCGGAAAGGGTGTATTCCTATTCCGGTAATATTCCCTCCAATGTCGGGAAATCCGGCAAATACACACCTGACATCCTTCTGAAGCGGCCAGACCTTGTGGCCAAGGTCAATGAGTGGTTTGATAGGTTCGACATCGGCTATAATCTGAAGATTGATGTCCTGAAGCGAAATCTTTTTTCGCTTTCTCTGGTTGATAAAAAAACAGGCGCTGAAGTCAGTCCCAAGGACGTTGGTTTCGGCATTGGCCAATTGTTGCCCATCCTCGTTCAGGGTGTGCTTTCCGAAAACAAAATTATGCTTATCGAGCAGCCGGAGATTCATGTCCACCCGCGGTTACAGGCGGACTTGGGCAGCTTTTTTGCCGAGATGGCGGGAAGAACAACAACAAATCCTGGCGAATATTTTGAGGACGCTAAGGAAGAAAAATATGGCAATCAGTTCATCATCGAAACCCACAGCGAGAACCTGATTTTACGCTTACAAAAGCTCATCCGCAAGGGCGAATTGAAAAAAGAGGATGTGGCGGTCATTTACTTTGACAAAACATCCGAGGGCACTGTTACTAAAGAACTGCGACTGAATGACCGGGGTGAATTTATCGATCCTTGGCCGAACGGCTTTTTTGAAGAATCTTTTGAGGAAATGTTCGGATGATATTCTACGTTTATGTTGATCCTGCGATTATTGACAAAGCAAATCAGGACGGCGCTTATGCCGTTCAAGCTGTCACAAGCATATTTCACGGTTTCCTCCAGAATTGCTTCATTGTAGAATTTGAGGATTATCGTATTCAACAAACTATGGGTGAATACATCAGTGCTCTGCCGCAGAGTGATGCAAAAAAGAGGATCGAAGAAATTCTCAAGATAATGAAAAAAAGAAATCGTTTCCTCTATTGCCTCGTTCCAGATTATCTTGACAGAAAAAATAGTCTTGAATGTGTCCTCGATCAGGAGGAGAAAGCCGCCCTAGATCTTCTTTTGTTAAAAGATGAAGATATTAGCAAATGTGCTGAATCCGCGGAAATGACACCTCTGGAAGCATATTACAGCTCAAACTTTGAGCGAAAAAGATCCAATCTTGCGGCTGAAGGCATGGCTTTATTAGATGGGGAATTTGATCAAGACCAGTTTTTCGATCATGTATTTCTAAAGGCGCTGCGATACGCAGCTCGCATAGAAATATGCGATGGGATTCTTGGCCGCAAATATGGTGACAATTTCGATTATACATTAAAAGTTATGGGGATTTGGCTGGAAAAAAATCTGTCTGAACCAATAAATTTGAAAAATATCATTGTCCACTGTGAACAGCCAATCGGCTATAGTAAAGAGAGATTTGTCGCAACCATCTCAGCGCTGAAAAAAGGCAGGTTAAAAAACATAAATATTGAAATTCACTTTTATCGAAATGATGAAGGCGGTGGCGCTCTCCCTCATCAACGATATATTTTTACCGACCAGGTAGCCTTTCAGATTGATCCAGGAATGGATTTTATCCGAAAGAAAACCAAAAGAAACAGAAATTTTTCGATCAACTACAAAAATTTAGCTAAAATAACAAGTATCATCGGTGCCCATAGCAACTGGAAAATTCAACCGAGTGTGAGTATTTGATGGTTTTTGGGCCACTCATCTGTGAGAAATAAATGACACCGAAGGAAATTGAACTGAGTTTACGACTTGCGTCACATCGCGAAAAGAATTCCAAGCTAAAATTACCGCAAGACTTCGTTCCAAAGCTTCCATTTATGAAGCACCAAATCATTCCCTTTTATTGCGGCATTATGCTTCGAAAATCTCTCAACTTTCTCGAAATGGGCCTTGGAAAAACATGCGTTGCAATTAACGTAATGCGGTACAGCAAAAACAGCCCCCCCGATACTTCGACCCAACGAAAGAAATTACTTATCCAACATAGATACGGAAAAGCCAGACTAAAGGTTATAGACCAGCAAGGGGTAAGTTCATGAAGATAGCACTTCTCGTATTAGTTCTACTGCTTACTCCAGTGGTAGGAGAGAGTCGAGGGGGCTCCTATCGAGGAGAAAGAGCAAGTTATTCTCGTGATTCCGAGACGCAGAGGATTAAAGGATCTGGATACTACTCCTACGGCGAGAGGGAACCGATCCATTTCAACGAGCGCTACTCACCCGAAAACGTCTATCGCCCGGTGAGTAAGCCCAATCGAATTAAAGGAACTTCCAGAGGAGGCAAACGCAGATGAACATACGAGGACGTAAATATCCAATGTCAAATACCTGTTCTGTAATTTCATGTAGTAACTATCGGAAGTGAAGGCTGTAAGAATATCATATCGCTTCCCCAACCATGTAAGGATAATCTGAACGTTGTCTCAATAGACGACTACTTCTAACGGTTTGATAATGTCAACTCACTATCAAATATCGCCCGTATTAAATGGACACTATAAAGTAACCATTGATCTTTCAAAGTGGTTGCCCCAATATGAGCTATCTGCTTTCGCGCAGGAAATTCAGCGGATTGCATCTGAAGACGATGATTTTGAAGCCCTCTGTTCGCTTAATGGTTCTGTATTACAGTACACTTCGGAGTCTCTTTTTCCCGAAATAATCAATCAGCAGAAGAAAAAGGTACTAATCGTGTTGGGGAATCCAGCGACCCATAGTGTTGCTGGTGGTATGTTTTTCTATTCGAGAAGTGATGGAAACAGGCATCAGTTTTGGGGTAAGCTTGCGGAAGCTGGTCTGATGCCGAGAGTAAAACTTAATAGTTTGGAGCAGGAAGCGATAATGCGCAAGAAAATCATCCTTGAAGGTGCGACATCACATAGATATCTTTTGGGTCTGACCACATTTTACTCTTTTCCGACACCGGTACACGGCACATACCAAGATTCTAAAGGAGTTGAAACCCTATTTCGTGCCGTACTCAATAAGATTCAACTTATGGAATTAGAACGGCTATTGTCATACCCATTTTCTCATGATGCTCTTTTTGTCTTCACGCAGAAATCATCTTATCATCGTGCTATGTCGGCTATGCGTGGGGGAAAAACCGCGTATTGGCCTTTGAGAGGATCTGGAAGTAGCGGGATTGATCTTTTGGCCACACTAAATCAGTTCAACTGACGCAAAAGGAAGAATTTAGAAATGAACAAGGAAGATTTGTTCGATTATGGAGACAAGTGGTTTGTATTGATGCATGAAAGTCTTTATTATGAAGATCAGACTTTAATCGGGTTTAGGTCAATCTTGGCGATGATGTTGACACCACGGGGTCGATTTATGGTAAAATTGCGGGGGCTTGTTATGGCAAAGAATGAATCCCGGAAGAATGGTGTAAACAAATATCCATGAAAAATACCATCCTCAGTATGGCAGATAATATATTCAGCTAATATCTTAATCTGCAGGCAAAGAAATAGTATGAAGATATGCGGCAATTGTGGACATCCATTTTTCGATGACAATCTCAATCCCAATAATCCTGCGGAAGCACTGGGTGACCTTTTTCAGAAATCAATTGGTCTGATAGATGATTCAGACCTGTGTCAAGCCTGTAAGGTTGAGTTCGGAATGATCACCCTGATGGGTTTTGACGAGTGATGTTTGTTCTCTAGAGGATCTTGCATGGCCTTGATGATCTCCGACGATATTGAGCATTTCTGCACCGATGGGGAACGACAATTTTACGGGTTTTTGAAGACTGCTGCCAAGCCGGACAGCAAATACCTGGCTTGGTATCTGCCTGACATTAACGGTCGTAAACCGGATTTCATCCTCTTTTGCCGTGACATGGGCGAGGTGGAAGAAGTATTCAGGTGCACAGGATATTATTTGTGAATGGTGTTTGTAAAAAGATGGTAAAGAAAGAAGTTCTATGGATTTTTATACTTTTGTTTTGAGAAAAAGCGATCCTTACTGGGTGGCGCTGTGCCTCGAAAACGGGTTGGTTGGGCAGGGGGTAAGTAGTGATGAGGCCGTGGGAAAACTCAAAGATGCTGTTGTTTCTTTTCAAGATATCTTAAAAGTGGAGAAAGACGTTTATAACGAGCCGATATCCATAAAAGATTTGCATGAATTCCGTACCATCGAGGGCATCGCGCCCCAAGCGACAAGTTATGAGTTGTGGGCCGTTTATGCCTAAAAGCACTGATGATGAGATTGAAGAAATGCTCAAATAAATGGAAAAAGTCTGCCGGAGCTCCGGCAGAGGTTATCTGTCGGAATTGTAAAGCGAATTAACGAAACATTTTGCCGTTTTTGTCTGATGAATTGAGGCGGCGAAGGAGCAGTATTTTTTGAGTGTCGAGAATCGACGCTCCAGAAGCTCATGATATTAATTGGAAAACAACCGACTACCAAAAAGTTTTGCCCCTTGAAAAATGACCGGCAGTCAGGAGCCGGATTTCCCCTTTCGGCTTTTGGGCATGGGGGTCAGAAATCAGCTTTATGCCCTGTCTGTTTTGTGATGTGTTATTCGATGATTCGGAAATAAGGGGGCGTTGACGGACCGTTATTCAATCGGACGGGCATCGGGAAAGCACTGATAAAAGAAGGGTTGTCACGTCTGAAAGATATGAATGCTCAAGGATGTTGTCTCGTGGGACATCCGGATTACTACAGGAAATTCGGGTTCAAGAACATGTCTGGACTTGCCCATGAGGGAGTGCCACCGGAGGTCTTCTTCGCTCTGTCTTTCGACGGGCATGCTCCGCAGGGCACTGTCGCTTTCCACGAAGGATTCATGGCGGATGGCCTACAAGAGGGTGCCGGCGACGCTATAAAGCGCGCTTGACCCTTGGCGTTAGCCATCCCAGCATAGCAGGAGAGACAATGCGCGCGCACTACTTACAGCATGTTCCATTTGAAGGACTTGGCAGCATTGAACCTTGGTTTGAAGCAGCTGGGTACGAGTCAACCCACAGTCGGCTCTTCGAAACAACGGACTTGCCGGATGAAAAAACAATCGACCTGCTTGTGATCATGGGCGGCCCGATGAGTGTGAATGATGAAGATAAATTCCCTTGGCTTGTTTCAGAAAAGCAGTTCATCCGTGAAGTCATCAAGTCTGGAAAGCCTGTCCTGGGTATTTGCCTTGGTGCTCAGTTGATTGCAAGCGCAATGGGGGCGAGAATCTTCCGTAACCCCGTGAAGGAAATTGGATGGTTTCCAATCCATGCGGTCGATTCAAACGACGGATCAGCTTTCCGTTTTCCACCATCAGAAACGGTCTTCCATTGGCACGGAGAGACATTCGATTTGCCACTGGGAGCGATACGGCTTGCGAAGAGTGAAGGGTGTGAGAACCAGGCGTTTCAACTCGGAAACTCGGTGATCGGCTTGCAATTCCACCTTGAAACAACACCGGATTCAGCTCAAACTATTGTTGAAAATTGCCGTAATGAATTGGTCGAAGGTAAATATATCCAAACAGAACAAGAAATTTTGTCTGCGCCACAAGAGCGATATGGCTCAATCAATAGTTTGATGGTTGATATTCTTGAGTATTTGCACAAAGCGATAAAGACTTCAAAACAGCCAGGGACCTTCTCTTAGGCATCCCATTTATGCCCAAGGGGTGAGGATTGTCGATAATCGACACATAACGAATCAATCCATCGGACGCTCGTATCTCGCGCCCCTCAGCTTTCGCGTTCTAGGCAAGGAGAACAAATGAACTATGATTAAGACAAAAACAATACCCTTCCCGAAGATGCCGCCTCCCGCAAAGAAACGGTGGGAGCAGCTGCCGGAACAGACAAGGAAAAAGATTCTTGAAAACGTATGGTGTTCGCAATGCCGTATTATGGTAAAAATCCAATTGCGAGAAGGGCAATTGTCGGGCCCCTCGTTGGTTCTTAGAGGAACATGCATGATATGTGGCAGCGAGGCGGCAAGAGTGGTTGAGCCAGTTGACGATATCTGTTGAGATGTCGCGCTGCGCAGCTATTTCATCGGTGATCTTTGCCGCTCTCGGCAAGCTCTTCCAGCATGCTGCGGTTAATCCAAAAAATCTACGAGACAGATCCCTTGAGCTGCCCAAAATGTCAGGGAATCATGCGGATCATCAGCTTCATTAATGAACACCAGATAATGCGTGACATCCTAGATCACCTGGGCATCAATATAATTGACAAAACTATATCGATCATGATATCGTAGCACAAACTATATCGATGGAGGTGTTGGCATGCAATCAGTAACCGTATCACCAAAATATCAAGTCGTTATACCTAAAGCAGTCAGGGAGGCATTGAAGATTTATCCTGGACAAAAAATGCAAATTGTTGAATATGCCGGGCGCATTGAACTAATACCGGAACGCGATATCAAGGAGCTCCGTGGATTCCTCAAGGGGATCAATACGGAATTCAACCGCGAGGGAGATAGGCTATGAATATCGTTGATTCCTCAGGCTGGCTTGCCTACTTCGCAGATGAGCCTAATGCCGAGCATTTTTTAGCCCCGCTCAGTGATTCCGCTTTGCTTGTCGTACCAACCGTAACGATATACGAGGTATTCAAGGTCATTCTCCGCGAGTCCAGCGAGAATGAGGCATTGCAGGCGGTTGTGGCTATGCAAAAAGGAACTGTTGTCGACATGAATACACCGTTGGCAATTGCCGCTTCCAAGCTAAGTTTGGAGCATAATCTTCCCATGGCGGACAGTATCATTCTCGCAACGGCTCAAGAATTCAAAGCGACTCTCTGGACTCAGGATTCAGATTTCAAAAATATAGGTAACGTCAAGTACTTTCCCAAAAAGTAAAGCCCAAGGCGCTATATACGATCGCAGCGCCAGGGGCGCTGCTCCGACTCAGCTCGTCGTTAGCAAAAAAAGTACTTGACCAATAAACATTTAAGATCTAAAATAAGACCATAATTTATCACTAAATTAAATTCAATTATGGTGAACAAATGAAAGCTGTTTTAGCAAGTTGCTCAGCAAGCATATCGGAATTAAAAAAGAATCCCAGTGCCCTTATCAACCAGGCAGAGGGCGAACCTATAGCCATTCTCAATCATAACAAACCGACGGCATATCTCGTTCCGGCTGAAACTTACGAGCAACTTATGGAAAAACTCGAGGATTATCATCTGGGGCTGATTGTTAAAGAAAGACAAAATGAAAAAATTTCTGCCATTGAATTGAATATTGATGAGTTATAAATACAAGCTCAAATTTATTCCCACAGCCTTCAAGGAATGGGAAAAACTCGACGGCTTCATTCAGTCACAATTTAAGAAAAAATTAAAAGAACGTCTCCAAGACCCACATATCAAAGCGAGCCGGCTTTCAGGCTTTGAAAACCATTATAAAATAAAATTAAGAGCAAGCGGATATCGCCTTGTTTATGAGGTAATAGACCAAGAAATATGTGTTATGGTTATTGCGGTTGGCAAAAGAGACAAAAGCGAAGTTTACAGGCAAGCTCAACAAAGAACCAAAAAACAATAAATTGCTAACGAAACAATCCAGACGATCGCTGTGCTCCGGCTGATTTTTGCGTTACCAACAGAAGATAGGAAAAATATCGCAGCAGACACTTGACTAAAATATCAACTGGTAGTACAACCAATGCCACAATAGGAGGTACAACCAATGCCAAGCGCGCCTAAAATTATTCCCATTTCCGATCTTAGACAAAACGCCAGCGACGTGGTGAAGACTGTTTCATCTTCAAGAGAACCTGTTTTTATTACTCAGCGCGGAAGAGCGGCTGCCGTCATGGTTAGCATGGAGGTTTATCAAAACGCACAACATGAAATGGATATTTTGCACTTGCTGGCGAGAGGCGAGAAAGAAATAGCAGCAGGAAATGGTTATGAACTCGACAACGTGCTGAAGGAAGCTGACCTTTATCTTGAGGCCGCGAAACGTTGAAAATTTTCTTTACGCCCACTGGTCGCCGCCAGTTCCTGGAGGCCATTGCTTATATTTACAGAGACAAGCCTTCTGCCGCTGTAGCTTTTCGCCGGAAAGCAGAGAAATCTCTTTCCCGGCTCAAGAAGTTTCCTGAATCGGGAAGACCGCTGCCGGAGTTTCCGGAACTTCCGTTTCGCGAAGTAATTGTAAGTCCCTATCGCTTTTTCTTTAAGGTCAAGAATGATGATGTATGGATAGTGGCAGTATGGCATGGCGCTCAGCTGCCTGATGACCCAGAAAATTAATGGGTAACCAGTAAATCCAGCCGATCATTGCGCTCCATCTGATCTTTTCATTATGAGTAAACGGTAACATGAAAGAACATAAACTTGAAAGCAAATGTATCTATTGCGGTGAATCTGATTTAGTCCATGATGTCCATGTTGGGTTAACCAACGAAATCGGTGATGTTGGATTATCCTATAGCAAGTTCATCACCGGGACAGAACCTATCTATGCGGATATTTGCACATCATGCGGGAGCATCATCCGTTTACATGTAGGTAGAACAGACCGCAAATGGATAACAAAGAAACCCAAATCATAACATCTGAGTGCAGAGGGACCTCCCTGACAGTCGGCCCCTGATTCAGAGCGTTCGGCATAAAGAGGAAACATGAATAAAGCATATGTTCACGGTTACGATCATCGCGAAAACATACGCTTACTCGACCAAGCCTCTACCCTGGTCGAGTTGCTACACTCCGACACTTCCTTTCCGGCAGGAAGCCGTGTTCTGGAAGCCGGTTGTGGCGTTGGTGCACAGACTATCACTCTCGCGAGCAAGAGTCCGAATACCTTGATTACTTCCGTGGACATATCCGAGGTCTCTATCGCTGAAGCCAAGAGAAAAGTAGCAACCGCAGGCGTGACCAATGTTCAATTTAAACAGGCAGACATCTTCTATTTAGGTATTTTGCTTTCGCTACTTGTCTCCGGTTGTGCATCCCTCCCCAATGAAAGAATTGGAGTCTTTAATAATCATCATATTGAGTATTCCTTGGTCAGAAACAGCGCTGTATCCGCGATCGTTGTCTTTGAAAATGGTCTTGATGGAAGAATGTATTGGTGGGATAAGATTATTCCAGAAATCTCAAAAGATGCCACTTCATTTTCCTATAATCGTCCAGGTTACGGAAGCAGTGATCCCGTATCGACTCCACGCGATGGCATTCATATTGTTGATGAATTGAGGTTGTTTCTTAGAAGCAATGGATTAAATCCTCCCTACGTGCTGGTTGGCCACTCCCTTGGCGGTCTGTACATGCAATTGTTTTCTCGTCGCTATCCTGAAGAGGTGGCAGGAGTTGTTCTTGTTGATTCAACTCACCCCAATCAATTCAAAGATAAGGGCGCCATCGATAACTGGCCTGCTTGGTTCCGCATGGCCTTTCGTTGGTACTTGTCATCAACTGCAAGAGAAGAGATGAATCTAATTAATGCTACGGGAGATACAATATTGTCTTTGCCTCCATTTACGGGGAAACCCGTGATCGTATTGAGCGCGTTACATCCCATGAAAGAAAGATCGGTGCTGGCGGATGATGCGAATGCAAAGCGCAAAGATGTCGCTAATCTTTTCCCTAGTTCCAAACAAGTCTGGATAGACAGCGGCCATGGCATTCCTAAAGAAAAACCTGAATCGGTTATCGAAGCAATTCGTGAAGTGTTGAATAGTGAAGGGCCAGTCATGGATAAGGAGCAGAGGAAAGAATGAAATCCATTGCCCAAATTGCTGAAGCCGGCCGGGGATCAGCATGGAAGTTTTTAAATCAGCCCGTGGCCCGGAGACTGAACAAAGTCGTTGGCCTGCAAGAAAGAGGAATATAAGACCATGAATCCAAAGAGGGTGCGGGCGACGCTATAAAGCCCACCTGACCCTTGGCGTTGGCGGGAGAAAATGAAGAATGCGCCGTAACGACAGAGAAATAACAGACCGGAAAGATATTGACGGCATCATTAAACGTTGCCGAGTTTGTCATCTTGCCATGTGTGACGAGAGCCAGCCTTATGTTGTTCCTCTCAATTTCGGTTATGATGGCTCCTTCCTCTACTTCCATGCCGCACGGGAAGGAAGAAAAATTGACATTATCAAGAGGAATAACCGTGTATGTTTCGAGTTTGATATCCTTCATGATATTTTCACGTCGGAACAAGCTTGCAGTTGGGGAGCAAAATACGAGAGTGTCATTGGATCAGGTACAGCCGAGATAGTAGATACTTTAGATGCCAAGAAGGATGCACTTGAATGGATCATGCGCCAGTACGGAAACGGTACTTGGGACTTCACAGAAAAAATGCTGAACAAGATCCTGGTTATTCGTGTACAAATACTCGAAATCAGTGGTAAAGCTCGACATTGAGATGGCGAGGGGGCAGGATTTTTTGAGTGCCGAGATTCGGCGCTCCAGAAGCTTATGATATTAATGAGAAATCAACCGACTGCCAAAATGTTTTGCCCCTCGAAAAATGACCGGCGGTCAGTGGCCGGATTTCCCTTAAATCCAGCCAACCGCTGCCCACTGGGCCGCTCCGGCTGATTTTTTCATTATGAGGGAACAGTAACTTGAAAGAACATAAACATGAAAGCAAATGTATCTATTGCGGTGAATCTGATTTAGTCCATGATGTCCATGTTGGATTAACCAACGAAATTGGTGATGTTGGATTATCCTATAGCAAGTTCATCACCGGGACAGAACCTATCTATGCGGATATATGCACATCATGCGGGAGCATCATCCGTTTACATGTACGTAAAACAGACCGCAAATGGATAACAAAGAAACCCAAATCATAACATCTGAATGCAAAGGAAACATGAATAAAGCATATATTCACGGTTACGATCTTCGCGAAAACATACGCTTACAAGACCAAGCCTCTACCCTGGTCGAGTTGCTACACTCCGACACTTCCTATCCGGCAGGAAGCCGTGTTCTGGAAGCCGGTTGTGGCGTTGGTGCACAGACTATCACCCTCGCGAGCAAGAGTCCGAATGCCTTGATTACTTCCGTGGACATATCCGAGGTCTCTATCGCTGAAGCCAAGAGAAAAGTAGCAACCGCAGGTGTGACCAATGTTCAATTTGAACAGGCAGACATCTTCAACTTGCCCTTTGGGCCGCACTTTTTCGATCATATTTTTGTCTGTTTCGTCTTGGAACATCTCTCGCGGCCCGTCAAGGCGCTACAGGTATTGAAAAACCACTTGAGGAAGGGCGGCACAATCACGGTCATCGAGGGTGACCATGGCTCGGTCTATTTTTATCCGGACAGCAAACCGGCGCATAAAGTGATTCAATGCCAGGTTGAATTGCAACGGCGAGCCGGCGGTAATGCCATGATAGGGAGAGAGCTTTATCCGCTGTTGCGTCAAGCAAGTTTTAACCCAGTTACTGTATCTCCTCGAATGATTTACGTTGACTCCAGCAGACCTGAACTGGTCGAGGGTTTCACGAAGAAGACATTCACGGCTATGGCGGAGGGTATTCGTGAATCGGCAATCAAGGCAGGAATAATTGAACAGCACCTTTTTGAACAGGGTATCAAGGACTTATACCGAACCGCGGAAACGGATGGTGTGTTCTGTTACACTTTTTTCAAGGGCATTGGATATAAATGATCGCCGAACAAGTCGTTCAACTGGATCGCATACGCTCCCGGTGAACTTGGCGTTATGTGCCCAAATAATAAGTCTTTTTAAAAGTCCATAGTATTACAAGGGTTTCAAAAAAAGGAGTTAGCAATGCCTAATGTGACAGCTAATGGAATCCAAATTGAATATGATACTTTGGGTGATAGTTCATTCCCGGCATTATTATTAATTGCAGGTAATGGTGCTCAGATGATTTTTTGGGAGGTCGAATTCTGCGAGTCATTAGCAAAAAAAGGTTACTTTGTGATTCGGTTTGACAATCGGGATGCCGGTCTTTCGACAAAATTTGAAGAAGCAGGAATTCCTGACTTTATGGCTGCAATCAAAGCTGCCATGGAAGGTAAGCCTGTGGAATCAGCATATTCTCTTGATGATATGGCAGATGACGCCGTTGGTCTGCTTAATGCTTTAGGCATTGAGAAGGCCCATATTTGCGGCGCTTCAATGGGCGGTATGATCGCCCAGGTTATCTCCTATCGATATCCAAAACATGTCCTGAGCCTCACTTCAATAATGTCGACCACAGGAAATCCTGATCTTCCGCAGGCGAAACCGGAGGCGCTTGCTGCCGTTCTCGCGCCTGCACCAGAGGAACGCGGAGCATATGTTGAACACAATATGAATACATGGCGGACGATTTGGAGTCCCGGATTTCCATTTGAGGAAAAAAGAGCTCGAACGTTCATGGAGAAGAGCTATGATCGTTCATACTACCCGCAGGGAATGTCGCGTCAAAACATAGCTCTTATTGCCAATGGCGATCGCAGACTGTTGCTTGCATCTATTAAGGTTCCAACGCTTGTAATTCATGGGGCTGATGATCCGCTGATTCCGGTCGAAGGAGGAAAAGATACAGCTCGGGTGATACCGGGAGCAAGATTATGTATAATTAATGGTATGGGGCATGACATGCCAAAAGGGGTTTGGGCAGAAATAGTGGACGCCATTTCCAAGCATGCTGTGCAAGCCAACGTTTGAAATAAAGAGGAGATGAATGATACGGCCTTTTTCTTTTATGAAAGTCTGCCGGAGCTCCGGCAGAGGTTATCTGTTGGAATTGTAAAGCAAATTTACGAAACATTTTGCCGTTTTTGTCTGATGAATTGGTCAATTTTATGATTTCCAGATTAGGAAAGCCAGGCATCCTGCGAGCAGGAGGGCGTAAGTAATGAACATCAGGGTGTTGACCCTGACAATATCCCGGTTTTCGAGGGGGCGCAGGGGATCTCCCATGGTTGGCCGCTCCGATGGCTGGCCGAAGTAGTAGTTCAGGCCCCCGAGCTGCACGCCGAGGGCGCCGGCCATGGCCGCCTCCAGGAAGCCGGAGTTGGGACTGGGGTGGCGGCGGTGGTCGCGAAAGAGAATCTTTATGGAATTACGGGCATTTAAGCCCGCAAGAACGGCGGCGGCGGGGATGATGATCGCTGTCAGGCGGGCGGGAAGATAGTTGACCAGATCATCCAGGCGGGCGGCGGCCCAGCCGAATTCCCGGTAGCGTTCGTTTTTGTAGCCAAAGGTCGAATCGAGGGTGTTGACGGCCTTGTAGAGCATGGCGCCGATGGGCCCCCCCAGGAAGGCGAAAAGCAGGGGGGCCGTGACGCCGTCGGCGGTGTTTTCGGCGACGCTCTCCACGGTGGCCCGGACGACTCCCCTTTCATCAAGGATATCCGTGTCCCGCCCCACGATCCTGCCCACCCGGAGGCGCGCTTCGGGCAGATCTCCCTTCTTGAGGCTCTCATAGACCTCCCTGCTGTGCCGGGAGAGATCCCGGGCGGCCAGGGTGGTGTAGATAAGCAGGATAGAGATGACATCTCCCATCCAGGGGTGAAGCAAAGCTCCCACAAAGACGATACCCCAAGAAATCCCGGCGGTTGCCGACAATACGCACACAACCGTGATCAACCCGGCCACGCGTGGATTGGGGATCAGTTTTCGGCTGACGGGCTCACAGAAAAGGGCAAAGCGTCCGATAAATTTCACCGGATGGGGAAACCACCGGGGATCCCCGCAGACCAGATCCAGGAGCACGGCTATGAGGATTTGATATTCAAGAGACATAAATACTTTATATGAAAATCCCCCCCTCCCCCCTTTATCAAAGGGGGGTAAGGGGGGATTTTCATGCTTCGTTGTGCCCACTTCGGGCATGCGTGTTAGTTAATGAAAGCCAGTCCGGCCAAGACGAAGACCGTTTCCGTAATTTCGGAAGCGGCGCCGATGGTATCGCCGGTAAACCCGCCCAATTTACAGTAGATGTACCAGGATACCAACCCGGCGGCGACAACTGCCGTCAGAGCGGTGACCAGCCCCATCCAGGCGCTGAGGAACCATCCGGCGGCCCCCAGAAAAATGATTGCAAAAACAGGATTCAACCAGGTGCGCCGTTTGATGAATAATGTCGCGAGGCCCCCGTCTTTGCGGGCGTAGGGCAGGGCTGTCAGCATCAGGAGCATGGCGAAACGGCCGCCGATGGGCATTAAAACGAGGATTGCCAGGCGTTGCGGGAGGGGCAAAGGGGCCAGGGCAGAGATTTTGAGAGCGATAATGAAGACAATGGCCAGGACCCCCATGGCGCCAATGCGGCTGTCCCGCATGATCTCCAGCATCCTTTCCCGGGACCGGACACTGAAGACGCCGTCGGCGGTATCGGCAAGACCGTCCATGTGGAGGCCGCCGGTAATGGTCAGGAGCACGAGAACTGTCAAAACGGTGGCGGGCAGGGAGGGGAAAAAGCCGCATACGAAATAGTCGAACAGGGCGACCAGGCAGCCGATCAGCAGGCCAACTAAAGGGAAGAAAGGGGCGCACCTCTCGATATCCGACTCCCCGATGTTTTTACCCCCTGGAACAGGGATAACGGTCAGAAACTGGATCGCGGCAATCAATGCTTTCATGTCAAAATGTGCCCGTAACTGGTCAAATCCATGGTATTCTTCCTCTGGAAATCCATCCCCAGCATAACCATCCCCTTGCAGGGAAGGGATTTTTTACATCCCCGCCTTGGAAACGCTGGCCTCGGCGAAGGTGGACACTTCCGTCAAAATCCGCACCGCTGCTTCGACAAAAGGCATAGCCAACGCCGCCCCGGTTCCCTCTCCCAGCCGGAGATCCAGATCGAGAAGCGGCTTTTTGCCCAGACAATCCAGGGCGATCCGGTGACCGATCTCCATGCTCCGGTGGGAAGCGATCATAAAATTCTTGGTGAGCGGTTCGATGTGGGCGGCGATTAGCGCCCCCGCCGTGGATATAAACCCATCCACCAGGACGGGTTTCCGCTGCGCGGCGGCCCCCAGGATCAGGCCGGCAATCCCGCCGATCTCGAACCCCCCAACCTTTGATAGAATATCGAGGGGATCCGTCATGTCCGGGGCATTGATTTGAATAGCCTTTTCGATCATGGCAATCTTGTTGGCCAATTGGCCGTCATTGATCCCTGTGCCCCGGCCGGTGACTTCACTGACCGGGATGCGACCATATATGGAAACAAGGGCGCTGCTCGGAGTGGTGTTTCCGATCCCCATTTCTCCGGTTCCGAAGAGGTCCGTAGTCGCCCCCAGCTCCTGGGCGATCTCGATTCCTGCCTCAATGGCCCGGAGCGCCTCCTCGCGACTCATGGCCGGTCCCTGGGTCATATCCCGCGTTCCATTGCCGATTTTTTTCGAGATGACATGCCCCTTTTCGGTCAGTTCCACAAGATCGCCGGCCACGCCCATGTCCACAACCACAAGTCTGGCCCCTGCCAAGCGGGCCAAGGCATTGATGCTTGCCCCGCCGTTGACGATATTATGCACCATCTGCACGGTGACTTCCCGGGGATAACCGCTTACCCCCTGGGCGGTGACACCGTGATCCGCCGCCATGGTGACGATGGTTTTTCGCCCCACGTTTGGAGGCATTTGCCCTGTCATACCCGCAAGTTCTTCGGCCAGGTCCATAAGACGGCCGAGTGCCCAGTAGGGCATCGTCAACTGTTCAAGCCGCGCCCGGGCTGCGGAGCGGGCTTCGCTATCGGGACGGGGGATCTGCTGGATGATCGTTTCAAGAAATCTCATATAGTTATCTGTGTTCCTTTCCTTTAATCCACATGGGGATGCCGCTGACCATGAAAACCACGGTGTCGGCCTCTCTGGCAAAGACCTGGTTGCATCGTCCGGCGAGGTCTCGGAAAAGCCGTCCCGAGAAATGATCGGGAACGATGCCCATCCCGACTTCGTTGCTGACGAAGATAACGGCGCCCTTACATGATCGCGCTGCCTGAAGAACTTCCCGGGATGCCGCGACGATGTCGTTTTCAGATAAAGAGGCGCCTCGCTTTTCGGCCTGATAGAGAAGATTATTAATCCAGAGGGTAAGGCAATCAACAAGGAAACCCCCCGCCTGCTGTTTTTCCCCTTTTGCCGCATCCCCCTTTTTTTGACTTTCCTGCTGTATACCCTGGGTCAAGGCGCCGGACAGATCGATTTCTTCTTCAATGGTGTGCCAGCGACGGTCTTGGCGGTCCCGGCGGTGTTTCTCGATCCGGTCCGCCATTTCCCCGTCGATGACCGGGCAGGTAGCAAGGTATGTCCTTGTTTCGGAAAGAGATTCGGCCAGTTGCTGGGCGAAGGTGCTTTTGCCGCTACGGCTTCCCCCGGTGACCAGGATTATCTCCGCCATTATGCTCTCCTTTCGGGGTTTCCGTTTCCGATGCCGATCCTGATCAAGTCGGGTACCGTCAGTTCATACGAAAATCCCCCCATCCCCCCTTTGACAAAAGGGGGGCATGTTTCGTTATATCCACTTCGGGCATGGGTGTTAATCACGGTTATCATCCTTTGCGGTGGTCAGTAGGGTGGACATTCTCTCCATCGAGGTGGAGAGATCTTCCCGCGAAAACACTTCCATGGATACGCCGCCACGATAATTTATTAAGAATTCTGAAATGATATGCCAGTCCGTATTTGATATTTCCTGGAGGGACCGGTGATCTTTTTGGCCTGCCACGCCGTGGAGGTGCACCATAGCGATCTCCTCGCCATATGCCTCTATGTATGTGGTCAACTCTTCCTGTTGCCCCAGGAGATGGCCGATATCAAGGCATATGCCCAAGCTTAACTCGCGGATAAGCGGATAAATCCACCGGAAGGGATAATCGATGTTTTCGACGTCGATCAGGCTGCGCTGCATGCCCCGCTCAAGGAGATATTCGAGAGAAGAGAGGAGATTGCCTTGCCAATCCGAAGTGTTAAGGTGCTTCATGTCCCCCGGCGGGTTCTTTTCCAGATGGAGGACGTATAAGGTTGGGTGGAGGGGCAGGGTGCGCTCATAAAAGCTCAGGATCGTATCGCAGGCCTGCCGGCGCATTTCTGAGTCGGGATGGCCTAAAAAAACGTCCGTCGGCAAATGCACGTTGTAGGAGAGGTCGTATTCTCGGGCCAGACTGCTCAACTCCCCGATTTCCTTGCTGGTTGGCAAGCTGTCCGCAAAGCGGCTTTCAAACAGTAGCAACTCCACTTCGTCGATAAAAGGTCCTGTAAAACGGACATTGGGGGCCATGGCATCGGGCAGTATATAGGAGGTTGTGCCGAGGCGAAAGGGAAAACGACCCTTCAGCGCCGGAAGCGTTGGGGACGGGATAAGCATTTTATTTCATTCCTTAAATTGCATAGCTGGGTAACACAGAGGCAGAGTCTTGTCAAGAAATGTGTAAGGCAGAATGATGGTGCCCGGCTTGCCCGGGAGAACGAATCGCCCATGATAGGTCTTGAACCCAGCGGGAAAACATAGTAGGTCTGGACAAGTATTAAGGCATGATGAAGCAGCAACGTATCAGGACCTCAGAGCAGAGGAAGACATGCAGAAAATCATTGTTCAGATTTACGAAGTCCAGGATCCCGGGGAGGCGGAAAAATTAATCGAGTTGGGCGTCGATCATATCGGCAGTGTGATCCTGGATCGGAAAAAATGGCGCGATCCGGCCATCCGGGAGGTGGTCCGATTAACAGCCGGGACGGCGTCGCGCAGCAGCCTGATCCCCCTGTTCGGCGACTTGCAGATAGTGCTGGAGGTTCTGAATTACTACGAACCGGACCTCATTCATTTCTGCGAAAACATTCCCCTCCGGACAGATGAGAAATCTTCCCGGACGCGCTTTCCGGAAGAACTCTGTAAACTTCAAGAGGTTGTGAAGGAGAAGTTTCCAAAAACAGCGATTATCCGCTCGGTGCCCATTCCTTCCACCCGGCCCGGGATGTCGCCGGGGCTGCAATCAGCGCTCCGTGACGGGATTGCCGCCTTGGTCGAATTCTTTTCCCCCGTCAGCGATTTCTTCATGACCGATACGGTTCTCGGAGCGTCGGATGGGGATGGAAGTGACGCCCTGCAGCCGGTAACGGGTTTCGTGGGCATCACCGGTGCGACCTGTGACTGGGAGCTGGCGGCGTGGCTGGTGCAGATAAGTCCTCTGCCCGTGATCTTGGCGGGGGGCCTGGGGCCGGAAAATGTAGCAGCGGCGATTACCAGGACGCTTCCGGCCGGGGTGGACAGTTGCACCCGGACCAATGCCTTGGATCCCCAGGGCCTGCCCATCAGGTTCCGCAAGGATTTCAACAGAGTGCAGCGCCTCGTGGAAGAAGTTCGCCGGACTGAGAAATCATGTTTCCCGATATAATTTTGGCCCGGCATCTGCCTGCTATGGCAGGGTTCCGATTACAAATGGCCAGTGGAGATCGCAGGGGACGCCCATATTCAGCCAGGCATTGCGGGCGTCCAGTTCCTCGTTGATCCGTGTTTTGATCGTTTTAACGGTCCCGTCGTCACAGCATACTTCCATCGAGGAGGGCAGCTCTTCAATCATATCGGCCATATTGGGAACATCAGGCAAGTTTCCGCCTATTTCCTGGCGATAAAAGTCACAGGCTTCCTCTTTAATATCGGCGGCAATGACCAACTTGTTAATTTTGTATGCTTGCATGTTTGTTCCGTCGTCCTCAGAAGGCCCCGTTGTGAATGATCATATGAATTGTGGCCGCGATTTCAGCCTTTGGGCACAAAGGGCATGAAGGTGTATTCCTTTTCCTTGACCCGGAAGGAAGCTTTGTCCTCGGTGTTCTCCTTGATAATCCCTTCGATGATCCGCTTGCACCCGAAATCATAAAAGGTGATCTGGTGGGTGGGCGTCTCTTCGGGAGACAGATTCTTGTAGGCCTGTTGCTGTTCTTCCGTGGCAAGCTGGCGGATCGTCAGCTTCTGGCAGCGTTCCCGGTCTTCCTCATCGCCGCTGCGGATCGACAGTACATAGTTGCCGTGAAATTTGATGGGCATCTTGATTTCCATAGTCTCGCCTCCAGGCATTTAGGATAACAAAAGATGTAATGATGTATTGACGAATGAGCGAGTCTATATCACATCCGGATCGTCATATCCATATAAAGCTGAAAGGGAATCTTCCCGTTATTCTCAGACAACGTTATTTGCGTGGAAACGCTAAGCAGCATTCCAGATGGTGAACACGCCTAGGCAGAGCAGCAAAATCAGGATGACCCGGCGGTATGTCTCTTCCCGGATCTTTCCGAAAAAGAAATGACCAGTATATGTCCCCAGGGCAAGAGGAGCGAGGGAGTAGAGAAAAAGTTCGAGAACCCGAGAGGTTATCAGACCGGTGAAGGTCTGGCCAATAATGACCATCAGGCCGGAGACGAAGAAAAACCCCTGCAGGGTAGATTTTATCAGCTCTTTGCGCCAGGATTGGATGGAGACATAAACAATAACCGGGGGGCCCGCCGCGCTGAAGGCGCCGCCGAAGCAGCCGCCCAGAAACCCGCTGAAATATGCCCAGCGTACGTTCAGCTCACGACCGGCTACCTTGAAGAGCAGACTATACAGGGAATAACAGACCAGGATCAAGCCAAGAAAAGTAAGAAGAAATCGGCTGTTTAGCGATTTCAGTAAAAAGATGCCGATGGGAACACCGGGCAGGGCTCCGAGCAAAAGCGGCCATATCCGTGGCCATTCCAGATCTTTCCAGAGGGGAATAAGGAGAAAGACGGTCAGTATGACGCCCATCAGCGCCACAAGGGGGATGGCCGTCTTGACGTCCAAAAAAAGGGCGAGCAGCGGCAGGGAGAGAAGAACGGAGCCAAAGCCTGAAAAACCCTGGATAAACCCGGCCAGCAGCATAATGACGACAAGATAGACCAGTGTTTCCATCGGTTCCTCCAGGTGAGATCTTTGCGTAACCTTAGAAAAATGGTTCGCAAGCGGTGAATAAAATGTTTTTCGCCGTTCCGAGAATGAATTTAACATCCTGTAATTAGTCACAATTATATGCCAACTAACCAGAAGCGAAAAAGATTTTTGAACCGCGGCGAAGCCATTTTTCTAAGGTCTCCAAGTTCAGGCTTGTTAAGCTATCCTTTCGAAGCAGGTTTTGTCAAAGATTATAATTTCGAGTTTGTCCATAAATCTGGGCACGATCTCTGGCAATATTATTTACGACAAACTCTAAGAGAAAGACTCTAAAAAATACTTGACAAAAAATCTGTAGATGCTTAAATTTCAGACAAATCAGATTGATCTAATCATTAAACATAAAGGAGAAACGTATCATGACATGCCAAACCGCTTCCTGTTGCCGGGTTGAATCCCTTGTAAGCATTGACGAACGGGGCCAGATGGTCCTTCCCAAAGAACTGAGGGACCGCGCCGGGATCAAGGCCGGGGACAAACTAGCCGTAATAAGCTGGGAAAAAGACGGGGCCATCTGTTGCCTTTCCCTGCTCAAAGCGGAACAGCTAGCTGAGGGGGTGCGGGATATTCTGGGCCCTGTCATGCAGGGGTTAGGAGCGAAAGTGTAAAAGTAAGAAGACGACCATGAAAAACGGACGTCCAACCTCAAAGGGAATAAACTCGCAAAGAGGGTAATTTGCCTCAAATTGTCATTCCCGCGCAGGCGGGAATCAAGAGATGATAAAGTAATTTGAAAAATCAAACAAAACAATTTAGTTAGGAGGTTATATGTCGGAAAAAGAAGCTATCAGAAAATCGGTGCGCGAGGGTTATGCCCAGATCGCCCTCCAGGGCTCGTCCTGTTGCGGTTCCGGTGTTTCCTGCTGTAGCGGCAGTAATCTGGCGACAGAAATCAGCCGGAAGATTGGATATGGGGATGAAGAAATGGCGGCAGTTCCGGAAGGGGCCAATCTCGGCCTTGGCTGCGGTAATCCCCTGGCCCTGGCCGCGCTGCAGGGAGGAGAAACGGTGGTTGATCTTGGTTCCGGGGCGGGTTTCGATTGCTTCCTGGCCTCCCGCCTGGTCGGAGCGGCGGGACGGGTAATCGGTGTGGACATGACGCCGGCTATGCTCGACAAGGCCCGGGAAAATGCCCGGAAGGGGGGCTTCGCCAATGTGGAATTTCGCCTGGGAGAAATTGAACACCTTCCCGTGGCCGACAATACGGCGGATCTGATCATCTCCAACTGCGTCGTCAACCTCTCCCCCGATAAGGAACAGGTGTTTCATGATGCATACCGGGTACTTAAACCAGGAGGGCGTCTGATGATATCGGACATCGTTCTCCTCAAAAAGCTGCCCGAGATCATCCGCAGCTCCATAGAGGCTTATATCGGCTGTGTAGCCGGGGCGGCCTTGAAGGATCATTATCTCGGCGCCCTGGTAGCGGCAGGTTTTCAGGATGTCACGATCATGGAAGAGGCGACCTTCCCCCTGGAGCTTATTATCAGCGATCCCACGCTGAAAGCCGTTGCGGATAATCTCCAACTGGACCCTGAAGCGGCGGAAAAACTGGCCCGTACGATTGTCAGTATGAAGGTGTCCGCCCGAAAAACGGGATAACAGATAATGAGCTTACGTCTGGCGATTATCGGCGGCGGGCCGGGAGGACTCTATGGGGCGATCGCGGCCGCCCGGCAGGGTATGGAGGTCGTCCTCTTCGAGAAGGGAGAGATCGGCGATCATATCGTCTGCGGCGAATGCATCTTTGATTCCCTGGGGCTTCTCGAAAAACCCGCAGCCGGTCTGCTCTATAAAGTGGAGACAATCCTCTTTGAGGCGAAGGGCGTTCATCGGCTGGCCATTCGGGATTACCGCAATCTCTGGATGATGGATCGCCGCGCCTGGCAGCGGGATCTGGCAACAAAGGCGGCGAATCTCGGTGTTGTCATTCGGATCGGTAAAAAAATCAACGCCAATAACCTATCGGAAATAAAAGGCAATTACGATTGGGTCCTCGATGCGAGCGGAGCGCCGTCCGTGGCGTCCCGGGCATATGATTTTTCCCGGGAATATCAGCGGGAATGTCTGTTGGCCTATCAGTACGTCCTGGAAGGTGATTTTGCCCACCTGCCGCAAACGATAAAGGTTGGATTTTTATCCCATATCAAGCCTGAATATCTCCCTGGTTACTACTGGATTTTCCCCAGAGGCAAGCAGACAGCGAACGTGGGGGTGGTTTATGCCGGTGGCGCTGACAGGCAATTCACTTTAGACATAAAGAGCTTACTTCATGAAGTATTGGAGAGGGAATCCCTGGGGGCGGCGACCGTCCTCAGCAAGGGGGGCGGGCTGATCCCCGCCTCTATCCTTCCCGTCCTGGTCCATGAAAATATTATCCTGGTCGGAGATGCAGCGGGTCTGACCTCGCCCCTCCATGGCGGCGGGATCGATTTGGCCTGTATAAGCGGGACCTTGGCGGTGGAGGCAATAATGAAGGGGAAACAAGGAGTTGCCGCATATCGAAATAACCTGCTGGCCCTGATGAAAGACAAAATTGCCCTGGAAGCATTGATTATCAAGAAGATGCGGCGCCTCAGCTTTGGGGAATTCGATGACCTGCTTCACGCGGCAGCGGTGAGAAAACCCTGGATCCGGACGAAAGCAGCTCTCCGCCATCCCGACCTACTTATCGCGGCGTGGCGCTGGTTGAGAAAAAAGCCGCAATCTTTCTCATTTATCAAGTTTCTTTGAGAAAAAGACCTGTCCCTTCACAATCAGGATTTCGCCGTCCACGGCTAAGGAGAGGTCCTGGAACCGTCCGTAAACAGTATTGTCCTGGATTTTGATGGGGATGGTCTTCGGGAGTGGGACCTTGACGGGTTTGGATAAGGGCGCAATAAAAAGCTTCAGCAAGGGAGAGATGTCCAACTGGATTCCCTGGAAGGCAAGGAGGAGCTCTTCCTGTTCCGGGGAGATGGAGATACTGATATTACCGTTCACCCGGCCGCGGACCTGCTGAATCAGTCCGGAGCGACTGGTCACGTCGAAGTCCATGGCGAGGATAAGAGCCGGGAATTTGACGCCTTCCCGATTATCAAACAACAATTTCCCGGGATTTGAAAGGGTTACCGCCACCGGTACTTTCACGGCGCCGAGGATGACGAGCTCCTGCTGGATGGTCAGTGGGAAGGCCGCCTCAATAAAGGACTGGAGGGTATCTTTGCCGATCCGAATTTCTAGCGGCCCCGCCGTTGCCGTGATCGGCATAAACAATAATAAACCAATCAAAAACAAACAGATAATCGTGGAAACATTTTTAGGGGGAAAATGGGTTTTTACAGATTCGTCAAATGATGGACAGTAAAGACGTTTCATGAAGGCCACTTTACACACTTTGAGCATTGAATCAAGAGGGCTTTAACCTCTGGAATATAAAAAAATTGTGCAACGCACCGTTGCACAATTGCCTTGGCGCAGCAATCTGAACCTGTTGGATAAACTCAGCGACCCGGAAACCAGTCGCTAGTATGCCCATAAGGCTCTGGAGCTTGACATGGGCAAGGATATGCTGGCTATCCAGATTGAAACCCGCGCCGTCTTTGACGATGGGATGACCGGAGACACTGTACGAAAAAATAGCGGCAATTTGAAAAAGATTCCGGCGGAATCTCAATTAACATCACGATATCATCAAGAAAAAACCGACATGCTTGTTGCTGGCTGCTATAGAGACTAATGTAATAACATCAATGCCTTACGCCCATGTGACCTGGGAAAACTATCCACCCAATTCTCCCTCACTTCTGACAGGAAGAACAGTAATAGGTTCCCCGGCCGCTGAGTTTCCGGCGTTCGATTTGACCGTGACAGCGCGGGCAGGTCTTGCCTTCATGGCCATAGACCTTCAGCCGGTGCTGGTATTCACCCTTCTGGCCGAACAGATCCCGCCAGTCGGAAATGCTCGTTCCGCGGCACGTCACGGCGATTTTAAGGATATCAGCGGTTGCCGTTTTAATCGTTTGCCATTCTTCCGGGGCAACGTTGCAGGTCGGCCGCCATGGGTTGATGGATGAATGAAAAAGAATTTCACAGGCATAGATGTTCCCCATTCCCGGCAAGACCTGCTGATCCAGGAGAAAGGCCTTGATGGGAAGGCGCCGTCGCTGCGCCTGAGCGTAAATATGGTCGAGATCTATTCCGTCAAGAAGATTGTCTACGGATTTTTTCCCTGAATCAGTATCAGGTTGGAGGTCCAGGGTGGCAAAACGGCGGGGATCGATGCACAAGAGCCGTCCCTGAGCAAAATCGATGCTAAAGCGGGTGTGCGGTGGACGTAGGCCGAAATCCCGCTCCCAGAAGAGCCGCCCGGACATACGCAAGTGTAGGTGTACAACGGCGCTGCCCAGATCGATTTCCAGTCCCTTGCCCCGCCGTCGGACGTCTTTAATCTGTCTGCCGATCATCGCCGGGAAATAGGTGATCTTGGTGTCGTAGACGGTGACGGCTCTGACCTGATCACCCAGGATTACCTGCTTGAGCTGACGACAAAGGGTTTCCACTTCCGGAAGTTCGGGCATGCGCTAACCTACAGGATTCCGGAGCGAATGATGAAGACCAGGAGGGCCAGTCCGAGGACGCCGGCAATCGAGAAACCGATGAGACCGATGATGGACAAGCCGAAAAAAGCCGGACCGATCCCGGCGGCAAGGATAAAGGAAGAGCCGATAACGATAGCGGCGATAATCAGGGCGAAGGCGAGGCGGTTGGAGGCGCGGTTGAGCTCAAAGATGATATGCTCCAGGCCTTTGTGTTCAAAGGCCATGCTAAGCTTGCCCTGACGGATCTGACGCAGGGTAGCGAGAATATCCTCTGGAAGATCGCGGAGATGGCCCAGCAGGGTGGTAGTGGAATCTACGGCCTGCAGGAGGAGCTGCTTCGGATGGAGACGCTTCGTGATGAGGCGCTTGATGAAGGGGCGAACCTTGGCGGTAATATCGAAGTTCGGGTCCAACAGAAGGCCGATGCTCTCCACCTGAATCATGGCCTTGATCATGAAGAAGATGTCCGGCGGCAAACGGAGTTGATGGCGGGAAATAAGATCAAGGAGGTCTTCGAGGATCTCTCCGATGCGGATATCCTTGAGGGGCTTGTAGAGATGAAGATCGGCAAAGGTGGTGATATCCCGCTCCAGGGCACGCCGTTCCAGTTCATCCTGATATTCAACGATTTTCAGTACGGCGTCGGTGATCTTGGGAATGTCCCGATAGACATAACCCATGATTACCTCCGTAAAATGTTCCCGATCCCGGGCGTCGATATGGCCCATCATGCCGAAATCAAGGATGCAGATCACATTGTCGGGAAGAACGAGCATATTGCCGGGATGGGGATCGGCATGAAAGAACCCGTGAATGAAGACCTGCTCCAGGATGAGATCCGTCCCCCGGGCGGCCAGCAGGGTCCGATCATAACCCCGCTCTTCGAGAAGGGCAATGTCGCTGATCTTGATTCCCTCGATATACTCCATCGTCAACAGCCGCTCCGTCGAGGCATGATGGAAGACCTTGGGAACGTAGATGGCGGGATTACCGCGGAACTGGCGGGCAAAGCGTTCGGTGTGGGAAGCCTCGAGATTAAAGTTGATTTCCTTGCGGATTGTGCGGGCGAACTCTTCTACAATACGGGTGGGGCGATAGAGACGAAGCTCCTCGATGTAATGCTCCAGCATGCCGGCTAACTGAAAGAGGATGCCCAGATCCTCGCCGATGGTCTTCGGGATCCCCGGACGCTGAATCTTGACGGCTACGTCCTCGCCCGTGATCAGGCTGGCCCGATGGACTTGGGCAATGGAGGCTGCCGCGATCGGAGTCTCGTCAAAAGACGCGAAAATATCCTCCAGATTTGCCTTTAGTTCCTCTTCGATTATTGTCCTGGCCTCGGTAAAGGGAAAAGGCTGGACATCATCCTGGAGTTTGGAGAGTTCCTCCACCATTTCGATGGGGATCAGGTCCGGGCGGGTGGAAAGGACCTGCCCCATCTTCACGAAGGTAGGACCCAGTTCCTCGCAGGCCATGCGCAAACGCTCATAATTGCTGAGAGATTCGACCTCTTCCCGCTGTTTTCGGGAAACAAGGCGCACTCCCATCTCAATGTAGCGGCCTAGATTCAGGCGATCAATGATCCCGTCAAAACCATACCTGAAGAGGACCGTCAGTATCTGGCGGTAACGGTTGATATTCCGGTAGGTCCGGGCGATGCTGCCAAGCCTGCGAAGACGCATAGTTGAGGTTAGGCTGTTTCTTTGCTCTTCTTGGTCTGCTCCAGTTTGGCCAGACGTTCCTTCAGTTCATCGAGTTCAGACCGCGAAGGAATATTCATCCTGTTGAGGACGTTGTTGACCGTCGATTCCGTCTTTTCTTCCATTTCTTTGCGGGCCTTCTTGGATTTCTCCATCCACTCCTTAATGGCTTCTCTGGCCTCTTTCTCCGACATCTCCCCGCGTTTTACAAGTTCATCAGCGAAATCCTTCATCTTTTCGGTCGTCATGACGGCCAATCCGGCGCCGAACAGCACCGCCTTTCTTAACGCATCGAACATAAGTAAATCCTCCTTTCTAAGAAATAAATAGTGTTAATTCTGACGCCTTTGCAAAAACTAATATTCTTCCGTCCCTTGTGGGAGCTGATTTTAGGAGTATTTGCGAGTGCGTCAATTATAAGCATCGGTTTCAGGCGAAGAGAAAACTCAGCACGCCGGTAAACGCGACACAATATTTTTGAGACCGTAGCCCTATTAGCGGGAAAAGTCAATGAATATCAGGATAAAGTAGATGATATTTGCAGTTATGGACTACCTATGATAAACACTTGGCCCGTTATGCAAGGAGAGTAGCAATGAACAAGAATGATATTATCAAAAAGGCAAAGGCCGCAGGGCGAAATACCCTCACTGAGGCAGAATCCAAAAACATACTGAAGGAATATGGAATCCCCGTCGTAGAGGAAGCAGTGGTTTTCACTGTGGAAGAAGCGGTAAAGGAAGCGGAAAAGATCGGCTACCCTGTTGTTCTCAAGGGGTTGGGATCGCGCTTGACCCACAAGACTGAAAAAGGGCTGGTTTGCCTCAATCTGCAAGACAATAAACAGGTACAGACAGCGGCCGGGCAAATTGTAAAGGGTGCTGGTCAGGATCTGGAAGGATATCTCGTCCAGCCCATGGTTAAGGGTAAAAGGGAGTTTGTAGCAGGTTTGTTTTGTGATCCCCTGTTTGGACCTGTCGTCATGTTCGGGTTAGGCGGTATATTTACCGAGGCCCTTGGTGATGCCGTTTTCCGAGTAGCGCCGGTAAGCGAAGGGCAGGCGGGGAAGATGCTCGATGAATTGCGGTCCAAGGCCCTGTTGGGAGCCTTCCGCGGGGAGGAAGCGGCCCGGAGGGAGCAGCTCGTCCAGACGATTACCGGTCTGTCCCGCCTGGGAATAGAACAGCCCGATATCACCGAGGTGGATATAAATCCCCTCCTAATCAGACCCGATGGGTCCGTTTGTGCCGTTGACGCCCTGATTGTGCTGGGCGTGCGGCCAGCACAATCAGGGGCTGAAAGACCGCCCGTGAAGACAGAGGATATTGCCCGGATATTTCACCCGCATTCCATAGCTTTCATCGGGGCCTCCGGTCAGCTTGGCAAATGGGGTCATCTGCTCCTGACCGATCTGGTGACGGGAGGTTATGAAGGGGAGATTTATTTGGTCAATGCCAAAGGCCATGATATAGCGGGGCGCAAGGCCTATCCATCCATTGCAGATATTCCGGGAAAAGTAGACCTCGGCGTCGTCACCCTGCCTGCGGCCAAGGTCCGGGAGTTAATTCCCAAGTTCAAGGCCAAGGGAATCAAGTATATGCTTCTTATTTCCTCGGGATTCAGTGAAATGGGCGAAGAAGGTCGGGAAATGGAAGGGGAGCTGGTCAAGGCTGCCGCTGAGGCGGGGATTGTGATTCTGGGACCGAATACCATGGGTATCATCAATCCACATCGAAAATTCTACTGTACCGGAACCCCCGTCTGGCCCCAGGCCGGCTCGATAGGGCTGGTGGCCCAATCGGGCAATCTGGGAACTCAGCTTCTGGCCTTTGCCGAGCGGGAAGGAATAGGTATACGTGCCTTTTCCGGATCGGGAAACGAGGCGATGATTACGATTGAGGACTATCTGTACGGCTTTGAAATCGATGATCTGACAAAGACGGTGGTCTTATATATCGAAAGCATTAAAGACGGAAGGCGCTTCTTCACCGCCGCCCGAAGGGTCGCCAAGAAAAAGCCGGTGATCGTCCTCAAGGGTGGCCGTACCGAGGCGGGTAACCGCGCCGCCGCCAGCCACACGGGGGCCATGGCCTCCAATATCAAAATCTTTAATGCCGCCTGCCGCCAGACAGGGGTGGTTGTTGCGGAACAGCCCATGGATCTATTAGATCTTTCAGCAGTATTTTCTTCCCTGCCCCTTCCGAAGGGGAAACGGGTAGCCATGTTGACTCTGGGCGGTGGCTGGGGAGTTGTGGCTACCGATCTCTGCATCGAATCGGGTCTCGAAGTACCCCATCTGACAGATGACGTTATCGCGGAAATTGATAAGATCCTGCCCCCCTACTGGAGTCGCTCCAATCCTGTGGATCTGGTCGGACAGTTTGATCCCGCCCTGCCCCTGCAGGTGCTTGAAGCCCTTGTTAAATGGGATCAGTGTGACGCTGTTATTCACCTTGGGGCTGTGGGCAGGGCATACTTTGTCAACAACATGATCAAGGCGGTATCATCGGCGGACCCAAGCTATCCCATGGAATTTCTGAAAATGGGCATGGAAAGGGAAGCGTTGGGAGAGCGTGCGTTTTATGAAAAAAGCGCTAAGCTTATGGAAACATATGGGAAACCTATCTTGGGAGTGATTCTTCTCGAAGATGAAAATACCAGGACTGTCACGGATGTCCCAGGGAGCCCTTATAAAGGAGTAGCCTTTCTCACCCCGGAGCGAGCAGTTAAGGCACTGGCAAAAATGGCGGACTACCAGGCCTGGCTGACGCGTGAAAATGTAAGCAGCCCGAGCAGGGCGTCATGAGCACTCTGTACCTGATCCGTCATGGCCAGGCAAGCTTTGGTACGGATCATTATGATCGATTGTCTGAAAGAGGATTTATCCAGTCGGATATTCTGGCTAAATACTTGTTAAAGATTGGCCATAAATATGATGCAGTTTATGCGGGAGAAATGAAACGGCAGATTGACACTGCAGAAACAGTACTATCCTGTTATCGTGAAGCGGGGGAGACGACGCCCGCCCTAAAAATCATGCGGGAATTCAATGAGTATGATTCAAAGGGGATACTAAAGGCCCTGGTCAGGGACATAGCCCGGGACGATCCGGGCATGGAAGCGGACATGACACAGTTTTATTCAGATAAAAAGGCCTTTCAGCGGATCTTTGAGAAAGTTATACTGCGCTGGATCACCGGGGAGAAAGAAATTCCCGGGGTAACCTCATGGCAGGATTTCCGGGTAAGGGTGGCAAGGGGAATGAACAAGGTCATGACTGAAAATGGCCGGGGTAAGACGGTCCTGGTATTTACATCCGGGGGCCCAATTTCGGCGGCTTTCCAAATGGCTACGGGCATTTCCGACGCGGGAACCCTGCGGGTGGTGTGGCATATTGTCAACACTTCGGTTTCAGCATTCGTTTATAACGGTGAGCAAATCAGTCTGACATCTTTTAATAACCGGGCCCATCTGGACCTGGAGAATGATTCCTCGCTGGTCACGTACCGGTAAAAGAAAGAAGGAGCAAATATGGATTTCGCAATTTCTGAAAAGATGCAAGTCATCATCGCCATGATGAAGGAATTTGTCGAGAAAGAATTGATACCTCTGGAACCGGAGTTTTTAAGGAGGGAATTTCGGGACCTGCTGCCGGAATTGGAAGAAAAACGCCGGATGGTCAAGCAGATGGAGCTATGGGCTCCGAACCATCCAAGGGAATTTGGCGGCATGGGGCTGGATCTCATTGAGCATGGTCTCGTTTCGGAAGTATTGGGCAGAAGCCCGCTGGGGCATTATGTCTTCGGGTGTCAAGCCCCCGACGCGGGAAACATCGAGATCCTTCACAAATACGGGACGGAGGCCCAGAAGGACCAATATCTGGCGCCTCTTGTGGAGGGGAAGATCCGGAGCTGTTTTTCCATGACTGAAGTCGATATGCCCGGCTCAAACCCCGTCATGATGGATACAACGGCAATAAAAGATGGTGCAGATTATGTGATCAACGGCCAGAAATGGTACAGCACCGCAGCAGATGGGTCGGCGTTCGCTATTGTAATGGCCGTGACCAATCCCGGGGAGGCGCCGCACCTGCGGGCCAGCATGATCATAGTACCGACCGACACCCCCGGTTTTAACCTGGTTCGTAACATCTCCGTCATGGGTCACACCGGCAGTGATTACTTCAGCCACGCAGAAATCCTCTATCAATCCTGCCGGGTTCCGCAGACAAACCTTCTAGGGCCGGAAGGATGGGGGTTTGTCATCGCCCAGGAAAGGCTTGGCCCGGGACGGATACACCATTGTATGCGCTGGATTGGCATTTGCCAGCGAGCCCTGGAACTGATGTGCCGGCGAGCCGCTCAGCGGGTGATCGCGATGGACGGGAAAACCCTCGCCACTAGACAGATTATTCAATCCTGGGTGGCCGAGTCGGCGGCGGAAATTCAGGCAGCACGGCTGATGACCCTTCATGCGGCGTGGAAAATAGAAAATCTTGGCGCCAAAGAGGCGAGAGACGATATTTCCCTTATCAAGTTTTATGTGGCCGATGTCCTTCAAAAAGTTATCGATCGGGCCCTTCAGGTCCACGGTGGTCTGGGCATGACAGATGACACGATCATTGCTTTTTTCTATCGCCATGAGCGGGCGGCGCGGATTTATGACGGCGCCGATGAAGTCCACAAAATGTCGGTGGCCAAGCGGATCATGAAGCGAAACCTTTAAATAATAGCTTAGCAGCGGCAAAAGAATCTTTTTCGCTTCTGGTCATTTGCCCTATAATTGTGTTTAATTACATGATTATAAATTCAATCTCGGAGCGGCGAAAATCATTTGATTCACCGCTTGCGAACAATATTTCTTCGGTTATACAAAGATTGACGAAGCAGACAACCGGGAAGGAGTGAGGGTTAGAAAGGAAAGATATGAGTATAATTGATGCAGCCAAGCCGGTTCGTGAGGGGGAAGAGCTGGACCTATGTCGGATTGACAATTACCTGAAAGGCGCCATTCCCGGTTTGGCCGGAGAGATTACGATCGAACAGTTTCCTAGCGGACATTCGAATCTTACATATTTAATCACTGCCGGGGAACGAGAATTCGTCCTGAGACGACCGCCGTTCGGCAGGAAGGTGCGAACAGCCCATGACATGGGAAGGGAATATCGGGTTCTGAAGGCATTACGGCCCCATTTCCCCTATTGCCCGGAGGCCTTCGCATACACGGAGGATGAATCCATCATCGGCTGCTCGTTCTACGTTATGGAGCGATTGAAAGGGATCATTCCCCGTAAGGAAATGCCCAGAGGCATGAACCTGTCGAAAGAGGAGGCCCGAATACTTTGCGAAAGGCTTGTCGATGTATTTGTCGAACTCCATCAGGTCGATTGCAAAAACACAGCATTAACGGAACTGGGGAGACCGGAGGGATATGTAAGCAGGCAAGTGGAAGGTTGGTCGAAACGGTATCGAGGGGCGCGCACACCGGACGCCCCGGATTATGAAGAGGTCATAGCATGGCTTCAGGAACATATGCCGGGAACGTCTCCAGCACCCGCAGTGATTCACAACGATTACCGCTTTGACAACGTAGTCCTGGCGTTGGAAGATCCCCTGCGAATAATCGGTGTTCTCGACTGGGAGATGGCCACTATCGGCGACCCCCTCATGGATCTCGGAGGGGCGCTGGCGTATTGGATCAACAGCGATGACTCTGAGGAAATGCAGGCGATCCGCCTGATTCCGACCCATCTGGACGGGATGATGACCAGGGAAGAGGTTATCGGCGATTATTGCAGAAAGATGAGCATATCGGAAGGTAACATGGATTTTTACTATACCTTCGGGCTGTTTCGACTCGCTGTGATCGCCCAGCAGATATATTATCGTTTTTATCACGGACAGACGAAGGACAAGAGATTTGGGATGCTGATATTTGCCGTCCATGTCCTGGAAAAAAAGGCGCAACAGGTTATGAGGACGGGGGAAATATAACAACAATAGGACCTTGAATAAAGGATTCGCTGCGGATCAAAAATTTTTTTCGCTTCTCGTTTATATGAAAATCCCCCCTTACCCCCCTTTGCCAAAGGGGGGTAAGGGGGGATTTTCATGCTTCGTTGTGTCCGTGCCGGGCATGATGGTTAGTAAGCATAAAAATATGACCAATAACCAGACTTTAAATTCAATCTCGGAATGGCGAAAAATATTTAATTCGCCGCTTGCGAAACATTATTCCGCGGCCATGCAATATCCGCAAATATTTAACAACGCTAAGAAGGAGGAAGATCAATGAAAAGGGACATATTTTCTCTCGAGGGGCGAGTCGCATTGGTAACTGGAGCCAGTCGTGGTATCGGGGAGGCAATTGCCAAGACACTAGCCGAGAATGGGGCCAAGATAATCTTGACAGCGAGACGGATAGAAGGCTTGACGCGTGTCACAGAAGAAATTGTAGCCGCGGGAGGGAGTGCCGCGGCCATTGCCTGTCATCTGGGAGAAATGGATCAGATCAGTCGTCTATTCGATCAGATTCGGAGCGAATACGGAAAGCTGGATATCCTCATAAACAACGCGGGGACAAATCCTTTCTTTGGCGATGTGCTCAGCGCCGACGAGAAAGCCTGGGACAAGACGGTGGACGTCAATCTAAAAGGCTATTTCTTCATGAGTCAGTATGCAGCAAAAATTATGAAGGAACAGGGCAGTGGAGTTATCGTGAATGTTGCCTCTGTCAATGGCATTCGCCCAGCACCTTTCCAGGGGATCTATTCTATTACCAAGGCGGGCATAATCTCTATGACACGGTCTTTTGCCAAGGAGCTGGCGCCTTTCCATATCCGGGTCAATGCAATTCTCCCTGGACTGACGGACACCAAATTTTCAGCCGTAATGATCCAGAGTCCAGAGATCATGAAAATCATTCTACCCATGATCCCCCTGAACCGGGCTGGGCAGCCGGAAGAGATGGCGGGACTGGTACTCTATCTTGTCTCCGACGCCGCATCATATACGACGGGGGCGTGCATACCTGTGGACGGAGGCATGTTGGCGTAAGGGAAGACTCAGGGAAATGCGTGAGGCCGGGCGCTGTTTCACGTGAAACAAATCGATATTATCGAGGAGTATCAGATACTTGCGGTCTGTCGGAATAGTTCAAAGGGCACTCTTGGCAGCGGGGTTTTTTCTTGCAGTAGTTCTTGCCCGTGATGACCAGCAGGGCATGGTATTGATTGTAAAGAGGGGCGTCATGGGGAAGATGCTCCATAAAAAGACTTTGTATTTCCCCATAGGTAATCTTTTCCCGAATAACTCCGTGCCGCATCAGAATCCTGCGTGTGTAAGAGTCTACTACAAAGACCGGTTTCCCTCCCGCATAGAGGAGAATGCTGTCGGCCGTCTCCTCGCCAATGCCCTTGACCTGGAGCAGTTTTTCGCGAAGAATCCCCGTTTCTTCTCCAAACATGACATCCAGGTTTCCCTGAAAGAAATCTTGAAGAAAAGTAAAAAATGATTTTAGCCGTCGGGCTTTGACGTTGTAATATCCTGAAGGGCGGATCAGTTCGGCAAGATCGGGTTCCGTTATTGTAAAAAGTGATTCGGCAGAAAGCAGTTGCGCTGTTTTCAGGTTGGCGATAGCTTTTTCCACATTCTGCCAGGATGTATTCTGGGTCAGGATGGCCCCAATGATGATTTCCAGGGGCGAATCTCCCGGCCACCAGTGGAGGTTACCGAAGTGATCATCCAGGGCCTGGTAGGCGACTACAAGCCATTGAGCTGTCTTCTGTCCCGTCTTATTCATACCAGGAGAGTTGTAAAATTTGCCATTTCGAGGAGCATCCCCGACGAGATATCTTTACGATTTCAAAAGCTTTACGATTTATTCCTTTGGCCGAAATGTTATTGATGACCCTTATTCAAAGTCTTATCAGCAGGAAAATCAAAATGAGTTCATAAAGGCAATCAGGAATCGCACTCCATTTGAATATTTCGCATAAATTCGACACACCGCTGGCGCCAGATCGCATAATCCCGGCAAAAAACGGGTGAAGCACAGCCGTCGTTCGAATCTCGTTTCACATTATGAGACCTTTGATAAATGGCTTCGCCGCAGCTCAAAAATCTTTTTCGCTGACCGTCAGCATGTAGATATTTATGATTAATTTTGCTATGTTAAGTATAATCACGGAACGGCGAAAAACATTTGATTCGCTGCTTGCGAACCATTTTCCCGCGGCTATGCTAAGATCTCATTATGGTGTTAAACGCCTGCCGAGAATCATGTACAATAAGCTGGATTATGAACATGAAACTTCGTTTTCCGGATCGGGCCTGTCCCGTATTTGATACGGGGCAGGCCCGATAAAGGGCTGTATTCAAGACTTTTGTGAGTACATCCTATTTGCGCAGAGCCACAAAGAAGGTCGCTTGTCCTCTCTTGATCAGAAGCATGATGCCTCCCTTGTTTGTCTGCTTGCTGATTTCGCGTAAATATTGTTTCACGGAAGAAATCTTCACCTTGTTGACCTGAAGGATAATATCCTGAGGTTGAATTCCCACTTCATCAGCTGGGCTGCCGCTTTGCACACGGATGACAATAATCCCTGTTTTTGCGGGAATTCCTAAATAACGGGCTATTTCCGGCGTAATGTCATCGATGACAAGACCAAATTGCTCATGGCTGCCGCCCTTTGCGGCTGCAACTTCGGGCTGGTCTCTCCGCTCGGTAACGGTTACCTGGAAAACCATTTCCCTACCGTCACGGATAACCTTGATACTGACTTTGTCCCCTACATGGAAAGAGGCTATGGAGAGCAACAATTCATGGGTGTCTTTGATTTTCTTGCCATTTATTTCCGTTACTACGTCGCCGGCCCGGATTCCGGCGCGCTCCGCTGGATCTCCTTTAAATACTTCAGAGATTATAGCGCCTCTGCGCTCCTTCAACTGCAGCGATTTGGCCATCTCATCCGTTATATCCTGCACAGAAACACCCATCCATCCTCGTGTAACCTTTCCCTTGGATTTCAGGTCAGGAAGGATGTTCTTCGCCATGCTGATAGGTAAGGCAAAACCGATACCCTGTCCCTGAGCCACAATAGCGGTGTTGATGCCAATCACCTTTCCCTCCATATTGAAAAGAGGCCCGCCGCTGTTACCCGGATTGATGGAGGCGTCGGTCTGGATAAAGTTATCGTACGGTCCGGCTCCGATAACCCGACCTTTGGCGCTGACAATACCAGCCGTTACAGTCTGTTCGAGACCAAAGGGGTTGCCGATTGCCAGCACCCACTCACCGACGCGGAGCTTATCGGAATCGCCAATTTCCGCAACGGGCAGGTTTTCGTTGGGTTTGATCTTGATCAGGGCGATATCTGTTTTTGCGTCCTTGCCGATGATCTTTGCTTCGTACTCTCTGCCGTCAGACAATTTAACGAGGATTTTATCCGCATGTTCAACGACATGATTATTTGTAAAGATGTAACCGTCAGAACTGATGATGAAGCCGGACCCGAGACTTTGCTGTTTGAATTCCCTTCGCGGCGCGTCTCCGAAGAATCGGTCAAAAAATTCGTTACCAAAATTACGATCAAAAGGTGCACCTCCTCCGAAAGGTGAACGCATGCCTCCTTTTAATACTTTTGTAGTGCTGATGTTGACGACAGCCGGTTTGACCTTCTCGGCAAGATCGGCAAAAGACCCCGGCGTCCGGGAGCTATCGCCTGGAGATACCGCCGACGCAGTCGGCACATCCGTTCCGGTCGGTACCTGGAAAGAGGACCGCAGTACTTCCACAACGGAGACGATGAAAAACCCGATGAGGCAAGCCAGGAGAAACATGAAAAAGGTCTTGCGGTTCTTGTTTGCCATGGATTGATTGTATCCTCCAAATTCTTTATTATTTACAAGAGAGCGGCCGCGAAACTACCATCTAATTTCGTTATTACGGGCAGCGCCCTATCACATATCCCGGGGAAATTCAATATCTATGAGACAGATATCAATTCTCTCTGCACGGTGTTAGCCAGGGTTCCGACACCTTCGATTGTAACTGTCACACGATCGCCTTCCCGGAGGAAGAGGGGGGGTTGCCTTGTAAAGCCCACGCCTTCAGGTGTTCCCGTCAGAATCACCGTTCCTGGCAATAGTGTCAGGGACTGACTCAAATCGCTGACAATGGTTGCGATATCATATATCATGCTGGCTGTGCTGGCATCCTGGACGACCTGATCATTGATCATCGTCCTGATGCGGAGACGGTTGGGGTCTGGAATCTCATCTCTGGTGACGAGAAAGGGACCTAAAGGGCAAAAAGTGTCAAATCCTTTTCCTCTGGTCCACTGTCCTTTCTGTTTTTCAAATTGCCAGTCCCGAGCGCTTACATCATTGGCGCAGGTGTAGCCGAGGACATGATTCATCGCTTCTGACACTTTGATGTTTTTCCCCGCTTTCCCGATGATGACGGCAAGTTCTCCTTCGTAATCAACCTGATCTGGTCCGGCAGCGGGAAGTAGGATCTGGGTTTCGTGCCCGGTAAGACTAGTGTTTGCTTTTATGAAAACTACCGGGTAGGGAGATACATTTGTCCCTATTTCATCCGCATGTTTGCGATAACTAAATCCGAGAGCGAAAATATTCGGCGGCGCCACAGGGGGCAAATATGCCACGATCTTTAAATATTTGTCCGTCGGCTGGAGAGAGTCAAAAATGTCTCCTTCAAGAACCTGCATTGTTCCAGAGGTTTCGGAACTTTGCAAACCGTAATGGATCTGGCCATTTTCTGTAAGACATCGGCATATCTTCATGGGTTTCTCCTATGGTGTTGATGTTTCTAATTATAGGGCCATTTACCAATGCCGTCAAGAAGGGAACAAAGAAAGGTACGACAAAAGACCCTTGACAGGGAGAAATAAAACAACATAAATAGCTGCTTACTTTGCGAAAAGTTCCAAAATACCCCCAACCGTCGGAAGAGGGAGATGGATTATGGGGATGTTTAAAATTACTTATGGTGAAATGCGTCATGGTAGCAGCAGGTTTATTATTTCCGGCAAGAACGCCCGTGTCATAATTGACGCTGCAGATAGAGAGACGCACATGGCATTCTGGATAAAGGAGGCGAGCCATCACACCAGGTAATAAAGGTCTCCTGAAGCGGATTCATGACTCCGCATGGGCGTGGGATCTTTTTCAGGGACCGGTTTACAATCGCCTGATTTTCAGGGCCGCAGCAGATTATTTTGATGCTGTAATCGAGCTTGCGGGTGAGGGCGCTCCTGTCCGGATTCTCGATGTAGGCGCGGGGGCGGGAGTTGTGAGTCTTCGTCTGGCGAAAGCGAATCCCGACGCCGTCGTCGTCGGGATCGATTATGCGCGGACGCAGGTGGAGGCTGCGAATCGCCTGAAAAAGAGGGAGCGGGTTGTCAATTGCACCTTCCAGCAGGGAAACGCAATGGCGCTTCCCTTTCCGGATGCATCCTTCGACAGGGTTGTGAGCGTCAATTCCATTAAACACTGGCCAGACCCAGTCCAGGGGCTATCCGAGATCAGACGTGTCCTTCATTCACGGGGACAAGCCTTTATCTCCGAAGCCGACAAGTCCGCATCTCCCGAAGCGCTTCTTGCCTTTTTAGAAAAATACCGGGCATGGTATATATATGGTCCGCTAATGCGGTGGATTCTGAGAAATGTCGTCTTCGGCAGCAGCTACACTGCGGAGGAAGTAAAAACCATCGCCGGAAGGATAGGATTCAGCGACACGACCATTCAAGCGGCTCCCGGCCCTTTTTTCCTTCTGGTGCTGACCAAATAATCCTCCTTGAGGCTTGTTCCGCAAACATGGTATACTAACTGAAAATGCGGGTGGGGTCTGTCTTGAGGGGTGTTAAATACTGGAAAAAGCTATGACGGAAGTAATCGAGCAAATCGGCACAACAGGCCTGCATGCCGTCCGTTCTTTCCGGGACAACCTCGCTTTCGCCTTCAAAATCCTCGTTCGCATGTTTGATGTCCGGGCTTATAACAGCGCGGTCCGCATGGTCCTGATTAATCAGATCTATTTCACCTCCGTACAGATCCTGCCTCTTGTTTTGGTCGTAGCAGTTGGTTTTGGGGCAATTGTTATCGGTATCGTCGGCCAGTATATGATCCAGTTGGGTCTCTTTGACTATTTCGGCCAGCTACTCATGGGTTTTGTAGTCACCGAATTCTCCCCTTTCATTACGGTCCTCCTTATCGCCCTGCGTTCGAGCTCGGCTGTCAACGCGGAAATCGCCGTCATGAAGGTCAACAAAGAGCTTAATACTCTAAATGTTTTTCGGATCGATGTGATCAATTATCTTTTTCTCCCGCGTATCATCAGCGGCATTCTTTCGATTGTACTGCTAAGTTGGCTGTTTTCCATCGTCGTTCTTATCAGTGGCCTGATCTTTTCGGCCTTGTTATTCGATATGAGGATGAGCGATTATGTGACACTTCTCCTGGCCTCGGCAAACTTTTCCGACACAATCGTGATGCTAGTTAAATGTGCGACCATGGGATTTTTTATTATCATGATCCCGATTCGTTACGGCATGCGCGCCACGGACGAGCTGACCAGCATTCCCGTTTCCGTTCTCCATGGCATGGTCAATGTTTTTATTGCTATTATGATTATCGAGGTGGTCTCATTAATCGTCATGTCATTGATCGCAAAATTCATTTGAGGCTGTACAGCAGCGAAGAACTCCTGGACCGGGAACTTTCTGATGTCATAGCTCAGGAAAAACACCGTCTGGGTCTGGTCTCTATGGATGCACCCCTGATATCAAATCTCAGCGTTCTGAGCAACATCGCCCTGATCAAGCAGTATCACGGGGGACTCTCGGTTCGGGAGGCGGAAGATATTGCCAAAATGCTCTTAAAGAAGCTGCATCTGGAAGATATCGCGGGGAAAAGAAGTCCCGTGCTTGCGGAAGAACAGCGGTTTTGCGTCATGGTCCTGAGAGCGGTGATGGTTGAAGATGCTATCCTGGTCATCGACAGACCCTTCAAAATCATGCCCGATCTTGATGACACCCGCTTTATTCGTGATGTCCTTACATCGGTGAATGAGCTGTTTCAAGAATGCCATATCTTTGACTATCTCTGGAATGAAAAGCGATACACAGGAGGATTGATCGATGGCGCTTAAAACGGAATGGAAAGTGGGATTTTTCATTATCCTGACAGTGTTGCTTATCCTGGCCGGCCTCGGCTATATGGCTTATAAAAAAGGCATTTTCCAGCCGGAGAATACCTATACCCTTTCCTCCCGGACGGGAGACGGTTTATCTGTGGGTATGCCGTTATATTTTTCCGGGTTCAAGATCGGCAAGATCTCGGAACTGGAACTAAGCGACACGGGGATGGTGATGATGAAGATCAGAGTACCCACCCAACACGCCAAATGGATACGCTCCGATAGTAAATTTGTCCTCGAAAAGCCCCTGGTCGGTATGCCTAAATTTACGGTAACTACCATAAAAATGAGCAGCCCTCTTTTGTCCCCAAATTCCATCGCTATTCTGACAGAAGTCAATGATATCAATGACGCGATTCAAAAGATTCAGCCTATTCTGGAACAAGTAGCTATGATTACGGACAATATCGAACGACTGACCGGTTCCCTTGCTGATCCGGAGGGGGACATGAGCAAGATTCTTAAACATTCTAAGGTATTAACAGGATCTCTTTCGGCAAAGAAATCCATCCTGGAGATGGCCGTGGGAGATGAAAAAAGTGTCCAGGCAATTCATGTGTCCCTGCAGAATGCCAGAAACATTACCGATCAGGTGGGGCAGCTTCTGAAAAAGACGGATGAGGAGCTTTATGGTAAGGACGGGATCATTCCCCTGGTTATCAAGATTCTAAGAGAACTGGTGACCAGTCTCGGCAAGATCGGCAATACCCTTGACAACGTTACGAAAATCAGTTCGAATACCGCAGACGCGACGAAGGATTTAAAGCTCCTCAGGAGCGAGGTTGATTCGACCGTGAATTCCATCAACCGGTTGATTAACGAGCTGGACAAGAAAATGCCGTTTAAATCGGAACCAAAGATTAAACTGCCCTAGGGAGGAAGGTGTATCATCAGATGAAAGAGAATAGAATGCCGATCATGTCTCTTCTTCCGGTTACGCTGCTCATGGTCTTTCTCATGAGTTGTGGTAGCTCTCAGCCCATACCGGACTGGACGTATGCCAGTTTCAACCAGATGGAGGATTTTAAGAGGGCCTATCTGGAAGGAAAGGAGGGGATTGCCGATTTACACTTCCAGCGTGCCGTAGAAGAGACAAAGAAAAGCGGGGATCTTAATCTCTTAGCCAAGGTCTATCTGAACCGTTATGCCGTGCAGGTTGCCCTTTTGGAATCTTTTCGGGATGAGGACTTTCTGAAAATCCAGTCCGCGGAACCAGACCCCGCGAACGCCGCCTTTTACGCCTTCCTGAAAGGAGACTTCTCTCAAACCGACCTCAACCTGCTGCCTCCCCAATATATCCGGACCGTTGCCGATATTCTTGCCACCAAAAGAGATAGTCTTGCGGCGGATGTCCGGAATATCGAAGATCCTCTTTCCCGGCTGGTCATGACGGGGCTCCTGGTGCGCTACGGGTATGAAAACGAGGAGCTGCTGACTGGGGCGGTGGAAACCACTTCCCGGCAGGGGTGGAAAAAGGCCCTCCTGGTCTACCTAAACCGCTTCCAGGCTTTTTATGAACAACGGCAGGAAGGTGAAAAAGCCAGCAAAATAAAACAAAGAATTCTTTTGATCCAATAACTACTATCCGGGGACACGATGCTCCCCAACGCTGATGGAGAATAATTTTTTTCGTTCCCTAACAGGGTATAGTTTGGCTCGGAATCATGATCAGCCCTTACTGATGCGGACATGACGCGTCCAACTGGTGGGGGTCCAGGTGGGGTCGGCAAGATGTGGGGATTCTTCCGTTACGAGACCGCATTTTTGGCAAAAGTAGCGGTGGAACGCGAGATTATTCGTTAATTCCGGATGAAAGACCGTTGCGAGAATGTCTGCTGTTTCGGCAGCGGCTATGTAATCGTCCATCCGGAGAAGGATTTCCACGCCCGGCCCCACGCTTCTTATCTTGGGGGCCCGGATGAAGGTCAAGGGAACGGGTTCGCTGGATACCGCGGGAATAGAGGCCATAGCGGCAAAGCTGTCAAGCTGGCTCCCGAAGCTGTTGCGCTCGATCTCCATGTCGATCAGCCCCAGATAATGCTTTTCACCCACAATCCGCGTGGCGAGAAGGATAGCCCCGGCGCAGGTTCCCCATATCTTCACGCCCCGTTTACAGGCCTCCATAATGGCCATATCGATACCGAATATTCTCAGGAGACGAGCCATACAGGTACTCTCGCCTCCCGGAATGATCAGCCCCTTGAGATTATGAAGGTCGGATGGGTCCTTGACCCGTCGTGCGATTACCTCCAAACGCTCCAGATGATCGAGATGCTCCACGACATCTCCCTGCAGGTCGAGAACCCCGATCATGATTGCGATGCCCCTGAGATCATTACCAACCCCGGCCGGCCAACAACTGATTTTCGGGAATGCTGCCGATTTCAAGTCCCGGCATTGCCTCGCCAAGATCCATGGACGCCTCCAGAATTTTAAGGGGATCACGGAAATAGGCGGTGGCCTTGACGATAGCCCGGGCCCGTCTTGCGGGATCGGCGGACTTGAAAATGCCGGAGCCGACGAAAACACCGTCACAACCAAGCTGCATCATCAAGGCGGCGTCGGCAGGCGTGGCGAGGCCGCCGGCGGCGAAATTGACCACGGGCAGACGGCCAAGCTCCCTCACCTTCAGCGCCTGTTCATAGGGTATGCCATTAACCTTGGCGTAACCGGTCACCTCTTCGAGGGGCATGCTGAGGAGTTGACGGATTTCCCGGTTCATCGTGCGCATATGACGGACGGCCTCGACGACATTGCCTGTCCCGGCTTCGCCCTTCGTGCGGATCATCGCTGCCCCCTCGGCTATGCGGCGCAGGGCTTCCCCCAGGTTTCTGGCGCCGCAGACAAAGGGAATGGCAAACTTTGTCTTGTCAATGTGACATTCTTCGTCGGCGGGGGTAAGCACTTCGCTCTCATCAATGTAATCGATATTCATGGCCTCGAGGATCTGGGCCTCGACAAAATGACCAATCCGCGCCTTCGCCATGACCGGGACGGAAACAGCTCGTTTGATTTCCGCGATCATCGTTGGATCGGACATCCGCGCCACACCACCCTGGGCCCTGATGTCCGACGGTACCCGCTCCAGGGCCATTACAGCAACAGCGCCTGCGTCTTCGGCGATCTTTGCCTGCTCTACATTGGTCACGTCCATGATGACGCCGCCTTTGAGCATTTGAGCCAGCTGGATGTTTAATTCGTGCCTTTTTGTATCCACCTTGTAAAGCCTCCCCATTCTTTTCAGTTATAGGTAAAATGTATGACAATCCAAGGGTTTCGTCAAGAGCAATTCCTTAAAAGAAATTGCCTTTGACATTGTTTAGAAAATGTGCAAGAAATTCCGCTGTAATTTTCACCAAATGATCGTTCTCACGCTCCAGCATGGGAACGATACCAATCAAATCCTGAGACTGAGGAGCGTTTATGGAAATCAATAAGAAAAAAGAAAAGGATGTGCTGGTCGTTTCGGTCAGCGGTAGAATTGACGCTGTCACCGCCCCGGATTTTGAAAAAAACCTTTCCGAATCGATTGGGGACGGGGAAAAAACCTTTCTCATCAAGATGAATCAGTTGGAATATATCAGCAGTGCGGGTCTCCGCAGCATCCTGGCCATAGCCAAGGTTCTGAAGACAAGGGAAGGTAAGATGATTTTTTCCGGGCTTCAGGGGCCGGTCAAGGATGTTTTCAAAATTTCCGGCTTCGGTTCCATCTTTACCATTTACGATACCGAGGAAGACGCACTGAAGCAGTTCTGATCATTTTAATATGGATGATAATGTAGAGAGCATCGTTGTCCCCGCCCATTTAAAATCTCTTCAGAAATCGGTCACTTTCGTCTCATCTTTTACCGGAAATCTGGGGTTTGATCACAGGCGGTTAAGTGAGATCGAGCTTTGCGTGGAAGAGATTCTGGTGAATATCTTCAATTATGCCTACCCCCGGGAGCCGGGGGAAGTTGAAATATTCTGCTCTTCCAGTCCGGAAGGAACCTTAACTATCAAGATCGTTGATTCGGGTATCCCCTTCAACATCCTGTCGTCTAATGATCCCGATATTTCGTTGAATATTGATGAACGTCATATTGGTGGGCTGGGTATTTATTTCGTCAAACAGCTCATGGACCGGGTTGAATATAGCCGGGAAAATAACAAGAACGTTCTTTTACTGATTAATAACAACACCACTGCGAGTCGGCTTGGCGGCTAAGGAGCCAGAATGTTGAATAAAATAATAATTGCCATAATTGCGGGTTTAATTTTCAGTAGTGCCGCCGTGTGGGGCGCCGATTTATCCCCGGAAGCATCCCTGAAGAATAATTTTCCCAGAATGAAGGTTGAACGTCTTCACCCGTCCCCCATCAAGGGAATCTATGAAGTGGTTACAGATACGGGGATCGTATATTACGCCCCGGAGGCGGAGTGCCTTGTTGCCGGAGATATCATCAGCAAACAGGGGAAAAACATTACCCAGCAGCGAAGAGATGAAATACTCCTGGAAAGGGTAAAGACCCTTCCCCTTGAAAAGGCGTTGAAGATAGGCACCGGCAGGCATAAGGTGATAGAGTTCACGGATCCCAACTGCTCGTACTGCCGCAAGGCCTTCCAAGTTCTTGCCACGAAAGAGGATATGACGCGCTATATCTTTTTCTTTCCCCTCTCCAAGACCTCAGCTGATACGGTCCAGCATATCCTCTGCGCTGCGGATCGTATTGGGGCTTATAAGGAGGCCTTCAACGGCCAGTTTGACAAAAACACCCTGAAGCCCTGTGAGAACGCCGAGGTTACTGCTCTGATGAAGACCCACCGGGAGCAGGGGATGCGACTCGGCATAGAAGGAACTCCCTTTTTTATCATCGATGGGAATATTGTTGCCGGTGCGGACATTCCCGCCATCGAAAAACTGCTCGCAGCGCCCGTGAAATAATCGGATACCAGCTATGTCAGTTTCAATTGATGATGCTCCCCCCTCCTCTGTCCCTTGCCCCGATAGTGCAGCGCGAGCATTGTGATGTCGTCTGATTGGGGCTCTTCACCGGCAAACTCTCTAACCGCCTTGAGAACGCAGTCAATGATCGCTTCCGGGGTCCGCTGGTCCGGGCATCCGGCGATGGTCTCAAGCAGGATTGAGTCGGAAAAGAACTCCTGCCGTTGATTCATGGCCTCTGTCACCCCGTCGGTGTAAAGAAACAGGGTGTCGCCGGGAGTCAGGATCATCCGGGAGGTTTCAAATTCAGCGTCTTCCATGATTCCCAGGAGGAAACCCGGGGGGGACTCGAGCCAGCGAATTTCACCGCCGGCGGAAATCAGTACCGGGAGATTATGGCCGGCATTGGCAAACAGGAGTTCCCCGGTCTTGAAGTTCAGGATGCCGCAAAATACGGTGACAAACATGGATGAGTCGTTATCCTTGCAGAGCTCCTGATTTACGTTGGATAAGGCCATGGAAGGGAAAACCGCCTGGCTGGCGATCCCCTTCATCAGGGTTTTAGTTACGGCCATGAACAGGGCCGCCGGCACCCCCTTTCCGGAGACATCACCGATGGAAAAGAAAACGTGTTCCTCGTCAATCAGGAAGAAATCATAGAGGTCCCCCCCCACTTCCTTTGCCGGTTCCAGGGCGGCGAAGATTTCAAATTCCTCCTTTTCCGGGAAGGGAGGGAAACGCTTGGGAAGGAAGCTCATCTGGATCGTATGGGCAATCTTCAGTTCGCTCTCGATCCGTTCCTTGGCGGCGGTAGTTTCGGCAAGATTGCTGATATACTCCTTCAGGGCGTCCTTCATGTTGTTGAAGGAGTTTGAAAGGGCCGCCACTTCGTCATGGGACTTGACGGTGGGGACCTCCACTTCCAGATTGCCCCGGGCGATTTCACCTGCCTTGTCGGCGAGTACGCGAAGGGGCTTGGTAATGGTTCCGGAAATGGTGATGATGACAACCAGCAGAGCCAGAAATCCGGCGCCGCCGATCGCCAGAATGATGGCGCCCAGCTTCCCGATGCTTGCAAAGAGCTTGTCTTCCGGGAAGACCACCCCGATCGACCACCCCAGGGAGGGCAGGGGGGCATAGTACATCCAGGCCTTCTGACCGGCGAAGTGATTCTGCAGGATCACAAACCCTTTCCCCCCCCGGATCATGTCCCTGCCGATCTCTCGGAGCGCCGGGTCATTATTGGCTTCCGCAATGCTGAAGATGCTTTCCCGCATGATGTATTCCTTATTTGGGTGGGAAACAAAAACGCCATTACGGGAGATAAGAAAGGAAAAACTGGATTGATGGGAGGAGATCTTTTTGATCGTCTCCATAAGCCATTCCAGGGAGATGTCGGCGGTGACGACCCCTGTGAATACCTGCTTTCCGTCTTTATAGGTGTAGAACGGTACTGAATAGGTGGACATCATTATATTGCCCGCCCCCTCATCAAAGTAGGGCTCGCTCCAGACCGGCTTGCCCAGCTCCTTGGGTATCTGATACCAGTCCAGGAAAAAGTATTGATACTCGTCGCTGCCTAAAAAAGAAGGAGCGAGACCGCCGTATTGACTCCGGCATATATAAGGGGCGGAATACAGAGATTTTTTGTCGAAGGCATAAGGTTCAAAGGCGACGGCGGAACCGAAGATCTCGGGATTGGTTTGCAACAGGTCAATTATCCGCTTCTGAAGGTCCGGCAATGCCGGCTGTGTACTTCCAAGAGCGCGGGCAAGGTAGGAGGGAACCTTCTCCACGCCATTGAGAACAATCTCGATCTTGCTTACCGTGGCGATGGTAACGATCTCGGCATTCTTTTTCACATCGGCAAGAATCTGATTTCGGGAATAGAAATAGCTGTAACCAAAGGCCGCAATAAAAATGCAGGCCGCACTGGTCAGGATGAAGAGGGACATCCGGAAAGCCAGTCCTCCCTTCCCGGTTCCTTTCTGGTTATTCAAGGCAAGGGGCATAGAACTCACCGATGGGGAGGATAGTCTGAATGAGACCGCCTTTTTTTAATTCTCCCGCAACCGTATCGTAATCCTTGGGGTTGAGGGCGCCGATGGGAACCTGGGGGTCCACTGGTTGCATCAGATCTTTCATTCTGGCGAGCATCCAGCGCTGATGAACCCGGTTGCTGCCGGCATGGGCGTCTTTGATATATTTCATGACGATGTCCGTGGCCTCGTCGGGATTTTCAAAAGCATACTTCCAGCCCGCGAGAGAGGCCTTGACGAACTTGCAGCAGAGCTCCCGGTCGCGCTCATAGGTTTCTTTGAGGACATAAATCCCATCTTCGGGAAAATTGATGCCATGCCGGTCAAAGAAGAAGGTGGTCAGCTCGTCTTCATTGATTCCGGAGTTGATGATGGTGTGGTACTCGTTGTACCACATGGCGGAAGCGGCGTCGACACCGCCTCTCAGAAAAAGATTGACCGTTGCCCCCTGAATGACGGGTTTGACCTCGATTTCGTATTTGCGGAAAAAGGCTCGTGGCTGAACCTGGAAATTCGGCCACATGCTTACCTTCTTGTTTTGTAAATCCGATGGTTTGGAGATGCCGCTTCCCTTTTTGGCGACAAGCATGAACCCCGATCGCTGCATGAGCTGACCGATATTGATCAGACGGACCTTTTTGTCCCGATGCTGGATCGCTTCAGAGAGAAACATGGTGGTAAAATCAGTCCGATTTTTACCAAGCATTTCGGCGGCGGGAAAATCCGGACCGCCTTTGAGAATCTTCAGTTCAATCCCCTGGTTACGATAGAATCCCTTTTCATAGGCGACGTAGTAGCCGGCAAACTGGGCCTGGGGGAGCCATTGGGGAAGAAAACTAATAGTGCGTAGCTCAGCGGCCGTCGTGATTGCGGGGAGAAGGCAAAGAAGAGATAAGATGGCGAGGAAGATTGCGATAAAGTTGGTGAAAGTGTTATGAATTCGACCTGAGCAATTTTTAACCCCACCTTGGCCTTCCCCCTGAAGATGACAGGAGCCAATTATTCCCTCCCCCTTCAAGGAGGAGGTTAGGTGGTGGATGGGGTTGCGTGAGTGATTCGTTACCATTGCATCCGCACTTTGACGCCCTGTCCGTTCAAATAGGTCTTCAGGTCCTGGATAGTATGGGTCCGGTAGTGGACAATGGAGGCGATGAGGGCCGCATCGGCTTGTCCAGCGGTCAGGACGTCCAGCAGATGTTCCGCTTTGCCTGCCCCGCCGGAGGCAATTACGGGAATTCTGACCTGCGATGAAACCAGCCTGGTCAGCTCGATTTCATAGCCCTGCTGGGTGCCGTCGGCGTCGATGGAATTGAGGCAGATCTCCCCCGCTCCCCGGCTTTCCCCTTCCTTGGCCCATTGCAGGGCGTCCCGGCCGGTGTAGATCCTGCCGCCGTGGATAACGATTTCATATCCCGAAGGGATCTCCGGGCGGATCGCGACCTTCTTGACGTCCATGCCCAGAACCACACACTGATTGCCGAAGGCCTTCGCCCCTTCTTCAATAAGAGCGGGATTCTTCACAGCTTCGGAATTGATGCTGATTTTTTCCGCCCCCGCCAGAATGACGGCCCGCATATCATCGACGCTGCGAATCCCGCCGCCTACGGAGAAGGGGATGAAGATAGTCTCTGCAACCCGGCGGACCACGTCGAGCATGATGTTGCGAGCGTCCGACGAGGCGGTGATGTCATAGAAAACAATTTCATCGGCCCCCTGTTCGTAATATTCCCGGGCTGCCTCCACGGGATCGCCGATGTCGATATTGCCTTTAAACTTAATGCCTTTCGTCAATTTGCCGTCCCGGACATCCAGGCAGGGAATGATACGTTTACTAAGCATAGTTGCCCTCCCAGCAGCAGAAATTGGCCAGGATCTGTAAGCCCGGGGCGCCGCTCTTTTCAGGGTGAAACTGGACGGCCACCAGATTCTCACGGGCGATGGCGGCGCAGAAGCGCAGGCCGTAATCGGTCCAGCCTATTGCCCAGTGCTCATCAGCCGGGGCCGGGTAATAGGAATGGACAAAATAGAATTCGGCGCCGGCGGGAAGATCCTTGAAAATCGGGTGGGTCCACAGGAAATCGACTTGATTCCAGCCCATGTGGGGGATCTTGAGGATGTGGCCTTCCCGATCTTTCAGGTCTCCGGGGAATCGCCGGACGAACCCCGGTACGATGCCCAGGCAGGCGGCGTCATTTTCTTCGCTGCCCTCGAAAATAACCTGTGTTCCCAAGCAGATGCCAAGGGTTGGTTTGCCCGAGGCCACCCATTCCCGAAGCCGCCGGTCCAGTCCCTGGCTACGGAGATTAATCATCGCCTCGCCGGCTGCCCCCACGCCGGGAAAGATAAGCCGGTCACAGGAGTTCAGCACCCCCGGATCGTCCGTGATCATACAAGGCTCAGCCAGGTAGTGGAGCGCCCGGGCCACGCTGGTGAGGTTACCCGCTTTATAGTCAATAATTCCAATCATTGTTTGATACGCTCCCTAAACGGGCAGGTTCTCCATTGCCAGTTCGTCCTTGATGTCGATGCAGCCGATGACGCTCTGGGCGGCGGGGCATCGCACCAGGTAAGCGGCGAAGGCATCCTGTACATCCTGTTTCCGGTCTTCCGCAACCTGTAAATGATACTTCACTCTGATTTGTGTTATCTTCAGTACATTGTTAACGTTTTCGATGTCTCCCTCCACTTCCGCCCAATAGCGGGCCTCCGGGGTCGCGATCTTTTTTCCGGCCAGCACCGTGGCCAGTGTCCCCATCATTCAGCCTGCTGTCGCCGCGACGATATGATCCAGGGTGGCGGCATGTTCCTCCTCCGGATCGATCTTGTAGAATTTCTTTATCCCCCCGTGGACGCCGTAATAGACCGGTTCGTTGAAGCCCTCGACCATGGCGCGCCTTGTGGGTCCCTTTTCCCGGACGATTCTGATCTTTGATGTGTGAACGACCTCTCCCATAATCCGCCCTCCTTGCTTTTAGTGCCGGGTTGTTATCCTGCCTAGCCCCGGTTTGTCGCTTGCGGTATCCCGTATCCGCAGGTGAAACTAAACTATTTTAAGAAAAAAAACAAATGTTTGTTGTTTTTTAAAGCAAAACGTCTCCTCGACAATGAAACCCACATAACCCTTGACGAACTGATGAAAATATGAAAGCGTAGCAAACAACTAACCACATATAATCAATAAGAAAAACAGGATATGCTACTTATAGCGTATGATTGGATTTAGGATGACAGATGCAGGGGTGTGCGGGCTAGCCGTGTTCATTACGGACACGGGGGATACAAACAAGTGAGCCATTTTCAGAAGGAGTAATTTGGTTGATCCTTTACTTCTTCATTTCAGGCTTAATCACAAATTCACCGGCTGGACCGGTAATAATCCCCCGAGGAGGTCCTTCCTCACGGTTATTCCGTGGCTCATAAGGCTTGAGGCCGCTGCATCCCAAAAACAGCAAGACCACAAGTAGGCATGTAGCAATCACTTTCATCAGAACTTCACCCGGGCCCCGACGGTGCCGACATTGATATTCCCTACGTCCGGACCGGATTTTCTGTCCAAAGAGTAGAGACTATACTGTAGATACATCTCCGTGCCATAAAGGTCGAGGGACTGCACTACCGCCGCCCCCATTGAATACCCCGTGTCCTCCGATGACGGAAGACTTCGAGAGAGGTGGAAGTATAAGAAAAACAGTCTTGTTTGTCAATAGTGGTTTGAAGAAACGGAGTGAGGCCAGGTGGTATTTAAGCTGACAATCAACCTTTCATATGGTATTAATAATAAACTTTCTTTCAATTACGTGCGTCTAATCAATGTTTCCACGGTTGCTTTGTTGTAAACACAGCAGTTCCAGGGGAGTCAAAACATGAACGATGCAGCAAAAAACTCAACCCAATCCATGGATAAACTCTTACAACTTAGCGGCCGAATTGCTGAGTTGGAGCGCGACCTATCGAAGGCATTGACGGAGAAGGACGTCATGCGAGAGAGACAAGCGCAATTCCAGCGAATGGTGGAAAACATCGGTGATGTTATCTTCGAGGTTGATCATCTCGGGGTGATTCTATACTTCAGCCCCATTGGGAAAGATATCTGGGGATATGATCAGGAAGATGTCATTGGAAAGAACTTCATTGAATTTGTTCATCCCGATGATCGGAACATTCTAGTAAAGCGGTTTGTGGAACTCAGCACCGGAGTGGAATACCCGCTGATCTATAGAATCAAAAACAAATCAGGTGAGTTCAGATGGGTACGGACGAAAACAAAAACCAGGATAGAAAATGGCACATTTATTGGGGCCATTGGAACGCTTATTGACGTTTCCGATCAGAAACGGATGGAGGAAACACTGCGGGAAAGAGAGGACCTCTTCCGTAACCTTGTTGATTATATGCACGACGCAATGATAATTATCAGTTGGGATGGGTCCATACTCTTCTCTAACCGGGCAGCGGCAAGAATCATCGAATACGAACGGGCTGAAGAGTTGGTCGGTCACAATATGGTTGAATATATTCACCCCGATTCTCTCCAAAAAGCAGCAGAGGACCTCGAAGCAGTCAAGGCCGACAAAATGGGGTTTCTTTCAGAATATCAGCTAAGGTCAGTAACGGGTCGGCACATTTGGGTGGAAAGCGTGGGAGGGAAAATTATTTTCCGCGGCGATCCTGCGAAC
>Ga0247840_10000885_pt1 | contig 60258 bp, 65 predicted proteins | sample LaCruzMarch2015__FD_192404 | JGI IMG/M metagenome (GOLD analysis project Ga0247840, IMG submission 192404) | Freshwater microbial communities from meromictic Lake La Cruz, Castile-La Mancha, Spain - LaCruzMarch2015_17m | ecosystem: Environmental > Aquatic > Freshwater > Lake | place: Spain... | reverse complement strand
CTGTTTGGCAGGATTGCCAGGCCTTATGGTCCGGGATTGCTGTTTACCCTACTGATGGCCTTAGCCTGGACAGCACTTGTATTCCCGCGCAAGCAGATGTCAACAAAACAGGAACGCTACCGTATACTCTGGCTGGGGATTGCCTCGGCAGCAGCCATGTACACCCACTATTTCAGCTTCCTGCTGGTGATCATCGTTGGCTTCTCAGGTTTGTTTTTTGTGAAAGGGAAAAGACTAAAATCCTATGTAGTGGCCTACATTCTCGCCATTGTGGTCTTTATCCCCCACCTCCTTGTCACTCTTAACCACCTAAGCTACAAAGGTGTCGGAGAATGGCTGGGCAAACCCGGCGCAGGCTGGCTGCCTACCTACCTTTTCCATGCTTTTAACAATTCCTGGATCCTCATTAGTCTGATACTTGGTATCGGTGGAATGTCGCTGATTGCGAAGAAATCCAGGATGTCATTCGGCCATTTCCGCACCTTGTGTGTATTCTGGTTCCTGGCGGTCTTCCTGATTGGCTATGTTTATTCTTTGCAGGTCAACCCTGTCCTGCAGGACTCAGTGCTTTTGTTTTGCTTCCCTTTCCTCTTATTTCTCATTTTCAGTTATCTGCCTGACGACTTCAACCTCAACATCAAAATTTCCCTGCTGGTCCTGCTGCTGCTTGGGACCGTCGATACCATTGCCATCCGGAAATTCTATTCCACTTCGCATTTCGGTGATTTCAAAGGCGTTGCACAGAAAATCAGCGATTGGCAATTGCGCTGTGGGGCCGACAAAGTGACCACTACTGTAGTCGCCAACAATCCCTTTTACCTGAATTTCTACCTTAAAGACCTTTCCGGAGAAATCGCTTTTGCCCAAAGTGACAATCGTGGCGGGAAGGACATTAAGGATCTCATCCAAATCCTGAAAGCATCAAAAACCCCGTATTTTATCCATGCCTGGACCAAACCTGAACCCGCTGAAATTCCCGACATCATCCTGAACTATTACCCATATATCCTTGAAAGTCAAAATTATAACGAGCTTTCAGAAGTTACACTTTACGCGAAACAGTGTTTTACCGGTATGTGTAAGCAGGAAGTTGCTGTCAAAGAAGAGAAAAACGGATTTGAAACCAATGACTTATGGGGTAGTGACAAAGCCCTGCTTTCCACCGAAAAGAAACAAGCCGGTAAGTATGCAATAAAACTGGACACCAACATTGAATACGGTCCGACTTTCCACACCAAAGTCAACACATTGGGAATCAAGCTCCCGATAAAAATCAGGTTCGACCTGCAGGCCTTGCGGAGCGACAGCCTTGCTGATGCATCCCTTGTCGTAGCCCTCACCGACAAAGAAGATAAGACCTACGGCTGGTCAGCGACAGATTTCTCTCTTTACCTGGAAACTGCCAAATGGGGGCCAGTCTATTTTACCTACCTGTTATCGGAAGTCCATTCCATGGACGATAAACTAAGTATCTATGTGTGGAAACCCGGAAAAGGGATCGTCTATATTGACAATATGCGGATTCGTTTTTATGGGAAAGAGCAATTGCTAACTACCAAGTCTGGCCGTTGATTGCCAAGGATTCGCTTTGTGAGATTCATTCACAAACGGGATAGCACACAGAGCATACAAACATCACAAAATCTAGCACTTAAGTTAAGTATCTTGACAATTTGAAGTTCGAACTTTCATATGCACGACCTACTGGACCGGACTTTAACTTAATAAATGCATATTGTTTGGTTGAGGTGATACCATATGAACAGGATCAAATTATCGGCAGCAAAACTTATTTGCTGCCGTATTATAGTTGCTGTATCTTTGCATCAATAAAAACTATAGTCATCGCAGATACCAAACTCAATATCGACAACCTTCAATCATTTTTCCAGGGTAAAGGCATCTTTGGGATTAAGGATATTTTGCTGTTTTATCAGGAATCAGAACCAGATATTAAACAGACTACGGTAAACTGGAGGGTATACAATTTAGTTCAGACCGGTATTATAAGTCGGGTAAGCAGAGGTAAATTCTCAATGGGCTACAGCAAAAACTTCATCCCGGAAATAAGGCCGAGTATCAAAACTCTATATAAACGAATTCATAAGCAATTCCCCTACCTTCAGATTTGCCTTTGGAACACTTCCGTTTTCAACGAGTTTATGCTTCATCAACCTGGAAGGTTTTATACCCTTATCGAAGTTGAAAAGGATGCCTTGGAATCTGTTTTTTACTTCCTGAGTGAGAAATATAAAAATGTATTCATTGATCCTTCTGCCGATACGCTTACCCACTATGCTTCAAGGGAATTGGAAACTATAATAGTGAAATCATTAGTAACAGAAGCGCCTGTTCAGAAAGTAGATGGAGTAGTTACTGTTACCCTTGAGAAAATGTTAGTAGACATCTTCAGTGATGATAAAATTTTCACTGCACAGCAAGGACATGAAATGCAAATCATCTTTACTGAATCTATCAACAAATACACGATCCAGGAAAGCCGGATACTTCGCTATGCTGACCGTAAGCGCAAGAAGGAGGCTTTCAGTAAATATCTGGAAAAACAACCTAATTTTCGGCAGCAAATGCAAATTGCTGCCAATTTATAGAATTCAATGATCAGTAAAGAAACCTTAACATCAGCTTGACTTGAAAAGGTATCTAAAGCCAACCGGAGTGCTGATAAAATCTTAATTGAAAAAGTTATCCGTGCCATGTTACTATTGGAAGGCCTGGCAAATTCTGGGTTGCCCTTCATCTTTAAAGGTGGTACAGCATTGATGTTGCTTCTAAATTCTGCCAAACGCTTATCCATTGATATTGATATTATTATCCCTGGAAATCCCGGCAATTTGCTGAATTTCTTGGCTCCCATAATAGAACAACAAGGGTTCAATCGACTGGAAATTCAACACCGCAATACTGAATCAAAAATTAAAAAGGTTCATTACAAATTTTACTATACCCCCATTCATAAGAGTAATAGGGAGGACGATTACATTTTGTTGGATATCCTTTATGAAGCTGATCAATACAAATATATCTCTACCATTGAAATTAGCTCGCGGTTTCTTTCAACCAAAGGCGAAGCAGTTTTTGTAAATATTCCATCGATTGACGATTTGTTGGGCGATAAACTCACTGCTTTTGCACCAGAAACAACCGGTATTCCATACTTCAGGCAAGAGCATTCCCATCGTATCGAAATCATTAAACAGCTTTATGATATTGGAAACTTGTTTGATGTGGCTACTGACCTGGAAACTATAAAAGCCACCTTCATCATGATAGCAACCGCAGAAATTGAATATCGCCAATTAGCAGGAGTCTCCCCCATTGATGTGCTTAAGGATATTTACAATACAGCACTCTGTATTTCCCTTCGTGGAACAGGTGGTAAATGTAATTTTCCGGAGTTGTTAAAAGGGCTTAGTGCCATTAGCCGCTTCGTATTCTCTGAGACTTACCATGTGGAAAAAGCGATACCACACGCGGCCAAAGCAGCCTATCTTTCCCGGTTGATTGCCACCAATCAATCATCATTCGAAAAGTATTCACATCCGGCACAGGTAGCAGAAGCCAAAATAGAAGCCCCACACAACACCAAATTACAAAAACTCAAAAAATCCAGCCCGGAATCCTTCTTTTATTGGTGGAAAGCAACGCAATTGATGTAATTGGAAACATATTCACTCTCGCTTTGTTTTTTCCTCAGAACTAACGCTGGCACCCGAACAGAAAATAACGTTGTCCTTCATCTGTTTACGTCTCCTTTTAAAAAAAATCCTGCATATTGCTATCCTTTCTAAATAGACGATTGCAAATGGAAGTATGAACAAAATTCTTATCGACACTTCAGGTTTGGTCCTTCTTTTTAGTAACTTTAAGATTGAAATTGACCACCAATGATCAGAAGAGAAGAAATATTAGCCTATCTTAAAGAGAATAAAAAGATTTTTCATGATTTATACGGAATCAGAAAAATTGGGCTTTTCGGTTCATTTGCCAGAGACGAACAAACTGAGAATAGCGATCTTGATATTCTTATAGAAATGGAATCAACGACAGAAGATATTTTCGATAAAAGATTGCAGCTGCAAGAACAGCTCATGAAAAGATTTTCCAGAAAAGTGGATATCTGTCATGAGAGAGCAATAAAACCTGCTTTCAGGAATTTAATTTTGAAGGATGCAATTTATGCTTGAAAGAGATAGGGCTATAATCCATATGATGCTCGAAACAATTGAAAAGATCTTTTTATTTACCTCAGACCTAACAGATGTCATTGCATTTGAAAACGATATTGATTTGTCATCCGTGATCGTAAAAACCCCCAAACTTCTCATAGACGCCTAATCCAAACAAAGCAAAATCATACTTGACCGGATCTTTGGCATCTAACAAACGTAAAGCTGCATCAAGTTCTGCCACAGCTTTGGCATCATTCTGTTTTCGCTTCAGTAAACCAAGATCTCTGGCAACATTACCGGAATGAACGTCTAAAGGACATGACAATTTAGACATGGGAATGCTTTTCCATATCCCAAAATCTACACCAGCCTTATCATCGCGGATTAGCCATCTTAGAAACATGTTGATTCTTTTTGCCGCCGAACCGGCAAGAGGATCGGCAAGGTGTTTTAATGTTCGGGCGGACTGAGGTATGGCTATGAACTCCTGTTTCAATTGATGGATTGCAGGCTGCAGGGATTGCGAAGCTTGATTTTCAACAAAAATACCTTCCAACCCATTCATGTTCAGGTATAAATGCTTTAATGCCCCGACAAACACCTTGAAATCATCAGCATTGAAAGTTCTATGGACAAACCCATTAAATTTATCCAAGTGATGGCCTTTGTGGTTGATAATGAAATCGTAAGGCGAATTTCCCATGAGCACCATCATCCCCTTGGCGCTCTTCAGTATGGATTTTCTATTGCCCCAGGATATGATCGCAGTCAAAAATCCCGATATCTCAATGTCTTCCTTATCGCTGAACATATGCGGAATCTGGATCGGATCGAGTTCGATGAATTCCGGGGTGTTGTATTGCTGTACCTTCTCTTCCAGAAAATCCTTTAAAGTCTCAATGTCCATATGCACAGCCCTGTCTATAATTTCAGCAAAATTACCAAAACAACAATGAACTCAACGGAACCTTAAACGAATAGGCCTCGTATGACCCTGTAAAATATGATCTTGCAATTTCAGCCTGTGCGTGTTTGAACAATTCTGATTATTGTATATCTTTGTTGAGAAATCATCAGTAATATGAAAAAGCTCTATTTCCTGTCCTTGTCGATCCTGTTGATCACGGCACTTTCGTGTACAAAAAAGACTGAGGATGCGAAAGTGGAACTGCTGAACAATTTCCAACCCACCACAACGGGATCCTCCTGGACCTATACCGATTATCCTGAAATCAATGTTTACTCTCAGTTTATTACCGGGATTGACTCCACTTTCGGTGGCAAAAAATACAAAGAAGTGATGAATACCAAATCAGGCCTCTCCTGGTTCAGAAAAGAAGGCAGCTCTTATTACACCCTGAATGCCATTGGCAATCAGAAGATTGAGCGTCTTTATCTGAAAGAAGACATGCCTGTTGGAACCGGATGGGAGGTGAAATTCACTTACAATGGGTTTGACAACCGCCTTGCCTATGTTGTCACTGAATTTGATGAGTCTAAAATCGTTTACGGTACCATCTACAAACATTGTATCGTTGTCAGGCTCGACTCTTACATTGATTATGGTGAAGGAGATACGCTTGTGAGCCGGGTATTAAACACCTATGCCAACAATGTCGGACTCGTTTATGTTGAACGGGGCGATCAGGACAAGACCTACCTCAGCGATTTCAAAATCAATTAGCCTGCTGTTGCTGATTGCTATCGGCTTTCTTTACCAATTCAACAAAACCAGCCTTCTCCCGCAAGCTTTTAAAGCTCGTATCGTTTTGCATGCGGCCTGAGTCTTTGAACCCAAGTCTGACTGCCTCCTGCAATGCCTTCATGGCCTCTTTTTCATTTTTCTTTTGCATCCACAGCATTGCAGCAATGTAGGCATGTTCCGCATTTTCAGGATCTATGACCGCATACAATTGGTTGTAACGATCGGCAGCATCCCAGGCTCCTGAACGCAAGGTCTGATTAACAAGTGTATAAGTCGACAAACTTAAAAAGCCCAGCAAACGGCCATACATCATACGTTCCTCATTGGTTGTTGCTGATTTTGAGAGATTTTCCAGTTTAGCAGCTTCCTTTTTCCACCAGGCAGACGTTTTGCTGTACAAGTCGCCGGAATACTGCAATTGGAAATCCTTTTCACTTTGCAAAATCGCCTCTCTCCTGCTCATTGCTTCCTTATACTCGGCTTTCGTTTGCAGGGCAGTAAGATTTTTTGCAAAGGTATCTCCCTGAGGAAATCCCTCCAGGTAATGAATGGCTTTGCGGCAGGTATACTCCTGGGCTAAGGGTTCATTGTCCATCCTGTTCTTCACAAGTTCACGATGAAAATCGGTGGTAAGCCTCGCAAGGAAGTCCTGATCTGTCTCTATCAGCTTGTCTTTCATAGCCTTGACGTCAAGCCAGTCGAAGATCTCAGGGATTCCGCCAAGGGCAGGCCAGGCATGCTTTCCATTGTTTACCAATAGAAAATGTGGAAGCGGTGTCCCATCAAGCTGATCAAACAACAACTTCATTTCCAGAAAATTCATGTCGGACATGCCGGCAACGCCAAGGTAATCGAAGGGCTTCTCAAGGGCTCTGCCAAGCTCAGGAAGTCCGGCAGAACAGCCAACCACGGCGCGTATATCCCGGCGTGTCAAGGCAATTCCACCTGCAATCCGGGCACCACCCGAGAATCCCATGAGATTTATCCGCGTAGTATCCAGGCTGAACCTGATTTTCGCATCCGCCAGCAAGGCATTAAAGACATCAAAGGCATTCTGAAATGGCAATCCATTCCTGGAATCATTGGAGCCAACCAGGATATACCCCCTTCGATCGGCTTCATCCTTGCAGAGATTCACAGGGAATAATCCATTTCCTGAAGGATCAAAAGCAAAAATCACTGGCCAGTTGCGCTTACTATCATATTTTGAAGGCAGGTACAAGGCATAGGTGTATTCAGTGCCGCTACAGCTGAGCTTTTGGTTCACCACCCCAGGCTGTAGGACTTCCTTAATCGGTTCGCCCGAAACAGGCTGAGATTTTCCTTTACAGGAGAATCCAATGACAGTGAAAGCAATTAACAGCAGTATCCAACACAAATGCTTCATCGGGGAAATTTTGAGAGCCTTAAAATTAACAACATTCTGTATTTTCGCACAATACAATTTTAATAAGCATTCTCATGAACCCTATACAAGAAGGCCAGACAATCAATAAGGTCGCCGCCCTATACCTCCTCAAGCTTCAGGCCATTAACCAATACGAGTTCTTTGCCAAACAGGCCCAGAAAGATGGTTACCAGCAAATTTCTGCAATTTTCACTGAGACGCACACCCAAATGCGCAACCATGCCAAGACCTTGTTTCGTTTCCTGGAGGACAGCGAACCTACAGTGAATCTGCAAGTTAAATCACCTGGAATCGGAGATACAACAGAGAATCTGATGGCTGCTGTTGCCAATGAAAAAGACATGCTTACTTTGCTAAAACAATGCGAGGATCTGGCCTGGTCAGAAGAACAGAAAAAGATAGCCACCAAATTAAAGCTATTCTCCCAGATCAGCCAGTTTTACCTCGACCGCTTTGAAAAACTGTTAAAGAATATCGAAGAGGGCAATGTCTTCAAAAAAGAAAAGAAGGTGAAATGGATTTGCCGCAAATGCGGGCTTATCCACGAAAGTGAGCGTGCTTTGCACAACTGCCCCGGCTGCGAGCATCCCCAGGCTTATTTCGAGGTTCTGGCAGAGAATTATTAAGCCAATGCCCAATATTTCAAGCCCTGAAGGAATATCCTTAGCATCCGCGTAATCCGCATTCTCCGTCTTATCCGCGTTCTTTCCGCCTATCAATGATCCCCACAATTCAGAATCACCTGACAACCACCATCTTTTTAGATTCAACATCGATTCCTGAATGCAAACTATAAAAGTATAAGCCGCTATGCAAATCAGAGGCATCAAAATCCACAAAATAGCTTCCTGCCGGCTTTTCTTCATTCACCAAAGTCGCAACTTCTCTGCCAATCATATCATAAACCACAATTGAAACATATTGTCTGTTGCTTAGCTCAAACTGAATTTGGGTCTTTTGGCTGAAAGGATTGGGATAATTCTGATAAAGACTGGCTGGATTTGCAGCAATTGGACTGTAATCTTCTATACCGGCACTTATGTCGTAAGAACTAAAGATAGATCCTAACTGCCCAGTTGTATATGCCCTTGTATTGTTAACAGCATACACTGCTGTGAGAAAAATACCTGCAGGACTCGTTTGAGCTACCCAATTTACCCCTGCATCCGTGGTTTTCAGAATGGTACCAGACCAACCAACAGCATAACCATTGTTAACATCATAAAAATCAACAGAAGTAAGGCTGTTTGTGGTGCCGGAATTCAAGGCAACCCACGTTGATCCACCGTCAATTGATTTCAATATTGTGCCGGCAAACCCGACCGCATAAAAGGTATTCTGATCACTGAAGTCGGTCGACATAAGGTTGACCGTGGTCCCTGAACTAACAAGCGTCCAGGTAATTCCGGCATCCGTCGTTTTGATAATCCTTCCACTGTCACCCACTGCAATCCCATTGTTCAGGTCAGTAAATCTCACAGAGGACAAACCAACAGTCGTATTCGTAAGCTGTTGAGTCCAGGTTTCCCCGCCATCTGTTGATTTGATCAGGACACCGGCTTTCCCGACAGCCCAGCCATTGTTCTGATCATAAAAATAGACCGAGTTTAAGGCAGGAAGCGTAAGACCGGTGATTTTCTGGACCCAGTTTACACCTCCATTTGTGGTCTTGATAACAATCCCCAGGTTACCCACTGCCCATCCCAAATTCTCAGTAACAAAATTGACTGAATAAAGCTGGTTGCCGTTGACCGGCGTCTGTGTAACCCAATTCTGGCCAGCGTTTATCGTCTTGGCAATCAGCCCCGTATACCCTACTGCATAACCTGTCGTGGTCGTTGGAAAGTGAATTCCATACAAAGGATTGCCAATACCAAAGGCCGATTGCACTGTGTAATACAGGTTGGTCCAGTTTAAGCCCCCATCCATGGTTTTGCCCGTAACACCATTGGCACCAATAACGATGCCTTGTGAATCATTGGCAAAACTTACTGAATATAAAGCCATTGTACTGGGGATTGGATTGGTCTGAATGATCCAGGTGAGGCCAGCATCCGTGGTCTTTAAAATCCGGCCTGCTCCTGCAATGTATCCTGTTTGACTATTCACAAAATCCATACAATATAAAACAGCATTGGTACCAGATGTCATCGGGAGCCAACTTGCTCCACCATCCGTTGTTTTGAGGATGGTTCCATAGTCACCCGCGATGTAGCCCGTATCCTGACTGGTAAAAACAATGGATTTCAGTTCCCGTGTTGTGCCCGATGTTTGTGGGGTCCAGCTGAGGCCGGCATCAATGGTTTTCAAAATGACACCACTCATGCCACTGGCGTAGCCAATGAGTGCTGTTGGGAAATAAATGTCATCGAGCCAATAAGCACTGCCGGAAGTTAGTGCTTGCCAGGTGCTTCCTGCGTCGCTTGTCTTCAGTATCGTACCTGCATCGCCAATCGCATATCCGGTATTGGAATCATAGAAGCTAACCGATTCCAGCCATTTGGTGGTACCTGAAGGAACCTGGGTCCAGGTTTGTCCGCCATCCACTGTTTTTACTATGGTACCCAGATAGCCCACAGCACAGCCATGCAAGGTATCGGTAAAGCAAACGTCCTCAAATTTATTGAGGGTCGTCGATATCTGAGTCACCCAACTTTCTCCCCCATCGGTGGAGCGAACTATTGTACCATATTCACCAACAGCGAAATACGTTTGCTGGCCTACAGCACACACTGACCAAAGATTAACTCCCTGAGGCAGTGGATTTTGCCAGAACCATTGATCCTGGGCATAAAGTCCGTTCAAGATCCCTAATTGCAGGCTTAAAAATACGAGTACTGTGTATATCTTTCTCATTTGACAAATGTTACATGATAAACTGCGCCGTTCTGCATGAATAAAATCAATTTTAAAAAATGGCTGAAAGGAGGTGGCTAAAAGTAGGTAAAATGATAATCAACTAGTTCGATATGATCAATACTTACCAAATAATTAACACAATTTCTCCAAAATACTTGGGATCAGCTGCCTGAACAGACAAATAAATCAGAGCTTATGGTCTCATTTTCTTCACCTTAGCAAACAACAATCAAACTCACAGAAAAACAACAAAAGATTATTTATCATTTTTTAGTACTTTGTATTGCATAGTACTAAAATTATGTTGTATCTTTGCCGCATGGAAGTTGAAAAAACAATCGCACAAATGCGGAAAGGGGTATTAGAATATTGCATTCTGAGCCTGCTTTCCCGTCAGGAGGCCTATGCCTCCGACATCATCGACAGGTTTAAAGCCTCCCACCTGATCCTCGTGGAAGGGACTCTGTACCCTCTTCTGACAAGGCTGAAAAATGACGGCCTCCTCTCCTACCGATGGGAGGAATCGCGCTCAGGCCCCCCACGGAAATACTTCCAGATCACGGAGATTGGACAAGCTTATGTCATTGAACTCAACAAAAGCTGGGAAGAACTGGTGGAAGGCGTAAACCAAATAGTAGAAACAAACAATTCAAAATCATAACCATGAAGAAGAACTTTAATGTGAACATCGGTGGGGTCATTTTCCACATCGATGAAGATGCCTTCGAAATGCTGGAGCAATACCAACGCAGTCTTCGTCAACACTTTGACAATACTGAAGGGCGTGAAGAGATCTTAAATGACATAGAAATCCGCTTTGCTGAGATGCTGCAAGCCCGGCTCAGCGAAACGAAACAGGTGATTGCGCTGGATGACATAGAGCACTTGATCGCAGCCATGGGACAACCCAATGAATTCGGGGATGCCGGTGCTACTGAAGCAACCGGAAAAAACGGACGCCAGAAGCGGTTTTACAGAGATTCTGAGAACAAGGTGATTGCGGGTGTTTGCAGTGGCCTGGCTGCCTACTTTCACATCGACCCACTCTGGGTAAGGCTTGCCTTTATCCTGGTAACGCTCTTAGGCTTTGGCATTGGCATCATCGCCTATTTCATCCTTTGGCTGATTGTGCCACAGGCCATGACTACTGCCGAAAAGCTGGAAATGCGGGGAGAGAAAGTCAACATTTCCAACATTGAAAAAACCATACGTGAAGAATTCGGGGATGTAAAAAACCGCATCTCCGACATGAGTCAGGAAGCAAAGGAAGCCTATCTCCGCAATGCTGGTCATGGAAAAAACCTCTTCGAAAAGATATTCGGCTTTGTCATGGACATCCTCAGGTACATCTTCAGGGCCATCGTCGTCCTCTTTGGCGTGTTCTTTCTGGTGATCGGTATCTTTCTGCTCATCGGAATCCTGGTTTCCCTGGTCGATACCGGCAATCTCCTATATGTCTCCTCCTTCGGCATCTCAAGCTTCTCCCTGCCTGTTTTCCTAAGGATATTCCTGGATGGGAAAGATCAAAGCATCGCAGTGGCAGGACTTTTCCTGGTCGTTGGCATCCCCTTGCTGATGTTGATTTATACAGGATCCCGTTTGATTTTCCGCTTTAAAAGCCCTTCCCGCTTTGTCGGAATACCGGCCTTTTCATTGTTTATCGGTGGACTCATCATCACAGGATTTATGGGATTCGGTTTGTTAAAGAGTTTCAACCACAAAGCCATCGACAGCAGATCCTACAAACTGATTCAACCCCAAAACAACACCCTTACCATCAGTGTCAGGGACGACAAAAGACTCAATGAACTGGGCTACGATGAAAACCGATGGGGTATAGGAAACTGGAACATGATTTCCTCAGGCGATACCAACATCTATTTTGGATTGCCAACACTGGAATTCGTCAGATCAGAATCTGACAGTTTCCAACTTAACCTCTATGCCATGGCAAGGGGTGAAGACTATCGCGAGGGAATTGCAAAAGCAAAAAGGGTAATCTACCAATTTTCACAATCGGATACGCTCTTGTTGCTGGATCCCTATTTCTTCCTTCCCAGAGATGAAAAATACCGTGGACAAAAAATCAAACTGGTAGTCCGGATTCCGGTCGGAAAAAGTGTCAATCTGCGAAAAGAAACTTCCATCTTCTTCGAAAACCACCTTGATGAAAATGTTGAGGACATCAGCGGACGAAAATGGATGATGCAGGAAAGTGGATTGAAAGACATGTTAACGCAAAAAATTGAAACAGTGACAGATACACTGGCCCCCAAATCCATGAAGAAAAATTAAGCCGAATTTTCAACATTTTCGCTTTCAATCTGTTTAAATATTAGCCTGGCAGGATGTATTCTGTCAGGCTAATTACTTTTATTGGACAAGCGGTCCTCTTAAACATATTGAAATCAATACAAGCATCCTGACAATCATAATGTTTGCACCCTGTCAGGCTTATTCATATATTTACAGACTCAATGGTCTATCTATGAAGATTAAGCAATCATATACTACCAGGCTTGGCATAACCCTCAGCCGGGAAGAAATCCTTGCAGATTACCGCCTTGCGCTGGAATCACGTCAGGCCAGCCTCGCCGGCCGTAAAGAAGTGTTGACAGGTAAGGCTAAGTTTGGCATATTTGGAGATGGCAAGGAGATCCCTCAACTTGCCATGGCGAAGGTATTCAGGAAAGGCGACTGGCGGTCAGGTTACTACCGCGACCAAACCTTTATGATTGCCAGTGGCATGTTCAGCCTCGAAGAATTTTTCGCGCAGTTGTATGGCGATACTGACCAAAGCTTCAATCCTGGTACTGTCGGTCGACTAATGAATAACCACTTCGCTACCCGTAGTCTGGAAGACAATGGCAGTTGGAAGGACCTGGTCCAACAAAAAAACTGTTCAGCAGATGTCTCTCCTACTGCCGGACAAATGCCACGACTATTGGGACTTGCCCTTGCATCCAAAATCTTTCGCAACAATCCTGATCTGAAAAAATATCCTGGTTTCTCAAAGCATGGCGATGAAGTAGCTTTTGGCACCATCGGTGACGCAAGTACTTCCGAAGGTGCTTTCTTTGAGACCTTTAATGCTGCAGGTGTGTTACAGGTGCCCATGGCCATTTCAGTGTGGGACGATGGCTTCGGGATATCAGTACCCATTGCTTGTCAAACCACCAAAAGCAACATCTCTAAAATCCTTAGTGGTTTTGCCACCAATGAGGACGGTAAGGGCTACCAGATCTTTAATGCCAAAGGCTGGGACTACCCCAGCCTGGTTGATGTGTATGCCCAAGGAATAAAAATATGCAGAGAGGAACACTCACCTGTCCTTTTTCACATCAACGAACTGACACAACCCCAGGGACATTCTACTTCAGGGAGCCATGAACGCTACAAATCTGCAGAACGCCTGGAATGGGAAAAAGAAAATGATGGAATCAAAAGGATGCGGGAATGGATACTCGAAAGTAATTTGGCCACTGCGGATGAACTTGACATCATCAGCCGGGAAGCCATCGAACGGGTAAAACAAGCACGACTTACTGCCTGGAACCATTTCCGCAAACCCCTCAACAAAAAGCGTGACGATTTTCTGAAACTTTGCGACATTACTACCTGCAACTGCGCTCAAACAGCCAACATTGACGCCATAAAGCAAGACCTGAAACGGATTGCAGAACCCATTCGCAAAGACATCATTTCTGCCTCAAGCAGGATACTGCGCCTGATTTGCAACTCCTGCAGCAACCCGCTTAACTCTCTAAAAATCAACGTAACAAAATGGCTTGACGAAGAGATGGCAGCGGGATACACCGAGTTCAGCTCTCATCTTTACAGTGAAAGCGACAATTCTGCACTAAAAATTGAAGGTATTGCCCCGACCTATTTACCTGATGCCCCGCTTATCCCGGGTAGAGAAATCCTGCTTGCCAACTATGACAATATTTTCAAAAACAACGACTTAGCATTGATCTTTGGCGAAGATGTCGGAAAAATCGGAGGTGTAAACCAAACCCTCGAAGGTCTTCAGGAGAAATATGGTGACCTCAGAATTACGGATACCGGTATCCGTGAGATTACCATCATAGGCCAGGCTATTGGCATGGCCATGCGGGGCCTGAGACCCATCGCTGAAATTCAGTATTTCGACTATCTTTTGTATGCCTTGCAAGTTGTCAGTGATGACCTGGCTACCTTGCGTTACCGTACACGGGGTGGTCAGAAATCTCCAGTAATCATCAGTACCCGTGGTCACCGACTTGAAGGGATCTGGCATTCCGGCTCCCCGCTGAGTATGGTCATCAACTCCATCCGTGGTGTTCATGTCTGCGTTCCAAGAAACATGACCCAGGCAGCAGGCTTCTACAATACACTTCTGGCAGCTGACGAACCTGCACTGGTGATAGAACCACTCAACGCATACAGGTTGCGTGAAAAAATGCCCCTAAACCCGGGAGAATACTGCGTACCCCTTGGAATCCCTGAAATCATTGAAGAAGGAACTGATGTAACTGTTGTCACTTATGGCAGTTGCGTCAGGATTGCCCAGGATGCTGCCATCCAATTGCGTGATTTCAACATTTCTGTTGAACTCATCGATGTGCAGACCTTACTTCCTTTCGACCGCTTTCATTATATCCTTGAATCATTAAAGAAAACTAACAAAATTCTTTTCTTTGATGAAGATGTCCCCGGTGGAGCTACGGCCTACATGATGCAGAACGTACTTGAGATACAACAAGGATACCAATATCTGGATGCAGCTCCCGTCACTGTCTCCGGAAAAGACCATCGGCCTGCCTATGGTACTGATGGGGATTATTTCTCCAACCCCAATGCAGAAGACGTCTTTGAGGCTGTATATAACATCATGCACGAATTTAACCCAACACTATACCCAAAAATCTTTTAAGAAATTTTTCATGACAATTCACTACGACATACGAATCCAGGGCAAAGTTCAAAAGGTTGGCTTCCGCTTTCATGCCCACCTGGAAGCCACCCGGAACAACCTAAAGGGATTTGTCAGAAACGAATCAGAAGGGGGCGTGTACATCGAAGTTGAAGGTGAAGAAGCCGAATTGAAATCTTTCATCGAGTGGTGCCAGCAAGGTCCGCCCATGGCCATCATCGAAAATGTGGAAGTAAAGAAAGCTGCGCTTATGGAATATGACAGATTTTCCATCCGCCATTAATATTGTTTCCTGTTTTTCATTGCAAAGTCTGAAACAACCATCGCTGCCACTTTCCTGTCGATAGGAAAGTTAAATTCTGAAGGATCCAGACTGTCAATGGCAAGCCAACGGAAACTTTGTGCTCCATCTACAAAGTCAAAATCAAATTTTGAATCTGAAATCTTAATTGCCAATGGCAAGATGGGTGTTATCCTGTAATAGATACTGATCAATTGCTGCTCAGCAGGCAAAGAAATGGTAGGCTGATAATACTCTGTCGTGTAAAAATGCGACAACACCCTAACTTCCTGTCCAAACTCTTCCAGGCATTCACGCAATATACAATCAACAGGACCTTCTCCGAATTCCAATCCCCCACCAGGAAACTTGGTCATACACATGCCAAGCCTGAACTCATCAGTGCAAAGCAGCTGTTGTTGATCATTGATAAGGATACCATAAACCCTGATATTGAACCGCTTTTCCATCGCTATTTTGCTATTGCACGGGTAATCTCTCTCTTCCCGGGAGGACCCGCTAATCCTTCCACCTCAAAACCAGCCGCTTTAAGGCTACGTTTGACCTCGCCTTTCGCACAATAGGTCAACAACAGGCCTCCCTGAACCATGGCCGCGTGCATGTTCTCAAAAACCTCTGTGGTCCACAACTCAGGCTGAATTTCAGGGCTGAATGCATCAAAATAAACTAGCTGGAACTTATGTGGCTGTAGTGAAATATCCTCGATTTTCTCCTGCATCTTCAACAAAATAAAATCATCACTCAGAAAATGAGGAACACCCCAGGGCGTATGATGTAGCTCCCAGAACAACACCCTCTCATTGCATGATCCTACAAGTCCCGGATAGTTGAGGTTTTTCAGGATGTCATCGTTCAGTGGATATGGCTCTATAGCAACATAGTTAACCTTCAGGTGGCGCTCACGGGCCTCCAGCACTGTCAACAAGGTATTTAATCCTGTACCAAACCCAACTTCAAGAACATTGATTGCCTCAGCTCCATGTTCCAGGGAATTAAAACCCTGTTCGATAAAAATATGTGTAGATTCAGCCACTGCACCGTGGATTGAATGATAATGCTCATTTAATTCCGGAACATAAAGCGTATGAGAACCATCCTCCGTAATTATCAATGTTTTATTCATTTTTTAAATTCTATTTGTTATACAACAACTTAATTCCCTGAAGGCTATCCGACATAGGTGAAGACATCAACTTGACAGCCCCCGGAAAAGAATAGGAACACAATTCCATTGGTCTGGCTATGATTAACTGATCAGAAAGCGTCTCAAACTCAAGACTGATTGCATCGGTAATCGGCGCAAACAAAGTGATGGTGTGCGTCTGATACTGATACCAATAAACACCCTGGGTAGTAGCCAGGAAATAATGCCCGGCATCGGCCCTGCAAACTGCTATGATCTTTCCGGGCAAAGCGTTTAGAGGTTGCCAGGTCGTTTGTGTAAGCGGATAATAGACTTGCAACACAGGGCCTGCCGCTGAATTCCCAAAAAGCAATACTTCATCTTTCCGTGGCGAAAACATCTTTAAAATCTTAAATGGCAACTGCTTCTCCTGCAAAAAACCTCCCCATGGGTAATGATACATTCTTAAATATGACTCAGGTCCTGAACGACTTAAGACATTTACAAGAACATACTGATCATACACAAAACTTAAACCCGGATACAAGGGGTAAATGACAGAAAACACAGAATTTATCTTCCCGTTCAAATTGTAATATGTCAGGGCCTCCTCCGTGCGTGACAAATGAACGCCCCCATCAACCGCAGTAACACCTTGATTACAGGCTAGGTCGGGGGAATCATAGCCATCAATTGTAAACCGGATTTGCTTAGTGGACAAATCAAAAGCACAAAAGTCACCAACATGGTGTCCGCCCAGGTATAAAACCTGGTCATAAGAACTTACCGCTGCAAAACCATAATCAAGGGGAAATAAACCAAGAACTTCAGGAGCTTGATTAGGATCAAAGAGACTGATGCGGGTCGTGTTGACATTGTCCTTCTGTATCAGCAAAACTCCTTTCAAAGCAAGTGGAAAGGCATTCAGCAATACCTTTTGGTACTTATTTTTAGAAGAATGTGCAGTTTTAACAGAAATTAAGATGAAATAGTTTCCACTTTCAAGCCGAATTTCATCTATAGGATAAAGGAGGTCGAGATGCCGGGTCTGCACTGCCTGGGTAAATACATAGGACTGGGAAGGCAAAACAGCTTGCAGTTGCTCATTTGTCAGCAAAATTTCGATGCTCTCTATGGGTTCAGAAGCCGAAACATCTGCAACAACATGCACAGTATCAAGCACCATGAAAGAATCATTCTCAACAGGACTAACATAGGTAATAACAGGATCAGGTATTTCGCTCTCCTTCTTGCAGGACGCAAGAAGCAAAAAGATCATGAAGAAAAGAAAGTACTTATTCAATGTTCTCATTAACATCAAAATTACACATTATGCTCAAGAACTTAGACCTTAGTAAAATTGTATTTCTCGACATCGAAACAGTCCCATTGGTTTACCGATACAAAGAGCTTCCGGACTTATCCCGCAAATTCTGGGACAAAAAAGCAGACAATCTCCGTCGCAAGGAGGAAGACACCGCTGAACTGCTCTATAACAGGGCTGGCATCTATGCAGAGTTTGCCAAAGTGATTTGCATCTCTGTCGGACTTTACAAAGAAGGGCAATTTCTGATGAAGTCGTATTATGGCGATGACGAAAAAGTACTCCTTACCGAATTTGGCGCATTCCTGAACCGCCTCAATCCCAAGCTCTTTTATCTCTGCGGGCATAACGGCAAAGAGTTTGACTTCCCATTTCTGGGCAGAAGAATGATTATTAACAGCTTAGCCTTGCCGGCCATGCTCGATTTCCAAGGCAAGAAGCCCTGGGAATTGCCCTATCTGGATACCCTTGAACTTTGGAAATTCGGAGATTACAAAAATTACATCTCACTAGACTTGCTCACATACATCCTTAATATCCCAAGCCCAAAAGGCGATATTGAAGGCAGTGATGTTGCCAGAGTCTATTATGAAGAAAGGGACTTAAGCCGCATTGAAGAATATTGTCGGCGTGATGTCGTGGCCCTGGCCCGTGTCATGTGTCACTTCATGGAGAAACTACCATTTGAAGATGAAGACATTGCCGTAATGCATGAAGCTTAAAACTTAAGCTGTATTCTTCACAATTATGTAAACAAAACCGCCTCAAAGCTGTTTATCTTGCATACATTAAATCATTACTTATGAAAACATTAGCATCCCTCCTACTTTTAATTTTAACGTCCATGACCCTACAGGCTCAAACCAAGACCTTTCATAGTTTCCAGGTAAAAGACATCAATGGCAAAACCTTTGATCTTGCCAGCCTGAAAGGGAAAAAAGTACTGGTAGTCAACACCGCCTCCAAATGCGGCTATACACCACAGTATGAAGGCCTTGAAGAACTCTACAAGAAATTCAAAGACATGAACTTTGTTATCATTGGCTTCCCTGCAAACAATTTTGGAGCACAGGAACCAGGATCTGATTCCGACATCAAAGCATTTTGCACAAAAAATTATGGTGTTACTTTCCCGATGATGTCTAAGATTAGTGTCAAAGGCGACGACATGGCTCCTATTTACCAATGGTTAACAAAACAAACCATGAATGGCAAAATGGACAGCGAAGTAAAATGGAATTTCCAGAAATACCTCATCGACGAAAATGGTCAATTAATTGCAAGCTTTCCATCCGCTGAAAAACCTATGTCTGACAAGATTACAAGCTGGATAGAAGGACAATAATCCAAAAAAAACATATCTTTGCCCTGAATTTTTATCAGTTCAGGTAAATCCGAATTAACCTGGCTGTCATTACAGCCAGGTTTTTAATTAAAGAAAATTATGAAGAAGACACTGATCACAGTGATGGCTGCAATGGTATTGGCATTTCCTGCCTTTAGCCAAAAGAAAGACAAAAAATCCAAGGAAGGGAAACCGGTAAAAGAAGTCATCCAACTTAAAAACAAGTTAGATACGATCTCCTACATACTTGGCTCTGACATTGGAAAAAACATCAAAGCAAGCAACATTGAAATTAACAATGATGTTTTTATCAAAGGATTACAACACGGACAGGGCGGTATCGACACCCTTTTCACAAAAACACAGATCGACACAATCATGATGCATTTCCAGGAAGAAATGGTCGCTAAACAACAAGCAGAAGGTTCTATGACTTCAGGAGACAACAAAGCAGCAGGCGCCGCATTTCTGGCCCAAAACAAAACACGCAAAGAGGTTAAAACAACCCCAAGCGGATTACAATATGAAGTTCTAGTGGAAGGAACAGGTGGTTCACCTACGGCTTCAGATGAAGTGACTGTCTATTATTCAGGAAAATTGCTGGATGGCAAAGTCTTTGACGAAACCAAACCAGGCAGTCCTATCAGCTTTGGCCTCTCCGGTGTCATTCCCGGTTGGACAGAAGGTCTTCAACTAATGAAAGAAGGTGGAAAAAACACATTCTACATCCCTTCAGAGCTAGCTTATGGTGACAGACCAATCGGCCCGATTCCTGCCGGCTCAACCCTGATTTTTGATGTAGAACTTGTTTCTATTAAAAAGAAATAAGCAGCTTTTTCCCTTGACCGGGAATTGGCTTTAATTGACGTCAAAAATTACCCTGCTGGCGGGTTATTAACCCGATTTATGCAATTTGCCCATTCTATACAGCTTCGCCACTTGCAAACCTGTAAAGAATGGGCAATTTGTTCTTAAAACCCAAAGATCTTCTTCAATTCTTCTGATAAAGATTCTCCCCTGAGTTTTTTACCAATGATTTTACCGTCCCGGTCAACCAAAACCGTGAAAGGGATGGCTGTCACATTGTATAATTTGGCTGCATCAGATTTCCAGTATTTCAAATCGCTGATTTGTGTCCAGACTAAACCATCATCCTTGATCCCTTTTATCCAGGAATCTTTATCTCTGTCGAGTGAAACACCCAACACCTCAAAGCCTTTGTCGTGGTATTTATTGTACAATTCAACCACATGAGGGTTTTCCTTACGGCATGGGCCACACCAGGATGCCCAGAAATCAATCAGGACAACCTTTCCTTTTAGTGCTGACAGCGATTTCTCGGGACCTTCAGGACTGGGGAGCTTGATATCCGGCGCAATCTTACCTATCGTAAGTCTTCTTTCGCCTTCAACCCGTGCATGAATGTCCTTTACAAACGGATTGTTCGGATAACGCTGAAAAACTGCCTGGTCATACAAATCATAGGCACTGAAATCATCAGACAAATCAAGGCGGTCAATGAACAACAAGCCCACCAGAGAGAATTTATTCTGCTGAATAAAGTCTTTTAAAAACACTTTCTGCTCAGAAGTATAGAGATCATACTCTTTGCGCAAAATTGACTGCACACTGTCCGGATTTGGAGAAGTCGCAGATTCTTTCCAACGTGTATTAACACTCTCCAATTTGGCAGAATACTCGTTCAGTTGATACTGACCTTTGAGGTAATTCTCTGTCTCAACACTACCAACAACGACAGGGGATTCTCCAACATTTCCTGCCTTCAGGCTAACACTTACCTGCTCTTCTGGACTCAACACCAGCATGAATTGGTTATTGTCAGCGACAAAGATTTTATAAATATTGGCCTCCAATTGCGGAAACTCCAGTGTGAATTTACCTAAACTGTCGACTTTGGCTGTTGCTACTACATTCACTTCCCGCGTAGGCAAACGCAATGTAAGTTCAGTCACTGCCGGTGAATTGTCTCTTAATTGCCCGGTGATTTTTGTCTTCAATGGCAATTGCTGCGCTGAAAGCCCCAGACTTAAAACTATACTTAACAAAAATATTCCGATTGTCTTTCTCATTATGCTTAATTCATTAGTTTTTAATTGCGGTTAATATACTGTATCCCTGTAATTTATCATCTTTATCATAATTCTCCATCCGCACAGCGCCAACATCCTTAGCCATCCATTGAATCATTTTCATTTTCATGGTCCCCATGGTCTTCATACTTAAATCCATGGTAATCTTATAGCAATCAAAAGTGCCTGCAGGTGTTGTAATCTTTTCGTAAGCAGCTACTTTTCGGTTTGTACAATTGGTGGTCATGTTCATGATTGCCATGCCATTGCTCATCACCGAAATTTTCATTTCTGCATCAGCGAGGTTTTGTCCCACTGACAAATTCCCGGGAATAACCATATCCGTTCCGGAAACTTTAATATCCATTCCTTGCATCCCTTCCAACTTAGCATTGTCAGGCATGAAGTCCTTCATATTCATTACAAATACACCATTCTTGCATTGAATGGGAACTACTTTCTTATATTGTTCTTTCCCTTTTTCATCGAGCGACCGGATTTCTACATCCACACTCATATCTCTTCCTGTAGAGGAAACCTTCATGACTTTCTGGTAACTGGTTGATTCCAGCTTATCCTTCTTTCCATAATGCTTCATCTCTAATTCGGTACCCACTTTTACAGGAAAATAAAAAGTGCAGTTCTGGGCAGTAAGCTGATTATATAATCCGGCTACAAATAACAGTGCAAATACAAGGAAATAATGCTTTTTCATCTTCACTACAATTGGGTATTAGGAGAACAATTTTATTTTCTCCTCAAAATTGCATTAAAAAAAGGAAAAAGAAGACATTTATCTTCTCTTTCCTTCGAATCCATCTTAAAAAACAAGCTAAATATGCTTAAGCCTTCTTTGCGTATTTAAAATCTTTGCCGGGATAATATGCAGTATTGCCCAGCATTTCTTCAATCCGCATCAACTGGTTGTATTTTGCAATCCTGTCGGAACGACAGGCACTACCGGTTTTAATAAGGCCGGTGTTCAATGCAACTGCAAGATCAGCAATCGTTGTATCTTCGGTTTCACCGGAACGGTGACTCATGACGGCTGTATATGAATTTCTGTAGGCCAGATTAACAGCATCAATGGTTTCAGTTAATGTACCAATCTGGTTTACTTTTACCAAAATTGAATTTGCTGTTGCCCTGTCGATGCCCATTTGCAAACGGTTTACATTGGTCACAAAAAGATCATCCCCAACCAATTGAATCTTAGATCCCAATTTGTCAGTCATCAATTTCCAGCCATCCCAATCGTCTTCGGCCATACCATCTTCGATAGAAATAATAGGATATTTTGAAGCCCAATCAGCCCAATAATCAACCATTTGCGATGGAGTTAGTTTGTCACCGGTAGATTTGTGCAAGTGATAAACTTTTTCATCGGTTAAGAAATACTCGGAAGAGGCAGGATCCAGTGCAAGAAAAACATCAACACCTGGCTTGTATCCTGCTTTTTCAATTGCCTCAAGAATGACAGTGACAGCTTCTTCATTGGATTTAAGATTGGGTGCAAAACCACCTTCGTCACCCACATTCGTGGAATAACCATGCTTTTTCAAAACACCTTTTAGCGTATGAAATACCTCTGCACCCATACGAATTGCTTCAGCAAAAGTACTGGCACCAACAGGCATAATCATGAATTCCTGGAAGTCTATGCTATTGTCTGCATGAGAACCACCATTGATGATGTTCATCATTGGAATAGGTAAGGTATTGGCATTGACACCTCCAACATAGCGAAAGAGGGGCTGGCCTGTTTCCTGGGCAGCTGCATGGGCAACAGCCAGAGAAACACCAAGAATTGCATTGGCACCTAATTTTGCTTTGTTGGGTGTGCCATCAATTTCAATCATCCGGCGGTCAATCTCATTCTGCTCCGTAACCAAAAAGCCACGCAATTCCTCATTCAGGACTTTATTTACATTTTGTACCGCTTTCATAACACCTTTTCCCAGATACAGGCTTTTGTCGCCATCTCTGAGTTCAACAGCCTCATGGATACCCGTAGAAGCACCGGAAGGAATTGCAGCTCTTCCCATAGCACCGGATTCTGTCAGAACATCGACTTCGATGGTAGGATTCCCACGTGAATCAAGAATCTGGCGTGCAAAAACATTAATAATTGTACTCATTTCTTATCTTATTAAGTGAATAATATGTCTTAAGTAAAACAAAAAAAGGACAAAGTGTTTCAATACTTCATCCCTTTTTTATATTTCATTGGCAGAAAATTAGGCCTTTTCTTCTTCAGTTGCAGGTGCTTCAGGGCTTTCCGTAGTTTCTTCAGCTTCAGCAATTTCGGGAGCTTCAGTCACTTCTGCAACCTCAACAACCTCATCAACCGGGCTAACAACTACTTCTTCCTGAACAACTTCAGCTACAGGAGCTGTTTCAGCTACTACTTTTGGTGCAGCTACTGTTGTTTCACCATCTGCTTTTTTCTTGGGAGTACTTCTCCTTCTTCTGCTTGCTTTGTCTTTGGTTTCCTTTTTATCAGATACGTAGGTATTGTTATAGTCAACCAGTTCAATGAAGCACATATCAGCAGCGTCACCCAGACGTGTGCCGGTTTTCAGGATACGGGTGTATCCTCCGGGACGGTCCATGATCTTCTGTGAAATGTCTTTAAAAAGCTCACTTACTGCTTCTTTACTTTGCAGGTAAGCAAACACAGTTCTTCTGTTATGGGTGGTATCTTCCTTTGCACGTGTGAGCAGGGGCTCTACATAGCTTCTTAACGCTTTGGCTTTTGCAAGCGTGGTGTTGATTCGCTTATGCATGATGAGTGAGGCTGCCATATTCGAAAGCATGGCGCTCCTGTGGGAACTCGTTCTCCCGAGATGGTTAAAACCCTTACGATGTCTCATGATTAATTATTCCTTATCAAGTTTATATTTCGATACATTCATCCCGAATTCAAGGCCTTTGTTCTTAACCAGGTCTTCGAGTTCTGTGAGGGACTTCTTCCCGAAGTTCCTGAATTTTAATAGGTCATTTTTGTTGAAAGATACCAAATCTCCCAGTGTTTCTACATCTGCTGCCTTGAGACAGTTCAATGCCCTGACACTCAGATCCATATCCACTAACTTGGTTTTTAACAGCTGACGGACATGCAGGGTATTCTCATCAAATTCTTCTGTTACAGATTTCTCTTCAACATCAAGTTTGATCTTCTCATCTGAAAATAACATAAAGTGATGAATCAGGATCTTTGCAGATTCTTTCAAGGCATCTTTTGGTGAGATGGAGCCATCACTTGTCACATCCATAACAAGTTTCTCATAGTCAGTCTTTTGTTCAACCCTATAGTTTTCAACCACAAATTTTACATTCTTAATAGGCGTATGAATGGAATCAATTGCGATCGTACCGATAGGAGCATTGGCAACTTTGTTTTCTTCAGCAGGAACATAGCCTCTGCCTTTGTCGATTGAAAGTTCAATGCTAAATTTCACTGAAGTATCCATGTTGCAGATAACCTGCTCAGGATTAAGAACCTGGAATACAGACAGGAATTTGTTGATATCACCGGCTTTGAAAACATCCTGGTTGCCGATAACCACATGCACTTTTTCGCTGGTCTCCGTATCAAGTTGACGTTTAAAACGAACTTGTTTCAGGTTGAGTACGATTTCCGTAACATCTTCCACCACACCTTTGATGGTAGAAAACTCATGATCAGCGCCTTCAATGCGTATAGAAGTAATTGCGTAACCCTCCAGTGAGGACAGCAATATTCTTCTCAAGGCATTTCCGATAGTGACACCGAAACCAGGCTCAAGAGGTCTGAATTCAAACAGTCCTTTGGAATCATCTGATTCCAGCATGATGACTTTGTCGGGTTTCTGAAAAGCTAATATTGCCATAAACTTGCCTTTATATTATTGTCTGAAAAGGAGGTAAAAATTATTTAGAATAGAGCTCGACGATTAACTGCTCTTTGATATTCTCGGGGATTTCTGCCCGATCCGGGTATTTGATAAACCTTCCGCTCAGCGTTGCCTGATCCCATTCCAGCCAGGGGAATTTGTCTGACCTTGAGGACAATGCTTCCTGAATCGTTTCCAGTGATTTGGCTTTCTCACGAACACCAACAACATCACCGATACGTACAAGGTAAGAAGCTACGTTTACAACTTTACCATTCACCACGATGTGTTTGTGGCTTACTTCCTGACGGGCTGCAGCCCGTGTTGGAGCAAGTCCTAAACGGTAAACTACATTGTCAAGCCTGGACTCAATAAGTTGCAACAGGATCACACCGGTTACACCTTTTTTATGAGATGCTATTTCGAAGACTTTCCTGAACTGACGCTCGAGGATGCCATAAGTATACTTGGCTTTCATCTTTTCCATTAGCTGAACTCCGTACTCGGACTGTTTTTTACGACGTTTTGACTGGCCGTGTTGTCCGGGAGGATAGTTCTTCTTTTCGTAGGTCTTATCAGGCCCAAAAATGGGCTCTCTGAACTTCCTTGCAATCTTGGTCTTAGGACCGATATATCTTGCCATACAATTTGTTATTATTCAAATCAGAAATCTGTGAAATTATACCCTTCTCCGCTTTGGAGGTCTGCATCCGTTGTGAGGTAATGGCGTAATATCCATGATCTCAACAACTTCGATTCCGGCACTGTGAAGGGTACGCATAGCAGATTCTCTGCCAGCGCCAGGACCTTTTACAAATACCTTTGCTTTGCGCATTCCAAGGTCATAAGCAACCTTTGCACAATCAGTAGTAGCTACCTGTGCTGCGTAAGGGGTATTCTTTTTGGATCCTCTGAATCCCATCTTTCCGGATGACGACCAGGAAATTACCTGACCAGCTTCGTTGGTAAGAGAAACAATGAGGTTGTTAAATGATGCATTGACATAGGCGCGTCCCATCAGGTCAACCTTGACAACTCTCTTTTTTGAAGTCTTTGTGCTTTTAGCCATATTGTAATCAATTGAAATTCAAATAAAATCAATACTAACAAAGGATTAACCCTTTCCTGGTGCTTTCCGCTTGTTGGCAACAGTCTTTTTCTTTCCTTTTCTGGTCCTGGCGTTGTTCTTGGTACTCTGTCCACGTAAAGGTAAACCATTACGATGACGGATTCCACGGTAACATCCAATGTCCATTAATCGTTTGATGTTGGTTTGCACCTCTGAACGAAGTGCACCTTCCACCTTAATCTGATCAGAAATGATCGTACGAATCGCATTGAGCTCCTCATCATTCCAATCCTGAACTTTTTTATTCCAATCGACTCCCGCCTGACTCAAAATCTTCTGAGCAGTACTACGGCCAATGCCATAGATGTAAGTCAATCCGATTTCCCCTCTTTTCTGCTTGGGTAAATCAATACCAGATATACGGGCCATGTTTTATACTTTAATTTTTTAATAATTCAAAACCAAGGATCAACCCTGTCTTTGTTTGTACTTAGGGTTTTTTTTGTTGATCACGTAGATTTTACCTTTTCGCCTGACGATTTTACAGTCGGCTGTCCTTTTTTTGACAGATGCTCGTACTTTCATTGCAGTGGGTTGTTCTTTTATTTATACCTGAAGGTAATTCTTCCTTTAGAAAGATCATAAGGCGACATCTCAACTTTGACTTTATCACCTGGCAGAATTTTGATATAATGCATTCGCATCTTCCCGGAGATGTGGGCCATGATAACATGTCCATTCTCCAACTCGACCCGAAACATTGCATTTCCCAATGATTCCTTGACGATTCCGTCTTGCTCGATGACTAGTTGTTTAGCCAAATGTTCTCCTTATTTATTTTCGTTTATTACTAATTCAATTTCATCAAAACTTGAAAGCACCTCAGCTTTGTCTTTCCTGATGGCTACCACATGCTCATAATGCGCAGAAGGTAACCTGTCCTTGGTCCGTATCGTCCAACCATCAGGGTCTTGAGATACACCACGTTTTCCGTAGTTAATCATGGGTTCGATGCAGATCACCATCCCTTCTTTTAAAAGGGGGCCATCGCCCTTTTGCCCATAATTTGGAACCTCTGGCTTCTCATGTAAGCCACGGCCTAAACCATGTCCCACAAGATCTCTCACAACGCTGTATCCAAGATTTTCGACATACCGCTGTACTGCGTACCCGATATCTCCTGTCCTGTTTCCTGCGATGGATGCCAAAATCCCCTGGTAAAGTGACTCTTTGGTTGCCTGCATTAGCTTCAGGTAAGACTCTTTTACCTCGCCACAGGCAAAGGTATAAGCAGAATCACCATAAAAACCATTTTTCAGTACACCACAGTCAACCGAAACTACATCACCATCTTTCAGAGTCCTGTCCCCTGGAATCCCATGTACCACCTCATCATTGAGTGAAATACACAAGGTCGCAGGAAAACCATTGTACCCTTTAAAACCCGGTGTAGCCTGGTGATCACGAATAAATGTCTCCGCAATCCTGTCCAGCTCCTTTGTCATCGCTCCCGGCTTAATATGCCTGGCAACTTCAGCTAAGGTTTTTCCAACAAGTAAAGAACTTTCTCTAATAAGTTCGATCTCCTGATCTGTTTTCAGTATGATCATACTATTCAATATCTTATCCTGTCATCGCCATATTTGAACGTCCTTTGATCCTTCCGGATTTCATCAGACCATCATAATGACGCATTAACAAGTGACTTTCAATTTGTTGTAAGGTATCCAAAACAACACCAACCAGGATCAGCAATGAGGTTCCTCCATAAAACTGAGCAAACTGTGAATTTACTCCTGTGAAACGAATAATGGCTGGCATTACTGCAACTAAACCAAGGAACATAGAACCGGGCAAGGTAATTTTGGACAAAATGGAATCCATGAACTCAGCAGTTTTACGACCCGGTTTAACACCCGGAATGAAACCACCATTCTTCTTCATGTCCTCTGCCATCTGGTTAGGATTAACGGTAATGGCAGTATAGAAATAGGTAAATAAGATAATCAGGATAAAAAATGTAAGATTGTACCACAAACCGTTGAAATCAACAAAGGCTGCAGCAAATCCTGACAATGCTTCTGAATTTGTAAACCCTACCAGTGTTATCGGAAGGAACATAATAGCCTGAGCAAAAATGATAGGCATTACACCGGCGGCATTAACCTTTAATGGGATATACTGCCTAACGCCACCATATTGTTTGTTTCCGACAATACGTTTGGCATATTGAACAGGGATTTTCCTGGTGCCTTGTACCAAAAGGATACTAAGCAGGATGACAAGAACAAGTGCTGCGATCTCAACCACAAAGATTACGAGTCCGCCACCGCCTTTTTCTTCCATACGGGAAACAAATTCACCTGCGAGGGCGAAGGGAAGGCGCGCCATAATTCCAATCATAATGATCAAAGAGATACCATTTCCAAGCCCTTTGTCCGTGATTTTCTCGCCAAGCCACATAACAAACATAGAACCAGCAGTTAATAGGATGACAGAAGAAACCCAGAAGAACCGTGTTGGCGGTAAATCAGGGGAAAATGGGAAGAAAGCTTCGTTTGGCAATTGACTTACCAGGTTAGCAATGTAACCCGGAGATTGGAAAATGAGGATGATAACGGTAAGATAACGCGTGATCTGGTTGATCTTTTTCCTTCCGCTTTCTCCTTCTTTCTGAAGTTTCTGGAAATATGGAATTGCCATTCCTAACAGCTGCACCACGATGGAGGCCGAGATGTAAGGCATGATACCCAAGGCGAAAATGGAAGCATTGCTGAATGCTCCGCCGGAAAACATATCAAGTAATCCAAGCAGTCCTTCGCTGGTTTGCTTATCAAGCGCGCCCAACATTTTCGGGTCTACCCCGGGAAGAACAACAAAAGATCCAAAACGATACAAGAGAAGAATCCCCAATGTATATAGGATTCTCTTCCTGAGTTCCTCAATCTTGTAAATGTTCCTTATTGTTTGTAATAACCTCTTCATTCAGATTAGATTTTAATAGCTGAACCACCGTTAGCCTCAATCGTTTTAGTTGCCTTAGCAGAAAATGCATGCGCTTTCACATCCACCTTTGCAGAGAGTTCTCCCCTGCCAAGGATCTTGATAAGATCTTTAGGTTGTGCAAGGCCGTTATTTACGAGAACTTCAGGATCGATGGTAGCGATTCCTTTTCTCTCAAACAAATCCTGTAGGGCATCTAAGTTGACACCATGGTATTCAACGCGGTTGATATTCGTGAAACCGTATTTAGGAACCCGTCTTTGAATTGGCATCTGACCGCCTTCAAATCCAGCCTTACTCTTGTATCCGGAACGTGATTGGGCACCTTTGTGGCCACGGGTGGAGGTACCACCCCTGCCGGAGCCTTGTCCACGACCGATACGTTTGTTATTCTTGGTCGAACCTTCTGCAGGTTTAAGATTACTGAGATCCATAATATCTTCTTTTTCTTACCGATTAATCAATTTCTTCAACACTGACGAGATGCCTGACTTTGTCAACCATGCCCATCACCTGGGGAGTAGCTTCTTTGATGACAACCTGATGCATACGGGCGATTCCGAGTGCTTTTAACGTCCTTTTCTGACGCTCTGGCTGTCCGATGCCACTCTTAAACTGTACTATCTTTATATTTTTCATAATTCAGGAGTTTTTTCTGTTAACCGTTAAATACAGTATTGAGATCAATCCCCCGAACCTGGGCGATCGTATAAGGATCCCTAAGCTGGATAAGGGCATCAATGGTAGCTTTTACAACACTATGTGGGTTGGATGAGCCTTTGGATTTTGCAAGAACGTCATGTACGCCTACACTCTCAAGCACAGCACGCATAGCACCTCCTGCAATAACACCGGTTCCAGGTGCGGCAGGTTTCAGGAATACAAGCGCTCCGCTGTATTTTCCGTATTGATCGTGAGGAATAGTCCCCTTCAGGATCGGAACTTTGATCAGGTTCTTCTTGGCATCATCGATACCTTTCGCGATGGCAGCTGTAACTTCCTTTGCTTTTCCAAGTCCATAACCTACAACCCCATTCTCATTGCCAACGACAACGATAGCGGAGAAACTGAAGGTACGTCCCCCTTTGGTAACCTTGGTTACTCTCTGTATGCTGACAAGCTTGTCTTTGAATTCGATTTCGCTTGACTTAACTCTTTTTACGTTTGATGTAGCCATGTTTTCTTTAGAATTTTAATCCTTTTTCTCTCGCTGCTTCTGCCAGGGCTTTTACTCTGCCATGATAAAGATAACCGTTACGGTCAAAGACTACAGTCTGGATTCCTGCTTCAAGGGCACGTTCTGCCATCAAAGCGCCTACCAGTTTTGCCTGATCAACCTTGGCTACTGTTTGTTCGTCAATTCCCTTTACTTTGGAAGAAGCTGCTACCAGTGTCTTACCATTCAGGTCATTAACAAGTTGCACATAAATTTGCTTGTTGCTACGGAAGACTGTCATCCGGGGCCTTTCAGCTGTGCCTTTAATTACTTTCCGGATCCTTTTTTTGATCCTGAATCTGCGATATTCTCTTGCATTTTTAATTGCCATCAGACTATATTTTTTGTTTGATGATTACTTATCAGATGCAGACTTACCTGCTTTTTTCCTGACAATCTCGCCTTTGAAGCGAATTCCTTTTCCTTTGTATGGCTCAGGGGGTCTCATGGAGCGGATTTTTGCTGCCACATGACCAATAAGCTGGCGATCAATACCCCTGAGGATAATGGTTGGATTTTTACCTTTTTCAGTAATGGTCTCGACTTTGATCTCCGGACACAACTGAAAATAGATGTGGTGAGAATAACCTAAGGCAAGATCAAGGACCTGCTCAGTGCCAACAGCTTTGTAACCTACGCCAACCAATTCCTGAGTAATGGTGAATCCTTCAGAAACACCTTTCACCATATTGGCTAACAATGAACGGTACAAACCATGTAACGAACGGTCGGGTTTATCATCAGTACTACGTTGTACTGTTAACAATCCATCTTCAATTTTAACATGGATTCTGGTATCCAGAACCTGTTTTAGTTCTCCGAGCTTCCCCTTCACTGAGACCTCATTTTCTGGGCTCACACTCACCGTTACACCGGAGGGAAGTGGAATTGGAAGTTTTCCTATCCTTGACATATCTTATTCTCCTTATTAACTAACAAAACATAATACTTCGCCGCCTATACCTTTGATACGGGCTTGTTTATCTGTCATCAGACCATGTGATGTGGACATGATGGCAATACCCAGTCCGTTCAGGACCCTGGGGAGTTTATCAGAACCAACATACTTCCTGAGACCGGGTTTGCTGATTCTTTGGAGCTGTTTAATGGCAGACATCTTGCTGACAGGATGATACTTCAGGGCTATCTTGATGACGGGTGGAAATTGATTATCCTCAAATTTATAGTTAAGGATGTAGCCCATCTCAAACAGGATACGGGTGATTTCTTTCTTCATGTTAGAGGAAGGAATCTCGACTACCCTGTGATTAGCCATGACAGCATTCCTGATCTGGGTCAAATAATCTGCAATGGGATCTGTTACCATGGAATCTTTGTATCTAATTAATTATTAACGCTCTTAAATATTACCAACTTGCTTTTTTAACACCTGGGATCAAACCCTCCAGTGCCATCAAACGGAAATTGATACGTGAAATACCAAACTGTCTCATGTATCCCTTTGGGCGGCCGGTTAATTGGCAACGGTTATGAAGACGGACCGGACTTGCATTTTTTGGTAATTTTTGTAATCCGACATAGTCACCAGCTTCTTTGAGGGCTGCCCTCTTTTCAGCATATTTGGCAACCATTTTCTGCCTTTTTACTTCTCTAGCTTTGATGGATTCTTTGGCCATTGTCGCTTATTTTTTAAAGGGTAAACCAAATTCTTTTAATAGAGCCATACACTCAACATCAGTTGGAGCTGTTGTCACAAATGTGATGTCCATTCCATTCATCTTGGTGACTTTGTCGAGGTTGATCTCAGGGAAGATAATTTGCTCAGGGATACCAAGACTATAATTACCTCTGCCATCAAAACCTTTGTCATTAACACCTCTGAAGTCACGGATACGAGGAATAGAAACAGCAATCAGTCTGTCAAGAAACTCATACATACGTTCGCCGCGTAAGGTTACACGAACTCCGATGGGCATTCCTTTACGCAGTTTAAAGTTGGAGATGTCCTTCTTTGAACTTGTTGGAACTGCTTTCTGGCCGGAAATCATGGTCATCTCACCGATAAAGGTGTCGATCAGTTTTTTATCTGTAATCGCATCACCAATACCCTGGTTCAGACAAATCTTGGTAAGTCTGGGAACCTGCATGGAACTCTTGTAGTTGAACTGTGCCTGCAATGCCGGCACAACTTCGTTCACATATTTTGTCTTAAGTCTGGGTGTGTATGTCATTATTTGATAACCTCCCCTGATTTTTTAGAGTAACGGACTAATTTTCCTGTTTTGGGATCTTCTCTTCTCCCAATTCGGGTAGCTTTTCCGGAGCCATCAACCACCATCAGATTACTGAGGTTGATTGGAGCTTCCTGTTTCAGAATGCCGCCCTGAGGGTTTTTTGCATTGGGTTTGCTGTGTTTGGTAACCAGGTTCACGTTTTCGACGATAGCCGTAAACTTTGAACGCTGTACCATCAGCACTTTTCCTTGCTCCCCTTTATAATCACCGGCGAGAACTTTGACGATGTCGCCTTTCCTGATATGAAGTTTTTTTTCCATAATCCTGTTCGTTACAGCACCTCAGGTGCTAAAGAAATGATCTTCATGAACTTCTTGTCGCGTAACTCCCTGGCTACCGGTCCGAAGATACGGGTTCCACTGAGTTCTTCAGAAGCTGTTAACAATACACAGGCGTTGTCATCAAAACGGATGTATGAACCGTCTGCTCTGCGTATTTCTTTTTTTGTCCGAACAACAACCGCTTTTACGACGGCGCCTTTCTTGACATTTCCTCCGGGCATAGCGTGTTTTACAGTGACGATGATTTTATCACCGACGCGTGCATAACGCTTCTTGGTACCACCCAGTACCCTGATACATAGTACCTCCTTGGCACCGCTGTTATCAGCTACGATTAATCGAGATTCCTGTTGTATCATAATTACTTAGCTCTTTCGACGATTTCAACTAATCTCCAACATTTGGATTTGCTGAGCGGTCTTGTCTCGGCAATTTTAACGGTGTCACCAATTTTACAATCATTGGTTTCATCGTGGGCCATAAAGCTGTTTGTTTTTTTCACAAACTTGCCATATTTGGCGTGCTTTACTTTACGCTCAACCAAGACAGTGATGGATTTTTCCATCTTGTTGCTGACGACAACACCCGTCTTTTCCTTTCTGAAATTCCTGGTTTCTTCCATGATTCCTATTCCTTATTTTGTTTCAGCTGCCTTTAATGCTGCGACTATCTCTCTTTTACGGAGTTCTGTCATAAGCCTGGCAATGGTCCTACGATATGCCTTGATCTTATTCGGATTCTCTAAAGGAGAAACGGCATGATTCATTTTCAGCTTTAATAGCTGACGCTGTTCCTCGTCCAGCCTTTCTTTAATCTCAGCTGTTGTCAGCTCTGTGATAACTTTATATTCCATGACTTGGATTAATTACTATCTTCACTATAGTCTCTTCTGATAACCATTTTGCAGGCAACCGGTAACTTTTGAATTGCAAGGCGTAAAGCCTCTTTGGCAACTTCAAGAGAGACCCCGTCGATCTCGAACATGATACGCCCTGGTGTGATTGGGGCGACAAACATTTCGGGAGCTCCTTTACCTTTACCCATACGGACTTCCGCAGGTTTCTTTGTGATGGGTTTGTCCGGGAAAATACGGATCCAGATCTGGCCTTCACGTTTCATGTGACGGGCCACAGCCTGACGGGCAGCTTCAATCTGGCGTCCAGTGATCCAGGCTTCATCAAGGGTCTTGATGCCGAATGATCCGAAGGCAAGCTCATGCCCTCGACCGGCATTCCCTTTCATCTTGCCCTTCTGCATTTTCCTGTACTTAGTTTTCTTTGGCTGTAACATTATAATATGTTTATTGAATTACAATAAGGGTAGCTATTACTTTCTTGGGGCCCTTCCGCCACCTTGTCCGCCTTTACCCGGTCCACGGCTATCGCGGTTGTCACGGTTGTCACGGCTGTTATTACTACGCATACGTGGTGCTGGTGTTTTTTCCTTGGTAGCAACAATCGTTGGTGTCAAGTCATGTTTACCATAAATCTCACCTTTACAAATCCATACTTTTACACCGATACGGCCGTAAGTAGTATGTGCTTCTGCCAAAGCATAATCGATGTCTGCTCTCAGGGTATGAAGTGGGATTCTTCCCTCTTTATATTGCTCCCTGCGTGCCATTTCAGCACCACTTAAACGACCAGAGATGTAGACTTTGATCCCTTCGGCTCCAATCCGCATTGCAGAAGCAATAGCAGTCTTGATAGCACGACGGTAAGAAATACGTCCTTCAATCTGGCGAGCTACAGCATTGGCTACGATCAGGGCATCCAGTTCAGGACGTTTGATCTCAGAAATGTTGATCTGTATCTCTTTCTTGGTGATTTTCTTTAGCTCTTCCTTAAGTTTGTCAACTTCCTGACCGCCTTTACCAATAATGATACCTGGACGTGCGGTGTGAATTGTGACCGTAACTAATTTAAGGGTACGCTCGATGATAGTCCTGGAAATACCTGCCTTGGCTAAACGAACATTAAGATACGTGCGGATCTTATCGTCCTCTACAAGCTTCTGTGCAAAATGTTTCCCACCAAACCATACGGAATCCCATCCTCGGATGATTCCCAGTCGGTTGCCTATCGGATTTGCTTTCTGTCCCATTCAGTGACTATATTGAATTATGCTTAAAATTTCTTATTAATTATTGCTTTTCAACAACTGTTGTTTCATCCATATCTACCAGGGCATTCCTGCTGTCGATGATCAGTGTGACATGGTTGGAGCGTTTGCGGATTCTGTGTGCACGACCCTGTGGGGCAGTGTGTATCCGTTTTAACATCCTTCCACCATCAACATTGATTTCTTTGATAAAGAGGTTGCTGTCTTCAATGCGTTGTCCTTCATTCTTTGCCTGCCAGTTGGCCATGGCTGAGAGTAACAACTTATGGACACGGCCTGCGGCTTCTTTATCAGAGAACTTCATCACGCTGAGTGCTTTCTCCACATTCATCCCACGGACGAGGTCTGCGATCAGCCTCATTTTCCTTGGCGATGTCGGGCAATTGTTCAGCCTGGCAAAATAGATAGTCTTTTTTGCTTCTTTTATGGCTTCTGCCGAGTTTTGCTTTCTAGATCCCATCGGTCAATACTTTTACTTATTTCTTACCTTTATTTCCGGCATGCCCCCTAAAAATACGGGTAGGAGCGAATTCTCCAAGTTTGTGTCCGACCATATTCTCGGTTACATAAACAGGTATGAATTTATTACCATTGTGGACTGCTATTGTCTGCCCGACAAAATCGGGGGAGATCATCGATGCTCTTGACCAGGTCTTAATGACGACCTTTTTCTTATTCTGGATAACATCCAAAACTTTTTTCTCAAGCTTGATGTCGATATATGGTCCTTTTTTCAGTGAACGGCTCATCGTACTACTTTTTTAAGCTTTTATTTCTTTCTTCTTTCGATGATGTACTTGTCGGAAGCACTCTTCCTGGCGCGTGTCTTATATCCCTTGGCCGGAATACCCTTACGGGTTCTTGGATGACCTCCGGAAGAACGACCTTCACCTCCACCCATTGGGTGATCGACTGGGTTCATTACGACACCTCTTGTTCTTGGACGACGGCCCATCCAGCGACTGCGGCCGGCTTTACCACTCACCTCAAGACTGTGGTCAGGATTTGAAACCATGCCTACTGTAGCCTTGCATGTCTGAAGGATCATACGGGTTTCGCCCGATGGCATCCTTAACACTGCAAACTTACCGTCCCTTGACATCAACTGGGCATAAGATCCGGCACTTCTGGCCATCTTTGCTCCCTGTCCGGGCTGTAATTCTATGTTGTGAACAACAGTTCCAAATGGAATCTCACTTAAGTACAAACTATTGCCGATTTCTGGTGCTACACCTTTGCCCGATACAATCTCTTGTCCTACTTTCAGGCCATGAGGAGCAATGATGTAACGCTTTTCGCCATCTGCATAAGTTACCAGGGCAATCCTGGCTGTACGGTTTGGATCATACTCCACGGTCTTCACAACCGCAGGGATCCCATCCTTGTCACGTCTAAAATCAATGATACGGTACATTTGCTTATGACCACCGCCTAAATAGCGCATCGTCATCTTGCCTTCGTTATTCCGTCCACCCGACCGTGTTTTAACTCCACCCAGCAGAGATTTCTCAGGGGTAGCGGTCGTGATTTCGTCAAATGTGCTGATGATCTTAAATCGTTGACTGGATGTCGTCGGTCTAAACTTCTTTAAAGCCATTTATGTTAGATATTGCTGTAAAAATCAATGTTCTCACCTTCAGCTAAAGTCACTATTGCCTTTTTTGTGGCATTGGTACGTCCTGATACAAAGCCTGCCTTGGTATAACGGCTCTTTGCTTTTCCTGCATACCTTATCGTGTTTACGGCTGTCACCTTAACCCCGTAGAGTTGCTCAACGTCCTTCTTGATCTCGAGTTTGTTGGCCTCTTTATGGACCATAAACCCGTATCTGTTGAGTTTTTCTCCCATCGCGGTCATCTTCTCGGTGATAATCGGTTTCAAAATCACGCTCATCGCTTCTGGTTTTATTTCTGTTACTAATTAATCAACTATGCTTTCAATGTCCTTGATTGAACTCTCCATGATAAACATATGACTTGCTTTCAGGATGTCATAAGTGTTCAAATCAACAGCATTTGCTACTTCAGTTCTCTGGAGGTTGCGGGCTGAAAGAACCATGTTTTTGTCAACACCATGTGTTACTAACAAGGTACGTTTGCCTTCAACTTTAAAGTTCTTCAACAACTCAACATAACTCTGTGTCTTTGGTACATCGAAGCTGAAATCTTCCAGAATAAAAATCTGGTTCTCTCTGGCTTTGTATGATAAGGCTGACCTGCGCGCTACTCTTTTGAGTTTTTTGTTGAGTTTGAAGCTGTAATCTCTTGGTTTTGGTCCGAAAACCCGTCCACCACCTCTGAACAGAGGACTCTTCATACTGCCCGCCCTGGCACCACCGGTACCTTTCTGACGTTTCAGTTTCTTGGTTGTACGGGAAATCTCCCATTTTTCTTTGGCCTTATGAGTCCCCTGGCGCTGATTTGCCTGATACTGCTTTGCATCAAGGTAAATAGCATGGTCATTGGGCTCAATGTTGAAGATTTCATCGTCCAGATTGATAGATCTGGCGGTCTTCTCCCCGTTTTTATTATATACTGCTAGCTCCATCTTTCTAAGGTTAAATATGAACCATTAGCGCCGGGTACTGCACCCTTGATAAGGATCAAATTGTTCTCCGGTATCAGTTTCACGATTTCGAGATTGATCACTTTTACGCGATCATTGCCCATGTTTCCGGCCATGCGAATGCCCTTGAAAACCCTTGAAGGGTAAGAAGATGCACCCATGGAACCAGGAGCCCTGAGGCGGTTATGCTGTCCGTGTGTAGCCTGACCAACGCCGCGGAAACCATGTCTTTTTACAACACCCTGGAAACCTTTTCCTTTGCTGATCCCAACTACATCGATAAATTCACCTTCGTTGAAAACATCGATCGTGACAATATCACCAAAGGTCTTATTGTGATCGGCATCAAAGCGCGTGAACTCGGCAATCTTCTTCTTAGGAGTTGTGCCGGCCTTTGCAAAGTGGCCTTTCATAGCATTGGTGGTATGCTTTTCTTTTCTCTCGTCAAATGCAAGTTGAATCGCCTCATAGCCATCAACTTCCATGGTTCTGATCTGAGTCACAACACATGGCCCGGCTTCGATAACGGTAACGGGGATGTTCTTCCCGTTAGCGTCATATACGCTGGTCATTCCGATTTTTTTTCCTATTAAACCTGACATCTCTCTTTGCTTTATTTGATGTAATACCCTACGGTAACATTATACTTTGATCTCCACTTCCACGCCACTGGGTAATTCCAGTTTCATCAGGGCATCGATCGTTTTTGATGTCGAACTGTAAATGTCGAGCAGGCGTTTGTATGTGCAAAGCTGGAATTGCTCCCGGGCTTTCTTGTTCACAAACGTAGACCTGTTCACAGTAAAAATCTTGGTGTCGGTAGGCAGCGGAATAGGTCCGTTGACAACTGCGCCGGTAGATTTTACCGTCTTTACGATCTTCTCAGCTGATTTGTCAACCAGATTATAATCGTAAGATTTAAGTTTGATTCTGATCCTTTGATTCACCTTTATTCAGTTTTAGGTTTTTCCTTAGTATTTTTCAACGTATCCTTTAACTCTGTAAATTACTTCCTCGGCTAATGCCTCAGGAATTGGCTCATAATGAGAAAATTCCATCGAAGAATTGGCCCTCCCTGAAGATAAACTCCTGAGATGTGTGATATACCCGAACATCTCTGACAAAGGCACAAAGGCCTGTATCATCTGATATCTGAGTTTGGGATGAATGCCTTCCAGGTGTGCTCTTCTTTTGTTGAGATCACCGGTGACATCACCAACATATTGTTCCGGACAGCTCACTTCGACATGCATAATCGGCTCGAGCAGAACGGTTTTCGCCTTCCGGCAGGCTGCTTTAAAGGCAAGACGAGCTGCAATTTCGAAAGCCAGATCATCTGAATCTACAGGGTGTGTAGAGCCATCTAACAGTGTGACTTTCAGGCTGTCCATCGCATAACCAGCGAGTACGCCATTCATCATTGCACCTTCAAATCCTTTTTCTACAGACCTGATGTATTCTTTGGTCAGTGCTCCACCTTTGATCTCGCTGATAAACTGAAGTCCTTTAACGCCTGGATCTGCTGGAGCAAGTTCCACGGTGATGTCAGCAAATTTGCCTCTGCCACCGGATTGTTTTTTGTATACTTCGCGATGTTGTACTGATGCAGTAATCGCCTCTTTGTAAGAAACATGAGGCACACCGGTATTACATTCGATTTTATATTCTCTTTTTAACCTGTCAACGATAATCTCCAGGTGAAGTTCCCCCATGCCACTGATCAAAGTCTGACCGGTTTCATTGTCAGTCCTGACCATGAAAGTAGGATCTTCCTCAGACAATTTGGCAAGTGCAATTGCCAGTTTATCAATATCATCCTGAGTTTTAGGCTCGATGGCGGTATTGATAACAGGCTCAGGAAAAACGATGTTCTCCAGTTGAATGGGGTGTTTGTCATCACACAAAGTATCGCCGGTACGGATCTGTTTGAAACCGATCGCAGCAGCAATGTCACCGGCAAAGATTTCGTCGGTGGAAGTTTGTTTACTTGCGTGAATATAGAAAAGGCGGGTAATTCTTTCTTTTTTGTTGGTGTTGACATTGAGAACCTGTTCTCCGGCTTTGAGGCTGCCGGAATAAATTCTGAAGAAAGCGACACGTCCTACATAAGGATCGGTCATAATCTTGAAAGCAAGTGCTGAAAAAGGCTCAGACACCTCAGGTTTACGTTCTTCTTCTTTGCCGGTAAAAGGGTTAATACCCTGAACAGCGGCAACATCCATAGGATTTGGCAGGTAGTTTACGATCCCGTCAAGCAATGGCTGAACACCTTTGTTTTTGAAGGAAGCGCCACAGAAAACAGGAGTGATCCTCATTTCCAGGGTAGCTTTCCTGACAACTGCGATAATTTCCTCCGGTGTGATAGAGTCGGCATCATGCATGAATTTCTCCAGCATTTCTACACTCTCTTCAGCAGCGCCTTCGATGAGTTTGGTCCTGTATTCCTTGGTGAGTTCAAGATAGTCCTCAGGAATCGGGATTTCAAAGAAGTTGGCACCCAGACTTTCGCTATCCCATTGGTAAGCTTTGTTCTGGATGAGGTCAATTACGCCGGTAAAATTCTCTTCTTCCCCGATAGGAAGTTGAACCGGAATTGGATTTGCGCCCAGTTTTTCGCTCATTTCATCAAGGACAGAGAAGAAATTGGCTCCTGTACGGTCCATTTTGTTGATGAAACTGATGCGTGGGACGCGATATTTATCAGCTTGTTTCCACACCGTCTCGCTTTGAGGCTCGACACCGCCGACAGCACAAAAGAGTGCGACAGCGCCATCCAATACCCTTAGAGAGCGTTCAACTTCAGCTGTGAAGTCAACGTGACCGGGAGTATCGATGATGTTGATGTGGTATTGTTCGTCATTAAGTTTCCAGAAAACAGTAGTTGCAGCAGAAGTGATGGTGATACCACGCTCCTGCTCCTGAACCATGTAATCCATGGTAGCGGTACCATCATGTACCTCACCAATTTTGTAGTTGATGCCCGTATAGTACAGAATACGCTCCGTTGTCGTGGTTTTACCCGCGTCAATGTGCGCCATGATGCCTATATTCCTTGTATGTAAGAGTCGGTCGGACATTTTTTTTTGGTAGACAGGATTAAACCCGGCTTTGCAATTTTATTTTAGAAACGGAAATGAGAGAAAGCCTTGTTGGCTTCGGCCATTCTGTGAGTATCTTCTTTTCTTTTGAAGGCAGCACCTTCTTCTTTATAGGCGGCCATGATTTCAGAGGCAAGTTTCAGTGCCATAGATTTTTCATGACGTTTTCTGCTGAAGTTGATCAGGGCTTTCATCCCGATAGATTCCTTACGAGCAGGCCTGATTTCAGATGGGATCTGGAAGGTAGCGCCACCAATTCTACGGCTTCGTACTTCTACAGAAGGAGTAACATTGGCCAGGGCTTTTCTCCAGATTTCCAGTCCATTTTCGCTGGTTTTATCATTCACAATGTCGATGGCATCGTAAAAAACTTTGGAGGCGAGGTTTTTCTTACCTTCAAACATAAGGTTGTTGATGAACTTCGTCACACGTACGTCATTGAACCTGGGGTCCGGAGGCGTGATGCGTTTTTTCGGTTTTGATTTCCTCATCGGTATGCTGGTTTATCTGTTAACCTTTTATTTCTTTTTAGCTGGAGTTGCTGATTTTGCTTTCGGACGTTTTGTTCCGTATTTTGATCTTCTTTGGTTACGGCCATCTACGCCGGAAGTATCCAAAGCGCCACGGATGATGTGGTATCTAACACCTGGAAGGTCTTTTACCCTACCTCCTCTGATCATCACGATGGAGTGTTCCTGGAGGTTGTGGCCTTCACCGGGGATATAAGCATTGACCTCCTTACCGTTGGTCAACCTCACCCTGGCTACCTTGCGCATGGCTGAGTTAGGTTTTTTAGGGGTAGTTGTATATACCCTTACACAAACACCACGACGTTGGGGGCATGAATCCAGTGCAGGAGACTTGCTCTTGTCGATCAGTTTATTTCTTCCTTTGCGTACTAACTGCTGAATCGTCGGCATATTAAGCTGTTTGGTTCTGTTATTAACCCTTTAATTTTGGGAGCGCAAAGGTAGAATTTAATTTTGCACATCCAACATAGATTTGCAAAATATTCTTCCTCAGCGATCTTTTATTCGCGAAAAGTGAAAAAAATACAGGAAATGGGTATGCTCTGGGATAAGACGGAGTCGTGAATGAGGATTAAAATCCCTTTAGCCCGAAGGGCCTTCCGACGAAACCTATAGTGTCTTATTTGTCAGGTTTCCTAAAGCTTTTTCAGCTTTTCAGTATGTTCCAAATGCGAAAAACAAAAAATTTCCTTTATTTGGGGCTGCAAAAGTACAAAGCTTTTCGAGAATTACAAAATATATTTTAGTTTTTTTTCTTCAGAGAGGGATGAAGACATAATCTGTTAAAAAAGACAGTCTAAATTTCTTTTTGGGGAGAGTTTTTGTGCCTTTGCATATTACCTCGCATTGGGTAATACAAAGGGAGGCTCCCCAACCTCAAAATCCACTGTCATCCGAACCCTGGCCTTCAAAGCTTTGAACACTTTAATTATTGTTGAAAGCCTGACATCCTTGGTATTGTTCTCAATTTTTGAAATCTGGGCTTTCTGCACGCCCACAAGCAAGCCCAATTGTTCCTGGCTGAGGTGCTGTTCTTTCCTGGCTTGTTTCACCAGGGTACCAATAATATCCAGCTGTTGTTCAAACTCAAATTGTTCGCGTTCTTTTGAACCACTTACCCCAATGTACTTATCTGTCAGCTCTGTTAAAGTATATGTTTTCATATTTGCTTGATTTCCTTATCCTTAAAATATGCTTTGCGGATTTGATCTGCTTTCAAACTCCTGTGCAAACTCCAGAAACACCACTTCAATCTTTAGCATCTTTTCTCGCTATACAAAGCTAATAATTATTTCCTTATCGGGAAACAAAAATGTATTTGATTTTTTTCACCGGTCAAAACATTCACTACGCAATCCAAGCTTCATCATTCCTAAACCTGGACTGGATTAATTATATATACCTTAAATAAGGGGCTCAGTGGAAAGAATTCTCCAAAAAAAATCTCTACCATTTTTTATGGCTGCACTTTTGTGAAAATGGTGTACCTGGGTGTTTTGGTGGCAAAAAAAAACAGCTACCAAAGCCCGACCCTATTCCCTTTTTCAACTTCGCTCAGGGTGATACCTGTCACACATCTCATATTTCAAGGGTAATCAAAACGTCAGATTTGCATGCATTGTCAGCTTCCTGACGCTAGCATATGTCACCTTGTTAACATCTTTCTGTTAACGCAATCCGTTTGCTGCCTATTTTTGCGGTCCTGAAAATCAAAATGGACCTACTCAAAGACTTAAACGAACAACAAAAGCTTGCTGTAATGGCAACTGAAGGCCCTGTGATGGTGATCGCCGGCGCCGGATCCGGGAAAACCCGTGTCCTTACCTATCGTGTAGCCTACCTCCTGCAAAAAGGCGTGGAACCCTTCAACATCCTGGCACTTACCTTTACCAACAAGGCTGCCCGTGAGATGAAGGAACGTATCCAGGAACTCTTTGGCGACCAGGATGCCCGCAATGTCTGGATGGGCACTTTTCACTCCATCTTTGCCAAAATCCTCAGAATCGATGGTCATCGCCTCGGATATCCATCCACTTTCTCGATTTATGATACCGACGATTCCAAAAACCTGATCAAACACATCCTCAAGGAATTAAACCTCGACCCTAAGATTTACCACCCCAGTGCTGTGCTGAGCCGCATCTCCCTAGCGAAAAACAACCTCTTCACGGCAAAGGACTATGGTGAAAACACGGAATTCCTGGAATATGATACCGCTTCCCAAAAGCCCCTGATCTCCAAAATATTCTCCATTTACCAGGCCCGGCTCTTCAAAGCCCAGGCCATGGATTTCGATGACCTCCTTTTTTACACCAATGTATTGTTACGCGACTTCCCTGAATGCCTGCTGAAGTATCAACAGAAATTCAAATACATCCTCGTGGATGAGTACCAGGATACAAACTTCTCGCAATATACCATTGTAAAAAGCCTGGCAGCCAACAACGAAAACCTCTGCGTGGTGGGCGATGATGCCCAAAGCATTTATGGTTTCCGGGGTGCGAACATTGAAAATATCTACAACTTCCGCAGAGACTACCCTGACCACCAGGTATTTAAACTCGAGCAAAACTACCGTTCGACACAAAACATCCTCAATGCGGCCAACTCTGTCATCCGTAACAACCGCGACCAGATCAAGAAGGACCTCTGGACCGGCAATGCTGAAGGCGCCACCATCCACATCCTGAAAGCTTCATCAGATACGGAAGAAGGCGTCCTGATTGCCCATTCTATCTTCGAACAAAAGATGAATCACCAGCTTGCCAACAGTGGCTTTGCCATTCTATACCGTACCAATGCGCAGTCACGTTCGCTGGAAGAAGCCCTTCGCAAACTGAATATCCCTTACCGCATTTATGGCGGACTTTCTTTCTACCGAAGAAAAGAAATCAAAGACCTGCTGGCCTATTTCAGGGTGACTGTCAACCCCAACGACCAGGAATCCCTCTTAAGAATTATCAACTACCCTGCCCGTGGGATTGGACAGGGAACCCTCGAAAAGATACAAGTCGCAGCCAATGAACAAAACCTAAGTCTGTGGGAAGGCCTGCATACTGTCGATGTTCTGGGCGCGGGTGTAAACGCAGGAATCCGGGCAAAAATCAATGACTTCATCACCAAAATCAAGAGTTACAGGATAGAACTGAAGTCAAAAAGCGCCTACGACCTGGCCTATCACATCACCCACAACTCAGGCCTGCTCAAAGAACTCCGTGAAGATGACACCCCTGAAGGTGTTAGCCGTGCAGAAAATATCGAAGAACTTCTCAATGCCATCAGTGATTTCTGCAATACACCAGCTGTCTCTGAAGACGGAGAGATTATCCCTGTTTCATCCGGTAGGTTCAGGACCCTTGACGAATTCCTGGGAGAAGTTTCCTTGCTCACTGACATGGACAATGAAGAAACTGAAGAGGACAAAGACAAGGTAACCCTGATGACCATCCACACGGCCAAGGGGCTCGAGTTCCCGCATGTCTACATCGCCGGACTGGAAGAAAACCTCTTCCCCTCCTATTTATCCATGGGTACCCGTGCAGAACTTGAGGAAGAGCGCCGGCTGTTTTATGTTGCAATCACCCGTGCAAAAGAAAGACTGACCCTCGCCTATGCCGAGTCGCGCTACCGCTGGGGAAACCTTACCTTATGCCAGGCCAGCCGTTTTCTCGACGAAATCGACCCCGAATATGTCGACCGTCCCTCAAAAGTGATGCACACACCGGTAAACCTGCGCAAAGTCATTCCTGTAGAGAAAAAGCGCCCTGTGACCGGCACAAACTCCCCAACAGCTTCCCAGGCTCAGCCGGAATCTGTTGATTTGCAAGAAATTGAGCGGATACAAGCCGGCATGGAAGTTGAACATCAGCGCTTTGGTAAAGGCATGGTAATCAACGTAGAAGGCTATGGTGCAAGCAAAAAGGCGACAGTCGATTTCCCGGGCACAGGACAGAAACAATTATTACTACGATTTGCCCGTTTGACGATAACTGGAAATTAATACCTTTGTAGCGAATTTGAATTACCTTTGAATTCCGATACAAAATACCAAAGTCCAATTCAGGCCAATAACAAATCTCAACCTTCTGCTTCGCTTTAGCCTTGAGAAAATTTAGAATGGCGTTTTGGGAATCACCAGACTTCCGGATTTCGACTTTGACGCTTGTATGCCTCAATTTTAAACAAACAAGGCTTATCCCTTCTGCAAGCCCTTGTTTACCAAACACCCTTTATGGAATTAGAATACAACACAACCCGCAAACACCTGATCCTGGCCGAATACGGCAGGAGCCTTCAAAAAACCGTTGAATACATTTTGACTTTTGAAGACAAAGAAATCAGGACCCGCCTGGCAAAAACTGTCATCAATGTGATGGCCCAACTCAGTCCCCAGGTAAAAGACAATGCCGACTACAAACAAAAGCTTTGGGATCACCTTTATATTATCTCTGACTTTAAACTGGATGTTGACGCTCCTTACCCCCCACCCTCACAAGAGGTTTTGGTGCGCAAACCGGAAAAGATTAAATATGCCGTAAAAAACCTCAGGTATGGTCATTATGGCAAAAACATCGAAAACATGATCAAGCAGACTACTTTGCTTGAGGATAGCCCTGAAAAGGCTGTATTGGTAAATAACATTGCCAACCATTTGAAAAAGACCTACCTGATCTGGAACCGTGACTCAGTAAATGATGAAGTCATCTACGGTCAACTCTCAGAACTGGCTGGCGGAAAGTTAAAATTGGATACAGAAACCCGCCTCAACAACACCAATGACATTCTGGCACAGAATGTAATCAAGAAGAAGAAATTCTTCACCAAAGACAACAAGAACTCCAATTTCAAAAGGAAGAAGAAAAGAAACGATCAATAAGCCATGAGTTCTTTCGAGATAAACGGCGGAAAACGGCTTCAAGGGGAAATCATTCCCCAGGGTGCCAAAAACGAGGCTTTGCAAGTCTTGTGCGCCACACTCCTCACACCAGAAAAAATCATTATCAGCAAACTTCCCGACATCAGGGATGTCAACAAACTGATAGAATTACTTGCTGACCTGGGCGTTAAAGTTGAAAAAACAGGGCACGAACAGTTTAGTTTCCAGGCTGATGACATCAAGCTGGATTACCTTTTAACAGATGCTTTCAAAAAACAGGCCAGCAGCCTGCGCGGGTCCATTATGATCCTGGGTCCCCTGCTTGCCCGCTTTAAAAAGGCATATGTTCCCCAGCCCGGTGGCGACAAAATCGGCAGGCGCCGCATGGATACCCATTTTATCGGACTTACCGCCCTGGGTGCCGTCTTCCATGCAAACCGCAGCGACGGCTTATACCAGGTCGAAGCCGACAAACTCAAAGGCTGTCACATGTTGCTCGATGAAGCCTCTGTTACCGGCACAGCCAATATCGTGATGGCGGCAACACTGGCACAAGGCAAGACTACCATATTTAATGCAGCATGTGAACCCTATGTGTATCAGTTGTGCAATATGCTGAACAGCATGGGCGCCAACATCAGTGGTGTGGGCTCTAACCTGCTGACCATTGAAGGTGTCGAACAACTGCATGGCTGTGATCATAAACTCTTACCCGACATGATTGAAATCGGCAGCTTTATTGGCCTTGCTGCGATGACACAATCAGAAATTACCATCAAAGATGTTAATTATCCCAACCTGGGCATGATCCCTGAGGTTTTCCGCCGACTGGGCATCAAATTGGAAAAGCGGGGTGATGACATTTTTATCCCGGCTCAGGAATCCTATGAAGTTGAGACTTTTATGGATGGGTCGATCATGACCATCGCCGATGCACCCTGGCCGGGATTTACACCCGACCTGATCAGCGTTGCACTTGTCACTGCCATCCAGGCAAAAGGTACGGTACTCATCCACCAGAAAATGTTTGAAAGCCGTTTGTTTTTCGTCGACAAACTCATCGACATGGGTGCTCAGATCATTTTGTGTGACCCGCACAGAGCGACAGTCATCGGGCTAAACAGACAATACCCTTTGCGTGGGATCCGTATGTCGTCACCTGATATCCGTGCCGGTGTATCCCTGCTTATCGCAGCACTCTCGGCACAGGGACACAGCATTATCGACAATGTTGATCAAATTGACAGAGGATATCAGTACATCGACCGCCGGCTTCAGGATCTTGGCGCGGAAATTGTAAGGACTACCTGAAACCCATAAACCCAAATACATTTTTATTCATATGAAGAAAGCAGCCTTATTTTTACTGCTTGCAGCTCTTCCAGTTTTCTGGACCGCCGTTTTAAACCCGCTCGCTGCACAGACTCCCAAAACCGGCTATAATGTTGGTGATAAAGCACCTGAAATTATGCTGAATGGTGTTGATGGAAAACCCATCAAACTCTCTTCCCTTCAGGGAAATTATGTCCTTATCGACTTCTGGGCTTCCTGGTGTGGCCCCTGTCGCAGGGAGAATCCCAATGTTGTTGAAGCCTACAACAAATACAAAACCAAGAAATTCGTCGATGGCAAGGGCTTTAAAATCTATAGTGTCTCCCTCGACAAAACAAAAGATCCCTGGGTAAATGCCATCAAGGCTGACAAACTCGACTGGGAATATCATGTCAGCGATTTGGCCGGATGGCAAAGTACTGCCGCTGCTGCCTATGGCGTGAATTCTATCCCTGCCAACTTCCTGCTGAACGCAAAAGGCATTATTATTGCTAAGAACCTGCGTGGCATTGACTTACACTATGCAATCGAAAAAGTCGTAAAGAATTAATACAAACCTGGCAACAGGATTGACCGCCGTTTTTCCGGCAAAACATGACCTGACAAATTGTCCCATCAAGAGCGTGGCAAACTTCTTGATGGGACAATTTTTACAATGATCTTATACTTAAAAAATTAATTTACCCGATGGAAGAAAATACCACGCCGGATGCTGCTTCAAATGAGCAACCTAAGGAGGAAAGCAAGTTTAGATCTGCGCTAAAATCCAAAAAGATGAAAGGTAAAGTAGAGAAAGAAGAAGATTGGCATGCCCGCTATCTAGATACAAATGACAAATTGCTCAGGCTTTATGCTGATTTCGACAATTACAGAAAACGCACACTAAAGGAAAAGCTTGAGGCTTCCGGACAAGCCTCTGCCGGTCTTATCATTGACTTACTTCCTGTGATGGATGACTTTGAAAGAGCAATGAAACACCTGACACCTGCTGCCCAGCCTGACCCTATGCTGGAAGGCCTTACCCTGATCTATAACAAACTGCGCACAACCCTCGAATCCAAGGGTCTTACTACGGTTGATGCCATGGGTACGGTCTTTGATACTGATTTTCATGAAGCCATCACCAATATCCCGGCACCATCTGAAGATCTGAAAGGCAAAGTGGTCGACCAGGTCGAAAAAGGCTATTTGTTAAATGGCAAAGTAATCCGCTTTGCGAAAGTAATTGTAGGAATTTAAGCTTAGAACCAGTGAAGAAACGCGACTTATACGAAGTGCTTGGTGTCTCGAAAGGCGCCAGTGAGGCCGAAATCAAAAAGGCCTACCGACAGCTGGCGCTGAAATATCACCCAGACAAAAACCCTGACAACAAACAAGCTGAAGACAATTTCAAAGAAGCTGCTTCTGCTTATGAAACCCTTAGCAATCCTGAGAAAAGACAAAGGTATGACCAGTTTGGCCATGCGGGTGTAGGAAACAACGCCGGACAAGGATATGGTGGTGGCATGTCGATGGATGACATCTTCTCACAATTCGGTGACATTTTCGGGAATGCTTTTGGCGGTGGCTTCGGACAATCCCAGCGGGGATCACGCCATGTCAACAAAGGCAGCAACCTTCGGGTAAAAGTAAAGCTTACACTGGAGGAAATTTCTACCGGCATTGAAAAGAAAATAAAGCTCAACAAATATATTCCCTGCAATACCTGCAGTGGCAGTGGAGCAAAGAACGGCTCAGGACATCATACCTGCCAAACCTGTCACGGACGCGGAACGGTGAGCAGGGTAACCCAAACAATCCTGGGTCAAATGGCGACAACCACCTCCTGCCCTACCTGCGGCGGAGAAGGGAAAATCATCGTCGAAAAATGCAATACCTGTTTCGGAAACGGCATCGTTAAAGGAGAAGAGGTGATCAGCATCAACATCCCTGCCGGTGTCAGCGAAGGAATCCAACTCTCCATGAACGGCAAAGGAAATGCAGCAGCCCGTGGAGGTTACCCCGGTGACCTGATCATCCAGATCGAAGAAATCGAACATGCAGAACTGGAACGCGATGGAAACAACATACTCTTCGAACAATACATCAGCTTCCCGGATGCAAGCCTCGGCACTACTGTCGAAATCCCTACCCTGGAAGGGAAAGCCAAAGTAAAAATCGCTGCCGGTACACAACCCGGCAAAGTATTAAGGCTCAAAGGGAAAGGACTGCCCAGCCTGAATAGCTACGGCAGGGGTGACTTGCTCGTCAACATCAATGTGTGGATTCCGAAGGAACTCAGCAAGGAGGAAAAGATCACCCTCGAAAAACTCAACCATTCTGACAATTTTGTCCCGAATCCCGATTCTCAGGAAAGGGGATTCTTCAAAAAAATGAGAGAGTATTTCCAATAATATTTCTGCATCTTTGCAGCCATCATACTTTATTACAGGATTCTTCCATGAATAATTTCTTAGAAGTTTCGGGAGTTACAAAACGTTATGCTGCACAGACAGCGCTCAACCGCGTCTCTATCAGCGTTCCCGAAAAAAGCATCTATGGTTTGCTGGGCCCTAACGGCGCCGGGAAAACCACCCTGATCAGGATTATCAACCAGATTACAGGACCAGATGAAGGTGAAATCCACATCCAGGGGGAGCCTTTGCGTCCACACCATATATATACTATCGGTTATCTGCCTGAAGAAAGAGGTCTTTATAAAAAGATGAAAGTCGGGGAACAGGCGATGTATCTTGTCAGGCTTAAAGGCCTAAGCAAACAGGACGCGAACAAAAGATTGAAATACTGGTTCGAAAAATTCGAAATCCAGGCCTGGTGGAACCGCAAAGTTGAGGAGCTCTCCAAAGGCATGCAACAAAAGGTGCAGTTTATCATCACCATCCTGCATGAGCCCAAATTGCTGATCTTCGATGAGCCCTTCAGTGGCTTCGACCCGATCAACGTCAACATCATCAAAGAGGAAATCCTTAACCTCAGGAACAATGGGGCTACCATTCTCTTCTCGACACACAACATGGGCTCGGTCGAAGAGCTTTGTGACCACATCGCCCTGATCGATAAGTCAAACAAAATACTGGAAGGCAAAGTAAGCGACATTAAAAACACTTACAAAACCAACACCTTTGAACTGGAATACGACGGGGGCAGCCTGGATATATCTTCATTTTTAGGATCAGGGATGACTCTCCTTGATCAACAGCAACATAATGAGCTGACGAAAGTAACAGTCAATCTCAGGCCCGGCATTCAACCCAACGAGCTGCTGAAAGCTGTCATCCCCCATGCCAACATCCATTCCCTGCGGGAAATCATCCCCACGATGAATGACATCTTTATTTCCAAAGTCACCGAAAACGAAACCGCTGTCTCCTAAACCGTAAATGAAAAGACATGAATAAAATATTTCTGATCATACAGCGAGAATATCTTACACGCGTCAGGAAGCGTTCATTTATCGTGATGACCTTGCTTGGCCCCATTCTGATGGCGGCCCTGATGATAGTGCCGATTTACATTTCTCAGATCCAGGATAAGACAAGGAAAATCGCCGTTTTGGATGAAACCGGATTGTTTTACAACAAATTCAAGAACAGCGAGCAGCTGAATTTTGAGTATGTATATGGTAGTATCGATGCGGAAAAAGAGAAATTTGTGGCAAATGGCTTTTATGCCTTGCTTTATGTTCCGAAACCGGAGCAAACTGTCCCCAAAGAAGCCTTGCTGTATTCTGAAAAACAAGTCGGGATAACAACCCAGGCCTATATCCAGGAAGCCATGAAGAAGGAGGTGGAAACCATGAAACTGCAGGCTTCCGGCATCGACCAGAACATCCTGGAATCCATCAAGTCCAATGTGGACCTCATCACGATTAAAGTGGGAGAAGGCGGCACAGAGGAAAAGAGCTACACAGAAGTCAGCATGGGCCTTGGCATGTTTTCTGCCTTTCTGATCTACTTCTTTATTTTTCTGTTTGGGTCTCAGGTGATGCGTGGCGTCATCGAAGAAAAAACCAATCGTATTGTTGAAGTGATCGTATCCTCCGTCAGGCCTTTTCAGCTGATGATGGGCAAAATTGTCGGAGTGGCATTGGTAGGTCTCACCCAATTTGTTTTGTGGGTATTGCTGACCCTGGGCATCGTCTTCAGCTTTTACGGTGTTTACTCCAAAGAGATCAAAGACATCAAATCGAAAGAGATGGTAATCTCGAAATCAGTACCCGGTGCTGAACAGGCCACCACGGCAGCAGCCATTTCAGAAGAAACCAAGGGCAATGGGTTCGGCCAGGTATTTGCGGCCTTCAGCTCAGTGAATTATGTACTCATGATTGCAGCCTTCCTTTTTTATTTCCTGGGTGGTTATCTGTTGTATGCAGCACTTTTTGCCGCCATTGGTTCAGCTGTCGACAATGAGGCAGATACCCAACAGTTTATGCTGCCTGTTACCATTCCCTTGATTCTGTCTTTTGTTTCTGCACAATATGTCATCAACAACCCTGACGGACCAGCCGCTTTCTGGTTGTCGATTATCCCGTTTACCAGTCCGATCATTATGATGATCCGCATCCCATTCGGAGTTAGCACCCTGGAATTGGTTTTATCAGCCAGCCTCCTAATCCTGGGTTTCCTGGGCACAACCTGGCTCGCTGCTAAAATTTACCGTACAGGCATTTTGATGTATGGCAAAAAAGTTGACTACCGGGAACTTTGGAAATGGATTACATACAAAGGCTAGATACATACATCGAGTCACACCGGCTCAATACAGACTTCTCCAATGGCACGAATTTTAATTATTGACGACGAAAAGAGCATCCGAAACGTATTGCGGGAAATCCTGGAATATGAAAAATACGAGGTCTCAGAAGCCGAGAATGGGGCTGATGCACTGGAGATGGTCAAAACCGCCAGCTATGATGTCATTCTTTGTGATATCAAAATGCCCAGGATGGATGGCATCGAGGTGCTGGAACATCTGTTACCGCTTAGTGATGCCCCGGTGATCATGATTTCAGGTCATGGCACCATAGAAACTGCTGTTGAATCCATCAAGAAAGGGGCTTATGATTACATCGCCAAGCCGCTGGATCTGAACCGCATCCTGATAACACTGCGGAATGCCCTCGACAAATCCTTGCTGGTCACCGAAACCAAGGCGCTGAAACGCAAAGTAGGCAAGACTTATGATATGATTGGCGAGAGTGGTTCGATAGAACAGATCAAGTCACTGATTGCCAGAGTTGCTCCAACCGATGCCCGCGTCTTAATTACCGGGGAAAACGGGACAGGCAAAGAACTGGTAGCCCGTTGGATCCATGAGATGAGTTCCAGGTCATCCCAGCCTTTCATTGAAGTCAATTGTGCAGCAATCCCTTCAGAATTAATCGAGAGCAACCTCTTTGGCCACGAAAAAGGTTCCTTCACTTCTGCCATCAAACAAAGAAAAGGAGATTTTGAACTGGCTGATGGCGGTACCCTTTTCCTCGATGAAATCGGCGACATGAGTCTGGCAGCCCAGGCCAAGGTGTTAAGAGCTTTGCAGGAAAACAAAATCACCCGGGTTGGCGGAGAAAAAGACATCCTGGTGAATGTCAGGGTCATTGCCGCCACCAACAAAAACCTCAGGGAAGAGATAGAAAAGAAAAACTTCCGGGAAGATCTTTACCACAGGCTCAGTGTGATCCTGATCCATGTACCCTCTCTTTCAGAAAGGAAAGATGACATTCCGATGCTTGCCCGCTATTTCATGGAAGATATCTGTGAGAACCATGGCAGGCCGGTCCCTGATTTACAGGAAGAAGCGCTGGAAGAACTATCGAATGTGCGCTGGACAGGCAACATCCGGGAATTGCGCAACGTCATAGAAAGGCTTGCGATACTCTGTGATGATACCGTGAGTGCAGCAGATGTAAAACGATTTGCACAGCCCTTAAATCCCTAAAGAAAATTAGCATACGGCCCAATTCTGCAGTATCTTTGCCGCCGCCTACCGGGGCTGACAGGTTTTGACAGCGGGGAAGTGAACCGGCAAGCATGCCGAGCTTTGAGAAGAGTGCTCGTTAATCCAAGTCTCACGCCCATTAAACGGCAACGATTACAATTACGCGTTAGCTGCTTAATCAAAGGATTAAGCCCTGACTGCTTCCCGGGAAACTTCACCTGCTGGTGTCCCGACCGAAGCATCGTAAATAGCAGGATAAGTCGGTTAAAGTTTCGGTGACCGGACGAAAACCAAAGAGACTAAGGGTAAACCAGGATGGCTTTCTGCCAGGTGTGCTCCGACAATCAAAGGAAGGCTAAGCATGTAGAAAACCGTTTGGCTGCCTGTTTGGACGAGGGTTCGAATCCCTCCAGCTCCACCAAGAATAACATTTCCCGCTTTGCGGGGAAATCACTGCTACTATGTGCTTCATGCCATGGGTACATAGCGATGTCGGCATGCCCTTTTCCTGAGCAAAACCTTTGGCATTTTTTCTTTCCAAGTAATTCTATCAGTTTTTTTTTCGATTGTCGGTTATTTAATTTTTTTTTGTAATTTAGCCTACTTAAAGTGGCGTAAAAAACATTTTAAGCGGGGAATTTGTTAAAACTAAAAATCAGCTTGCTGTTATCTGCAGTAATTCACTGTTGATACGGCATCTGTATATAAAATTGAAAACCAAAGTTCAACCAATCATTAACAATTAATTCATTTTCTTATGAAAAGAAAGATGACTATCTTTAAATTGCTGCTTTTGATTCCGGCTTTCCTTTTTGGGCTAGCAACCTATGCCCAGAAAGCTGAACCTGTTAAACAGGGTTCTGTAAAAGCTGCTGTTAAAGTAGATCCGGGCTTATCCAGCGTGAAGTCCTCGAGTTGGCAGATCGAACAAGAGATCGAGTCCACTCTGGGAACCCAGAACGCCAGTGCCGAGCTGCCACAAGCCGCTCCAGCCCAAGCAGGTAAAATCGCGAATACGTATGACGCAGAAAAACAGGCTATCCTGGCATCATGGCAAGCCGCTGCTGACGAAAGGGCAAACCTTCCTGCAATGCTGGTAGCTGAAGCTACCAACAAACTGGCTGCTGCTCCCCAAACGATGTGGGACATTATTTTCAATTATGGTGCTGATGGCAGCAACCAACCCTGGGGTATTGAAAGTGATGGTATGTACATCTACACTACGATTCCTTATGCTTCGGGATATCGTTTCTCAAAATACAGCATGGGTGGTGCCTTTATCCAGAATTTCAACATTCCTGGTATTACCACCACAAGTATCCGTGACTTATGCTATGATGGCGCTACCTGGTGGGGTATTGAATACAGTTCACCTTGTCGTATTCACCAAATGGATCTGAGTGCAGGTACTTTACTTAACACTTACACTTTGCCTACTACCTTAACCTACGGTTACCACATTTCCTTTGACCAGGATTTAAATGGTAACAATGGTGGTTTCTACCTTGGTGGTTATTCTCAATTGTTTACCTGTGACATGACAGGTGGAACACTGGTTGGTCCTATCGCCTCATTCAACAGCTCTGCTGGTTATCATTACTCCCTCGGTTCAGGAATCGACAAATATTCTGATCAAGGCAATACCCTTTTGTGGTTCAGCGGTGGATACACCAATGTCCTTAGCAGTTATAACGTTGTAACAGGTGCATGGGGAACTACCCATACCATTACTGATGTTGCTCCTTATATCTATTCCACAGTTTATGGTGTCAGTGAGTCTTCTCTGTATGAGCCGGGCAAACTGGTGCTGATGGGCGCTGCCTATACTTCAACTCCTTCCTATAGTCTTTTTGGTTATGAACTGGCTTATACCGTTTCTTATCCAACAGATGCAGGTGTTAAAATGATCATGGATCCAAACTCCGGCAGCAACCTTACTTCCGCTGAAACAGTAAAGATTCTTGTCAGAAACTATGGAACACAGCCTTTGGCAAGTATTCCTGTACAATTCTCAGTAGATGGCGTTTTATCAGCTGTTGAAACCATTGCCGGACCGGTTTTGCCAAGTACCGATTACCTATACACTTTCACCCAAACTGCAGACCTGCACCTGTTTAACAACTGGCAAGTTTGTGCTTATACACTTGTTCCCGGTGACCAGTTTGCTTTGAATAATTCAAAATGCAAAACTGTTACCAACAACATTACCACAAATGTTGACACCATTTTCCCAAAACTGCAAGCCAACTGGACTGGTACTGTTAACGGGAATACAGGAACACCTCCTATTACTATCGTTGAAAACAGTTTAATGAGGTATACATCAGGCGGTGTAAAAGGTGCCTGGGCTAAATTCCCTCTTGATTCAATCCCAAGTGGTGCTGTGATTATTGATGTCCAACTGCATTGGTATGAAACTATTAACGTTGGTTCTCCCTATTACCAATTGGTTCGCATGACGAGTGACCCTGTCAGTGCATCTGCTACTACCATTTGGAATGACCTCATCTCAGGTTATACCTACAATCCCGCCACAAGAACAAGCCATACCGCAATTGGCTGGCAAGTTGACAACTTAGGTGGTACTGTCATTAAAGCAGACATTTCTGCCGGTAGTGAAATTACACCAAAACCATGGTGGGCTGTTGGTTACCATGAAGATGAAACCCCTGTTGGCAATTATCAGGGTGGTGCTGATGGCTGGAATGAGCCTAACCCTCCTTATCTTGTAATTACCTATAACAACCTATTGCCAAATGACGTAGGTGTTAAACAATTGCTGTTAGAGCCTTTCGCACTTGCTGGTACAGCACTCACACCACAAGCTATCATCAAAAACTACGGTACAACAGCAGAAACCTTTACCGCTACTATGACCGGTCCTGGTGGCTACACAAGTACAATCCCTGTAACCTTAGCCGCTGGTGCTGAAGCCACCTACAATTTTGCATCAGGTACTTTCCCTGTATCTGCTGCTGCTACCTTCACTTGCTGTGTTTCTCTGGCAACAGACATCAACCTGTTCAACCAGTGTAAATCACAAAACATGACTTTCGATGCTGTTTTAACCAGAGCTTATGGTTATGTTGCCAACAACTATGGTGTAGGCAATATTCCTTTAGGTCCGGTGAAATTCTTCCTCGAGCATGCTGATTATGTAACTTCTATCGCTACCAATGCAAGCCCTCTTTCTGGCGGCACCTGGGGTAAAAACCCTGCAGGCAATGATACCTGGTATGCAACCCAATTCCAAGCTCCATCAGGTGATGGTAACCTGATTACCATCAACCCAACCACTGGTGCTTATACTGTTATCGGTCCCCTCGGCGTAGATATCAACGGTATTACTTACGACTACACGACAGGTACATTATATGGTATCGCTTCAAACATTGGTCCGGTTGGCAACTATGCTACCTCTTTGTACCAGATCAACAGAACAACAGGACAAGCTGTACTGTTTGCGAACCTGGGTTATACCTCCGGCTTGGCAATCAACCTGGCTTGCAATGCCAATGGCATGATTTTCTTCATTGACATTATCGCTGACAAACTCTTTGCAGTTGATCCATTTACTTATGAGAAAGAAGCTGTTGGCGCTACCGGCGTTAACTTCAGCGGTGCTCAGGATATGGAATTCAACAGAACCAATGGCATTTGTTACCAGGCTGGCTGGCTGCAAACAATTGGTTCCGGTGGTTTATACAAATGTGACCTTGCTACAGGTAATTCTACAGTATTAAAAATGTTCCCGAACGGAATTCTGATTACTGCACTTGCCATTCCTTATACCCAACCAGTTTCTCCAATCGACATTGGTGTGATGTGGTTGAAATATCCCAAAACAGGTAACTTAACCAACCAGGAACCTGTGATGGTAAAAATCCGCAACTACAGTGACATTAGTGTTGCCCCACTTGCTGATTTCAAAATTTCTTACCAAATGGGTAATGGTCCAATTGTAACAGAAAACTGGGCTACCAATGGCTACCCTGCTTTTGCTCCAGGTGAAGTAATTGATTACTCATTCTCTTCCAGTCTTCTCGACCTCTCTACTCCCGGTGCCAGCTATTGCTTCAAAGCATGGGTATGGGATGTTGCAGGTGACGTACACCAGGTGAATGACACCACCAGGAAATGTATTAAAAATACTTCTTGTACATTGGCTGAAACCTGTTATACCGGTGGTATTCAGGAAACAGAAGTTTGTGGTGACAATACCAATGGTGGTTGCGAAAGCACACCTCCAGCTTATTCAACACTTGCTACTGGCAGTGCTTATTGTGGAACCGTATGGAAAACTGACACCATCAGAGATATGGACTGGTATACTTTTACCATTTCATCTACCAAAACAATCCGCGTTGTAGGTAAAGCCGAATTCGGTATGTCCATGAGCCTTGTTCAACTCCCATGTAGCAGCAACCCTTCTGTTTACACCAAGCTCTTCACCAAATGCAGCACAGACAGTCTTGTTTATCCTAACTTAGCCCCTGGCACTTATGCCATTGTTGTAGCTCCTGATTTCAATGAATATGACATTATTTGCGGATTCTCCGACAAATACACCATGAAGTTCTCCTTACTGCCTCCAAGATATTGTGCTGGTGGTGGTGGAACATATACGGGAAGCTGGGAATATATCGGCAATGTTACCTTCGGTTCTATTAACAATACTACCGGCTATGCTGCAGGTGGTTATTCCGATTTCACCAATCTTTACACCATCGTAGAAGTTGGTCAGACCTATCCTATCAGTGTATTGAATCCTCAGTATTATTCTAATGACTACGTAGTTGCTTACATTGACTGGAACAACAACTTCTCATTCCTGGAAGCTGATGAAAAATTCAATACAAGTACTCCTCCTAATATTAGCTTCGAACCTGCAACCTATACAGGTACTGTAACAGTTCCTGCTAACAGCACTCCTGGAGCCAAAACAATGCGCGTCAGATTAATTGATGGTTATTCAGATCCTTGTGGTACCTACAACTGGTCAGAAATTGAAGATTACACTGTACAGGTAATTGCCCCAATTCCAACCATTATCACAACCATCGGAAGCCTTACCCAACCATGTCCTGGAAACAAAATTGTTCCTGTCGACGTACAATTCTTCGATAACATTCAGAGTGTAAGTTTAAATATGACTGTTTCTCCAGGCATGGTTTTGGTTGACAAACTCAACCTCAACCCTGCGCTTGACAATGGCTCATTTAACATCGTACAGGCCGGCAACCAGATTATTGCTACCTGGTTCTCCCTGACTCCTGCATCTATCGGATCAGGCAAAATGTTTGACCTTGAACTCATTTGCCCTGCCGGTGCCAATACCATTACCTGGGTTACAGGACCAGATGGTAGCCAGTATGCCAACCAGCTCATGGGTAACCTTGATGCTCAGTGGATCGGTGCTACCCTTACATTTGGTAACTGTGCCAACCTCACTGGAAAAACCTATTATGCACACAAATCCATAACCGGTGTTTTCTCTCCAATCCTGATGGGTAACAATGCGAACTGCGACAGTATCAGTGTTTATCTCATGCAAGGCAACGTCGTTGTTGATTCAACTTGTCCTGATGCCAGTGGTAACTATAGCTTTACAAATCTTGACAATGGCAATTACACCTTAAAATCTGTTCCTCACAAAAAATGGGGTGGTTGTAATTCAGCTGATGCCAATGCAATCATGCGTAATTTCGTTCACCTGAACAATTTCTACCTTGCCGGTATTTACCTGAACGCAGCTGATGTTAACGGTTCACCAATTTCAAATCCAATTGGTACCGCGCTTGATGCACTTCTCGTAACAAAGAGGTTCGTAAACATCATTCCTACCTTCTTACCTGGTACTTACAATGGTACTACCATTCCTCCTCCAGGTCGTGTTGACTGGGCTTCTGAATCATTCCCAATCACTGTAACAGGTACAGCTAACCAGGTAAAGGACATTTTGACCTTATGTACTGGTGACGTAAACGGAACCTATTCACCTTATGGTCCTCCTAAGAGCACTGTTATCATCAACAATGAAGGTAGCATCACTGCTCAGTCTGACGTAATTGATCTTCCTATCTATGCTGAAAATGCAATGAGCTTAGGTTCTGCTTCTATTGTACTTTCTTATCCTGCAAGTCTCCAGATTCTGGATGTTACAGTAGGTTTCGAAGCTGAGAATCTCGTTTATACAGCCACGAATGGTCATTTAAGAATGGCTTGGTTTGGTCTTGATCCTATGGAATTGAAAGCTGGTGATATTCTCGCTACACTGAAAATCAACATCAGCAAACTGAATGGAAGTGCAAGTTTCACCAATACCATTGAAACTGAACTGACAGATGTTGAAGGCATGCGCCTCGAAAACGCAAACCTCGCTATTCCAAAAATCGTGAATGCAGTAAATGCTGATGATTATACCCTGAACAACGTTCCGAACCCATTCAACACAACTACTGAAATCAGATATTACCTGCCACAAGCCGGTAACATCAGCCTGACAGTATACAATGTATTGGGCGAAGAAATTACCACCCTCGTTAACAATGAGCAATCTGCCGGAAATCATACCGTCACTTTCGATGGTGCAAGTTTACCACGCGGTGTTTATATGTACAAACTTCAGGCTGGTAGTGTCACCTTAGTAAAAACAATGGTGATCACCGAATAATCCACTTTAATTAGTATCTGAAAAGAGAGTGCCTCACAGCGAGGGCACTGAAAAAGTCCCCTCGACATAATAATTAGCCTTAAAACGGTAAAATACAAGATAAAAGCTTGTATTTTACCGTTTTTTATGTACCTTAGTGTCTGATTTAAAGGCACTTAAATGTTAGT
>Ga0247840_10000882_pt1 | contig 60413 bp, 46 predicted proteins | sample LaCruzMarch2015__FD_192404 | JGI IMG/M metagenome (GOLD analysis project Ga0247840, IMG submission 192404) | Freshwater microbial communities from meromictic Lake La Cruz, Castile-La Mancha, Spain - LaCruzMarch2015_17m | ecosystem: Environmental > Aquatic > Freshwater > Lake | place: Spain... | reverse complement strand
CGCACGCCCAGGCTCGCGCGGTCGGGGTCGGGCAGTTGCAGCAGGTCCTCGAGATACACCCGTCGCAGCAGACCCGCCGGCTCCAGCGCAGCGAACGCGAGGTCTAACGCCGGCTCCATGGCCCGGGTCGCAAAGACCGCCACCGCAACCCAGGGGCGTCGCAGGTCCTCGCGATACAACAACAGGAAGATCGCGGCCAGCCAGCGGGCGTAAAACCGATCGAGCCCCTGGAATTGGTTCTCCAGAAACAGCACTGGATCGGTCGGCGGCGCATGCTCAGGCGGCAACAGCACGCCGTCGAGCCGAAAGGCAGCCCTGAAGCATAACCGCGCCACCCCAGTCACCGCGCGGGCTGGCGGGGGTTAGAGAAAGTTAATCTTCGCACAAAGGGGTAGACACGGCGGCGGGGCTGTGGCAGGATTATGGGTAGGGTAATCGATCTGCCGTTCCGCCGGGGGATAGCGATGGGTGTGATGGGTCCAGGACCTTGGGTCCACTGCGGTCGCGTGTTCAGCGCCGCGGAGATTGCCGACATTCGCCACACGGTGGCGTGGCTGCCGCGGTTCGGACGGCGGGAGTTGGCGGCGACGCTGTGCGAGCATTTGCATTGGTATACCGTCACGGGAACGGCGAAGGTACATGCGTGCCGGGAGTTTTTGGAGCGCCTGGAGGCGGCCGGGTTGGTGGCGCTGCCCCCGTTACAGGTCGCGCGGCGCCCCCGTGCGGCGCCCCCGGCACCGGTGGTGGACGCGCCGGCGCCGCTTCACCGTTCCTTGGCCGCGCTCGGGCCGGTGCGCCTAGCGCCGGTGCGTGAAGACGCCGCGGCGGTGGCGCAGTGGAATGCCGCCGTCGCGCGTTGGCACCCCTTGGGCTACAAGGGCGCCTTCGGCTACCGGTTGCGCTACTTCATCACCGCGGGCGAGCAGCGCTTGGGCTGCCTCCTGCTGGCGGGCGCCGCGCGCGCCTTGGCGGTGCGTGATCACTGGATCGGGTGGGACGCCCAGGCGCGCCGGGAGCAGGGGGTGCGGGTGCTCAACAACAGCCGCTTCCTGATCTTTCCCCATGTCCAGGTGCCGCACCTGGCCAGCCATGTGCTGGGACAACTGGCGCGGCGGGTGCGCGCCGATTGGCTCGAACACTGGGGGTTTGCGCCGCTGTTGCTGGAGACCTTCGTCGATCCGCGCCACTACGCCGGCACCTGTTACCGTGCCGCCGGGTGGGAACTGCTGGGGGAAACCAGCGGGAGCGGGCTGGCGCGGCCGGGCCGGACCTATCACAGTTCCCCGCGCCAGGTGTGGGTCAAGCCCCTGAGCGCGCAGTGGCGCGAGCGCCTGTGCGCCAGGTCTGGGGGGACGACGCCATGAGCAAACCCTGCCGCTGCCCGCAACGCGCGGCCATCAAAGAGCAACGCGCGCACAAAAAGCAGCAGGAACAGGCCCTACGCAAGGAGCAGCGCGAGGCCGGACTGATCCCCCGGCGGCCGGCGCCGTTACCGAATCGCTGCTCGGCTTACGCCACCATCGCCGAGGAACAGCAGGCCCGCGAGGCGGCGGTCAGCGGACAGCTGCGCGTCCTGCGCCGGGAGCTGCCCGCCCTGCTCACCCGTTTGCAACAGATTCCCGACCCCCGCCAGCCCAAGAAGTGCCGGCATCGGCTCACCGTGCTGCTGCTCTACGGGCTGCTGATGTTCGTCTTTCAGTTCGCCTCCCGGCGTGCGGTCAACCGCGAGCTGACGTGCCCGCAGTTCGAGGCCAACCTGCGGCTGCTGTTCCCCGAGCTGGAGACCCTGCCGCACGCCGACACGCTGTTTCGGCTGCTGCGCGATATCGACGTGACCCACCTCGAGCAGGCGCACCTCGACCTGGTACGCCGCCTGATCCGCGCCAAGACCTTTCGCCGCTACCTGATCAACCACGCCTATCCCATCGCCATCGACGGCTCCCAGAAATTCACCCGTGACACCCTCTGGGATGAGAATCTCCTGCAACGTCAGGTCGGTGCCGAGGACGCACGCCACGCCCAGTACTTCGTCTACGTGACGGAGGCCAGTCTGGCCTGTCACAACGGCCTGGTGATCCCGCTGCTGAGCGAATTCCTTGAATACGCCAAGGGCGATACCTCAGCCGACAAACAAGACTGCGAACAGCGCGCCTTCACGCGGCTCAGCGCCCGGATCAAGGCGCTGTTCCCGCGCCTGCCGATCCTGCTGCTGCTCGACGGGCTCTATGCCAACGGACCGGTGATGCAGCGCTGCCATCAGTACCACTGGCAGTTCATGATCGTGCTCAAGGACCACGATTTATCCACGGTCTGGGAGGAATTCCACGCACTGCACGCGCTGCAGCCCAACGGGTGTCCGCGCAACTGGGGGGAGCGCCGCCAGCGCTTTTCCTGGGTCAACGCCATCGATTATGCCTTCTCCGACCACGGTCGCCGCCACCTCGGTGTGCATGTGGTGGTCTGTGAGGAGACCTGGGAGACGATCGATGAACAGGGCGCGCGCCTGACCACGACCGCCCGCCACGCCTGGCTCTCCAGTCAGCCGCTCAGCCGCGACAATGTGCATGAGCGCTGCAACCTGGGGGCCCGCCACCGCTGGGGCATCGAAGCCGGCTTTCTGGTGGAGAAACATCAGGGCTACCACTACGAGCACGCCTTTGCCCTCGACTGGAACGCCATGAAGGGCTATCACTATCTGATGCGCCTGGCGCACCTGTTCAACACCCTGGCACGCTACGCCCACCACCTGCGCGACCTCTATCGTCAACTGGGCGTGCGCGGCGCTCTCGCCTTCATTCGCGCGTCCTGCGCCGGCCCCTGGCTCGACCCCACGCGGATGCGCCACCTGCTCGCCCAGCCGTTGCAGCTTCAGCTCGAATAACCACCGCCGCGCCCGGCCCCGGAGCACGAGACGCCGGCGCGAACCGGTGCCGGGAACCGCTTGCCGGGCAAGCGCCACGGGCGCGCGCGTACCCCTCCCACACGCCTCCCCGCACCCGCTTGGCCGTCTGCCGCACCCCCGGGCACCCCCCCGGTCAGGACCAACGCCCCCCGCAACCCCCAACGTCGGCACCCACCGCCGCCGACGCCGCCCACTGTCAGCCGGCGGCAGGGTTATGCTTCAGGGCTGAACCACTGACCACTGCTTTTGACTCCGCGCCGTTTCTCCGTATAATGCCCGGTTTCCCGCGCGTCGGGAAAACTCCTTGCCTCACCGCCGCTGCGTCGATCTCGACTGTCCCCGGGCGGGAGGCTGCCAATCCGTGAGGAGCAGTAATGCGACATTTTGAAGTGGTGTTTCTGGTTCACCCGAGCCAGAGCGAACAGGTGCCGGCCATGGTAGAACGCTACCGCGGCAACCTGGAGAAACGCGGCGGTGTGGTGCACCGGTTCGAGGACTGGGGTCGGCGGCCGTTGGCCTACCCGATCAACAAGGTCCACAAGGCCCATTACGTGCTGATGAACGTGGAGTGCGACCAGGAGGCAATCGACGAGTTGGAGAGCGCCTTCCGCTTCAACGACGCGGTCCTGCGCAACATGATTCTTCGCCGTGATGCGGCGGTCACCGAGCCGTCTCCGCTGCTGAAGACCGGCGAGGAGCGCGAACGCCCCGAGCCCCTCGGCGGCGACTCGGACAACGACTGAGACCGACCTCGGCCATCAACGATTCAAAGGGCCAGACACCATGGAAAACAGCTCCCGTTTCTTTCGTCGCAAGCGCTACTGCCGGTTCACCGCCGAGGGTATCGCCGAGATCGACTACAAGGACCTCAACCTGCTCAAGGCCTATGTGAGTGAGTCCGGCAAGATCGTGCCGAGCCGCATCACGGGCACCTCGGCCAGGTATCAGCGCCAACTCGCCCAAGCGGTCAAGCGCGCCCGCTTCCTGGCCCTGTTGCCCTATACCGACGCGCATTGACCGGGGACGCCAGTTCGGAACAGGCCTCGGAACAGGCCTCGGAACCGGCTAAGCGCCGGACCCGACAACGCCTGCCGCGGACTTTGCCGGCCTGGTCCCCTGACTCCAGCCGATGAAGCCTCTGGCCGCGTTCATCATGCGGGGACCGGTGCAGGCCACCCTGGTCGCCTGGATCACCGGCCTCTTGTCCCTGCTGCTGCCGCTCGTGGGCCTCTTGAGCAGCGCGACCCTGGCCCTGGTGACGCTCCGCGGCGGGGCCGGGTACGGGGTCAGGGTGGGTGCCCTGGCGGGTCTGGGTTGCCTGATCCTGTGCACCCTGCTCCTGGGTTCGCCCTGGCCGGCGTTGGCGATCGTGCTCATCCTGTGGCTGCCAGTGTGGGGGCTCGCGGCGCTCCTGCGCTTCTCCCGCTCACTGGCCTTCACCGCGCAGGCGGCCGGGCTGGCTGGGGCCGGGTTGATCCTGGTCACGCACGCGCTGGTGGGCGACCAGTCCGACGATTGGCTGCGGGTGCTGGAACCCTTTCGGGCCGCGCTGGTGAAGGATGGGGGGTTGGACGAGCCGGCCGCGGCAGCGCTCTTTGCCGCCTTGGCCCCCTGGATGACCGGCGTTGTTGGCGCGGCCCTGATGTTCCAGGTCCTGCTGGGGCTCTTCATCGGGCGTTGGTGGCAGGGGCAGCTATTCAATCCGGGCGGCTTCGGGGCGGACTTCCGCTCCTTCCGGCTCCACCCGATCTTTGGCGTTGCCGGCCTGTTGCTGGTGGGCGCCGTCGGCTTGCTGCCGGGGCCAGGTCTGAGCGCGGACCTGCTGCTCGTGCTCTGCCCCCTGTGGCTGTTCCAGGGGCTGGCGGTCATACACCAGTTGCGCGCGGCGCGCGGCGCGCGGCGCGGCTGGCTGGTCGGCATCTATGTGCTGTTGGTCTTGTTTATGCCCCGTACCCTGGTGCTGGTGGCCTGTCTGGGCTTGGTGGATATCTGGGTCGACCTGCGCGCCCGCCTCGGGCCGCGGCCCCCAGCCTGAGCTCCGACCGCGTGTGCTGCGGACGTCCGCGCGGTCGTCACCCTATAGACTTGAGGAAAGCGAAGTGGAAGTCATCCTGCTGAAGAATGTCGGTGGTCTGGGCAGCCTTGGCGACAAGGTCAAGGTACGCCCCGGTTACGGGCGCAACTATCTGGTGCCCGGCGGCTTCGCCGTTTCGGCCACGGCCAGGAACCTGGAGGCCTTCGAGGCCCGGCGCGCTGAACTGGAGCGCGAGGCCGCCGCCAACCTGGCCAGTGCCCAGGAGCGCAAGGCCGCCATGGAAGGGCTGCGCCTCACCATCGCGCGCAAGGCTGGCGACGAGGGCCGCCTGTTCGGCTCCGTGGGCGCCGGCGACATCGCCGTGGCCCTGACCAGCGCCAGTGTGACCGTCGCCAAGGCTGAGGTGCGTCTCCCGGCCGCGCTGCGTTCCGTCGGTGAGTTCCCGGTCGCGCTGCGGCTGCACCCGGAGGTGGAGGCGATCATCACGGTGGATATCGTCCCCGGGGTTTAGGCGCGGGTGCGCGCCTAGCGCGCCGACCCTGCCGGGCCTGCCCAGAACCCGACCCGGCTGAAGCCGGGCCGGGCTTTTTCGTCTACGCGCAGCTCGGCCGCACGCATAGGTAGGAGTCACCGTTGGTCCTTGTCCGGCGCCTTCAGTGCGACTAAAATCGGCACTATACCCTGACTGCGACAGTTGTTTTCCTCAGGCCGCCCGAGCGCAGAAATGGGATCGCTGTTCCGCAAGGCTGCGCGGCACTCTCAGCCACGCACCAGGCAGCATACGCAATGACCCCCGCAACCATCACATTCAACCCGCGCGACACGATTGCCCTCTACAGTCGGGGTAGCTATGACGAATTGTCGGAATCACTGCTGGCGGTCCTGGCATTTCTCGATTGCAATACCTATTGTACCCTGACGCCGGAAAGCAGCTACTGCTGCAATGTGTTTGTCGATGTCTTCCTGACGCTGTTCGTGCGGGAAGATTATCTGATCAGCGATCGGCATGCCGCAGCCTTCATCCAATTCAATCCCGTGATCGCCAATGTCGTGGCGATGACGCCATTCCGGAACACCGACCCCCAACTCGAAATTCTCCGTAACCAGAAAGCCAATTTCATCAAGATCCTGGCACTCTACTCCCCCCGCAACCTTGTCCGCTTTACGACTGCGGACCTGTTCGGCGGCGGAGCGCTTCCGGCCTCTCTCTGGTACAGCGTCTGGTACGAGTCGGTCGAAGGGTTTCCGACCCGTCTGATTCACGAGAACATCAACCGCCATCAGGACAGTCTCGACGAACGGTGGATGATCGCGGCAGCCGGGCCGGGCGGCTCCAGCTTCCCTTATTCGTTTTCAACCTACGTCGATCCGGTGTCGGACCGCAATATCAAGCGCCATATCAACCACTGCATCAGGCCCAGGTTCCGGGATGTGGTCGTCCGCAACGTCCCGAACCGCAAACGCGTTGCCATCGTAACCGCCCGCTGGGCACGCACCTCCGCGGTCTATAAGAGCTGCGCCGGTTTCGTCGCATCATTGCGCCCGCAGTATGATCTGACCTTGGTCCAACTGTACAACCGCGAGACCGATTTCGACGCCTCGCTCTTTTCCGATATCCGTTATATTTCTGCCGAAGACCTCAGCAAATTGCGGCTGGATGCGCTGACGAGCAATGACTTCATGTTGGCCTATTTTCCCGACATCGGCCTGGATGAGGCGGGACGCTATCTTTCCAACCTTCGGTTTGCGCCGATCCAGGTCACCGGGTATGGCCATCCGGTCAGTACCTGGGGCGGGGAACTCGATTATTTCATTGCCGGGCGGGACGTCGAACTGGCCGCGAAGGCCCGGGATCACTACGCCGAGCGACTGGTACTCATCCCCGGGATCGGTGCCATCCCCTGCCGTCCCGATTATCGGCCGCACGGGCGCAGCCGCCAGGGTGAGCGGCTGATCATCAACTGCCCCTGGTTTGCCCATAAGTGTGCCTGGCCCCACCTACGGACCCTACGTGACATCCTGGACCGTTCGCCGCAGCCGCTGCTGTTCCGTTTTTTTGCCGGTCCCGGGCTCTATCGCCATAACGCCCTGATTCCCTTCACGCGGGAGATGGAGGAGGTGCTTGGCGTCGGGAATCTCGAAATAGTCCCCCAGGTCCCCTACGCGGAGTATATGGCGCGGCTGGAAGAGGGCGATTTCTCGATCGATTCCTTTCCGTTCGGCGGCTACAATACCATCATCGACTCGCTCTGGGTGAGAAAGCCGGTGGTGACCCTGGAAGGGGAGCGGTTCATCAATCGCGCCGCGTCCGCGTTGCTGCGCCAGATTGGCATGGCTGAACTCATTACCCGGTCGGCGCAAGAATATGCCGATTGCATCCTGCGTCTGGTCAACGACGCTGGGTGGCGTCAGATGCTAAGGGACAAGGTCGGCGCCATTGATCTGGAGCGCACGGTCTTTGACCCGGGTTATGGCCGGTATTTCAGGAAGGCGATCGATTACCTGATTGATAACCATGTCGAACTCAGGGACGAACACTCACACAACCCCATCTACATCGACTGACGCAGTGATCAACGACCTCCACGACGCAAGCTGTCCCGCCTGCGGCCATCATATCGCCGTAGCATTTTTTGAAGGCGGCGCACAACCCCTGGCGACCATTGCCTGGCCGTCCAGCGTAGAGGACGCCCGCGACATGCCGCGGCTGCCGCTGTCGTTCGTCCGGTGTGTGGATTGCGGTCATGTCTTCAACCGGGAATTCGATTACCGGCAGGTCCCCTATTCTGACAAGCCGAATCTCATGTTCAACCGGGCCGCCATCTGGCAGGGCTATCTGCGCGAGGTCCGCGATACCATTATCGCCCAACTCCCTAAAGACCCAGTGGTGGTGGAAATCGGCTGCGGCGAGGGACACCTGCTGCGGGACCTGGCGCGAGCCTTGCCCGGCGGTCGTTACGTAGGGTTCGATCCACACGGAACCCTGGATACCGCGGACGGCAAGGTGGAGGTCCGGCGGGAACTCTTTGAGCCGGCCGTCCACCTGGCCGAATACCGCCCCGACCTGGTCGTCAGCCGCCATGTGCTTGAACACATGATGAACCCATTGCGGTTTCTGCAGCGGCTCTCGTTTGCCGCCGAATGGTTCTCGGCACGGACCCTGCTGTTCCTCGAAGTGCCCTGCATCGACCGGGTCTTCACCAGTGGCCGGATCGCCGATTTCTACTATGAGCACAATTCCCATTTCACGACGCGGTCCTTCACTAGCCTGCTGCGGCGGCTGACGCCTGAGATCCTCCTGCTGGAGCATGGCTATAATGGCGAGGTGATTACCGGCCTGGTGGAACTGGGTACCCATTCCCAGGCGGCGACCCTCGGCCGGGAGGCACTGACTTTTCGCGATCAGGCCGTTACGGCACGCGCCCGCATCAGGCAGCAGTTGGCCGAGATCCATGCCTCGGGTCAGACCCTCGCCCTCTGGGGCGGAACCGGCAAGGGGGCAGCCTTCATCAACTATTTCGGCGTGGATGCGCAGCGCTTCCCGCTGGTGGTCGACTCGGACCCGGACAAGGTCGGAACCTATGTGCCGGGTGCGTCGCAACTGATCCGATTCCGGGATTATCTCCTGGAGCACCCGGCCGACATCATCATCATCCCAACCCAGTGGCGGGCGAACGATATCGTGACTGAAATGCAGCAGACCGGAATCCGCTTTCAGACCGCCCTCATTGAGCATCATGGGCGGCTCGTGGACTATTTCGCCGATGAGCATCCCTACCGCTAACGCTGCGGCGCTTCCATAGTCACGCAGCGGTATCCCGCCCTTCCAATCTCCCCCTTGTCCCCCCGCGGTTCAGGGGTGACAATCCCAAGCTATACCGCCCGCATCTGTGCGCGCCGCTCCACCGGGTCCGGGCGCGGGGGCGGCTTTGCCATTGATCGCGCCGGCGTGCGGCCAGCCCGCGGCCCGTTCCGGTGCACGCCTGCCGAGGAAAACATGCTCGAACCGACCGACCAGGAAATGCTGGTCCCCTATCCCGACTCTGCCATGGACAGCCTGCGGGTCCCGCCGCACAACATCCACGCCGAGCAGTCCATGCTCGGCGGTCTCATGCTCGACAACAGCACTTGGGACCGCATCGCCGATATGGTGGTGGAACGCGACCTGTACCGGCGCGAACACCGCCTGATCTTCCGCGCCGTCACCAAGCTGGCCGAGGCGGACCAGCCCTTCGACGTGGTGACGCTGGCCGAGACCCTGGAGCGCACCGAACAACTGGAGGCGGCCGGCGGCCTGTCCTATCTTGGCACCCTGGTGAGCGAGACCCCCAGCGCGGCCAACATCAAGGCCTATGCCAAGATCGTGCGCGAGACCTCGGTCCTGCGCCAGATGATCGCCGCCGGCACCGACATTGCCGACAGCGGTTACAACCCGGCCGGACGCGACGCGAGCGAACTGCTGGACGCGGCCGAGCGGCGTGTGTTCGAGATCGCCGAGCAGGAGACCCGTGGCGGCGGCGCCGGCTTCCAGCCCATCAAGACGCTGCTGACCCGCGCAGTGGAGCGCATTGACGACCTCTACCGGCGCGACGAGCCCATCACGGGGTTGGCCACCGGCTTCACCGACTTCGACATGATGACATCCGGGCTCCAGCCCTCGGACCTGATCATTGTGGCGGGGCGGCCGTCGATGGGAAAAACAAGTTTTGCCATGAATTTAGCTGAACATGCAGCCATCCAGGGCGGCAAGCCCGTGGCTGTGTTCAGCATGGAAATGCCCGGGGATGCGCTCGCCATGCGCATGATGGCCTCGCTCGGGCGCATTGACTCCCACCGGGTGCGCACCGGCAAGCTGGAGGACGACGAATGGCCGCGCCTCACCTCCGCGGTCAACATCCTGGCCGGGGCCTCGCTCTTCATCGACGACACCCCCGCGTTGTCGCCCACTGAATTGCGCGCCCGTGCCCGGCGGCTCAAGCGTGAGCACGGTGACCTGGGGCTGGTGGTGATCGACTACCTCCAACTCATGCAGGTCCCGGGGTCCAACGAGAACCGTACCACCGAGATTTCCGCCATTTCTCGCTCGCTCAAGGCCTTGGCCAAGGAACTTTCGGTGCCCGTGATCGCACTCTCTCAGCTCAACCGCAGCCTCGAGCAGCGGCCGAACAAGCGGCCGGTCATGTCGGATCTGCGGGAATCGGGGGCGATTGAGCAGGATGCTGATTTGATTGTCTTTATTTACCGCGACGAGGTGTATAATACCGAGAGTAAGGACAAGGGCGTGGCTGAGATCATCATCAGCAAACAGCGCAATGGCCCCATCGGCATGCTGCGCCTTGCCTTCCTGGGCAAGTACACCAAGTTCGAGAACTACACCGACAACTATTACGGTGAAGAGATGCATTGAGCCCGGGCGCCAAGGAGCGCCAGCATGAAGCCATCCGGCCCGCGTGTCCCTGATCCAAAGGCCCCGCCCACAGACCCCGACCGCGGACCCGCGGCACGTTGGCGGCTGGGGCAGGTCTTCGCCGCCGCCCTGGGATCGGTGGACGGGCGGGTGGCGGTGCGCCGTGCGTTGGGCGCCGCAGCGCCGCCCGATCGCGTGTGGCTGATCGCCATCGGCAAGGCGGCCGCCGCCATGACCCAGGGCGCCCTGGACTGTCTGGGGCCGCGGCTGCTGGGCGGTCTGGTGGTCGACAAGGCCCCGCCGCCCGCGTCCTTCGCCGCACACGGCCTCGCGGCCCTGACCGGCGGTCATCCCCTGCCGACCCTGGTGAGCCTGCGGGCCGGGGAGGCGCTGCTCGCCGTGCTGGCGCGCACGCCGCCAGACGCGACGCTGCTGTTCCTGATCTCGGGCGGCGCCTCCAGCCTGGTGGAGGTCCCGGTCGTCGGGCTCGCGCTCGCCGAGTTGGAGCGGCTCAATCGCTGGCTCCTGGGCAGCGGGCTGCCCATCGGCCCTATGAACCTGGTGCGCACCGCGGTCTCCCGCATCAAGGGCGGCGGGCTGCTGGCGACCCTGCCGCCGCGCCCGCTGCGGGTGCTCGCAATCTCCGACGTCCCCGGCGATGACCCGCGGGTGATCGGCTCCGGTCTGCTTGTCCCGCGGCCGGACCTGGAGGCTGCGCTCGTCGGGCTCGCACTGCCGCCCTGGCTGCGCGAGTGGGTGGATCTGGGACTCGCGCAACGCTGGGCCGGGTCGCACCCGGGACCCCCGATCGAACTGGTCGCGACCCTGGACACGGCCAAAGAGGCCGCGGCCCAGGCGGCCCGGGCGGCCGGGCTCGCGGTGCGCGTCCACCCGCGGTTCCTTGCCGGGGACGCGGCCGGGCAGGGGCGGGAACTGGCCCGCCAGGTCCGCGAGGGTCCGCCCGGGCTCCAAATCTGGGGCGGCGAGACCACGGTCCGCCTGCCCGCCCAGCCCGGGCGCGGCGGGCGCAATCAACACCTGGCCCTGGCCGCCGCGCAGGAGCTTGCCGGCTGCCGGGACTGCCTGCTGCTCGCCGCCGGCACCGACGGCAGCGACGGCCCGGGCGAGGACGCCGGCGCCCTGGTGGACGGCGGGACCCTGGAGCGCGGCGCGCGTGCGGGCTTCGACGCCGCCGACGCGCTGGCCCGCGCCGACAGCGGGCGCCTGCTCGCCGCCACCGGGGACCTGATCCACACGGGGCCGACCGGGACCAATGTGATGGACCTGGTGCTTGGGTTGCGGTGGTGAGACCGGGCGCGTCGGAGCCGATTCGCGGGTGTTGGAGGCGGTGCCCCGCGACCCTCGGGCAACCGGCGAGGCCTCGTCGCGGCTAAAGCCGCTCCCACAGCGGCGCTGCGCGCCTTTCACGGTAAGGCGCCGGGCGGGGGAAGCGCTTGGTGGATGCGGCGCGGTCAGGGGTTGCACCCAGTCTGCAAGGCCATCGCGCGCGCCTTATCCATCATACGGGCATCCTGGTCATGCGCCGGCCCGGGGCTGGGCCTGGGTCCGGGCGAAGTCCAACATGCGCTGGATCGGGAGCACGGCGCGGGCGCGCACCGCCTCATCGATCACGATCTCCTGATCCCGGGTGCGTAGCACCTGCTCCAGGCTTTGCAATGCGTTCATGGCCATCCAGGGGCAATGGGCGCAACTCTCGCAGGTGGCGCCCTCGCCGGCGGTGGGGGCGGCGATCAGGGTCTTGTGGGGGGCGAGCTGGTGCATCTTCCAGAAGATGCCCGCGTCGGTGGCGACGATGAACTCCTGGTTGGGCATCTCGACCACGGCCCGGATCAGGGCGGTGGTGGAGCCCACCAGGTCGGCCTGGTCCACGACCTCGTCCGGGGACTCCGGGTGGACTAGCACTGCCGCCTGCGGGTGCAGGCGCCGGACCCGCTCCAGCGCGAAGCCCTTGAACTCCTCGTGGACGACGCAGGCCCCGTCCCACAGGAGCATGTCGGCCCCGGTCTGGCGCTCGATATAGTGACCCAGGTGCTTGTCCGGCGCCCACAGGACCTTCTGCCCCATATCCTTCAAGTGTCTGACGATCGGCAGGGCGATGCTGGAGGTGACCACCCAGTCGGCGCGGGCCTTCACCCGGGCGCTGGTGTTGGCATAGACCACCACGGTGTGGTCCGGGTGGGCGTCGCAGAAGGCGCAGAACTCGTCCGCCGGGCACCCCTCGTCGAGCGAGCAGGTGGCCTTCAGGTCGGGCATCAGGACGCGCTTTTCGGGGTTCAGGATCTTGGCCGTCTCACCCATGAAGCGCACCCCGCAGACCACCAGGGTGCGGGCCTCGCTGGCGGCGCCGAAGCGGGCCATCTCCAGCGAATCCGCCACGCAGCCGCCGGTCTCCTCGGCCAGTGACTGCAGGTCCGCGTCGGTGTAGTAATGGGCGACCAGGACCGCCTGCTGTTCGGCGAGCAGCGCGGCGATGCGCGCCTTCTGTTGCCGCGTCTCATCCGCACTCAGCGCCGGCCAGTGGGGGTGAGACGGGACCTCGAGTCGGGGGCGGGGGACCGCGGTGGCGATGGGACTGCGCATGTTCGTGCTCCGCATGGGCCGCTGGGGCCGGCAGGTCTTGGGAATGGCTCATTATGCACCGATGCCGCCATCAGGCTCAGCCCCGGGCGCGCCGGGGCAGGCCGTTGGGTGGACAAGGTCGTAGGTCGGGTCAGGCGCACGCGGGACAGCGCTTCCAGGAAGCGCGGGGGTGACGCGCGCCTGACCCGAGGACTGGCAGCGCGAGGTCGGGTTACGCTGCGCTAACCCGACCTACGCCTACGCGGAAGGACGCTATTGTCCGGACGCTTGGGAGGCAGAGACCAGCGGGCGGATCCAGGCGCCCGGTTCATCCGTGTGCCAGCAGCCCCCGCCACGCCGGATGGGCCGCGATCAGCCCCAGCCCCTGGGCCAGCAGGGTCTTGCCCGGTTCCATCTTGAACCAGGTGGAGGCCCCGGAGGGGTGGGGCAGGGGGATCAGGTCGGCGGCCGGTCCGGCCCCGGTGTCGCAGGTGAATTGCCGACCCACCAGGCCGTCGAGTCGCGCCCCCGCGGGCAGTTGGTCGGCGAACTGGGCGATGGCCAGCTTGCCGACCGGGATGATGAGCCGCGGCCGGCTGATCGCCATCTCAGTGCGCCACCAGGAGGCGCAGTTCGCCACCTCCTGGCGATCCGGCACCCGGTCCCCGCCCTTGGGATTCTTACCGGGAAAGCAGCGGCACACGGCGCTCATCAAGACCCGCTCGCGAAACCGCGCCTCGCCCATCCCGATCGAGGCAAACCAGCGAAACAGCGTCTTGCCGGCAGTCCAGCAAAAGGGTCGGCACTGTTCGATCTCCTTGGTGCCCGGGGCCTGGCCGATCATCATCACCGGCGAGGACACCGCCTGCCCATGCACCGGCGGGCCGAACATGCCGGGGCAGCGCCGACAGCGCAGCAGGTCATGGTAGAGGTCGGCGAGTTGACTCGGCCGATCCGCCGCGCCCGCGGGCCCGTCCGGCCGAGTGCCCGCGTTCCCCCTGGTGACATCATCCATCGTAACCTCCCGGCAAAGCACTGCATCATAGCGCGCGGCGGAGCGCAGCCGGCTTGCGCCGCCAAGGTGCGATCAGAACTGATGTATTAACACGCATGCCGTAGGGTACGCATCGCGTACTCTACAGCGACAGCTACCGGACGTTCTCACGGACCGGGCGTCGTTGTCGTAATCGTGGTCGGATTATTCGATTACGACAACGACAACGACAACGACCGCGTACCCGGGGTCGCGGTCACCACATCAGTTCTGTTCGCACCCCGCTCCCACAGCGTCGCTGCGCGACTGCGGGTCGGGGTGCTAAACTGGGCTGAATGGCCGTAACTGCCCGTGGCAATATCTATGTCTCAGACCGTCCTTGCCGAAGCGCGCCGGGGCTGGGCGGACCCGCCGCCCGCGCCCGCACCTGACGAGCCCGTCTCCCAGGCCGGCCGCTGCTGCTCCGAGGAGGAGTACTGGCACACCTACTACCTCGAGTCCGACCTCCATTACGAATGGAACAACGGCCGCCTGGAGGAGAAGCCCGTGTCCGACTACGAGACCTTCCTGGTCTATCACTGGTTCATGCTCCTCCTGGACCACTTTCTGCGCACCCGGCCGATCGCCAAACTGGTCGCCCTGGAGATGGGCTTCCGGCTGCCCCTGCCGACCGGGACCGTCATCCGCAAGCCGGACTTCGGCGTGGTACACAACGACAATCCCCAGCCGCTCCTGCCGCTGGATGTGTCCTACCACGGCGTCTTCGATCTCTGTATCGAGGCACTGTCGGATAAGAAGCGCGCCGACATTGAGCGCGACGCGGTGCTCAAGAAGGCCGAGTATGCCGCCGGGGGTGTCCCGGAGTATTACATCCTGCACCGCGAGCCCGGGCGTCAAGCCTTCTTCACCCACACGGCCACGGGGGTCTATGTCCCGCTCGCGCCGGCGCAGGGCGTGATCCACTCGCAGGTGCTGCCGGGGTTTGCGTTCCGCCTCACCGACCTCTGCCGCCGCCCCGACCACGACACCCTGCGCGACGATCCCGTCTACCGCGCCTTCGTGGCGCGCGGCTGGCAGGAGGCCGAGCGGCGGGCCGCGGCCGCGGAACAGGCGCGGGAGGAGGCCGAACGGCTGGCCGCGTCCGCCGAGCATGACCGGGAGGAGGCCGAGCGGCGGGCCCAGGCCGAGCGCGTGCGTGCCGACACCGCGGAGGAGGCGCGCCGCCAGGCCGAAGCGCGCGCCCGGGCGGCCGAGGAGGCGCTCGCCCGCCTTCAGGGCCACCGGAGCGGGCGCTCGGAGCTGGACTGACCCCCCGCGCCGCGCACGCTAACGCTGCGCCTTCCCCCAGGTATCCTTCAACCCCACGGTCAGATTGAAGACCGGCCGCTCCGCCGTGCTGTCGGCGTCGGCGACGAAGTAGCCCTCGCGCTCGAACTGACAGCGCTCCCCGGGCGCCGCGCCCGCCAACGCGGGCTCCACCAGGCTGTCGGTGAGCACGGTGAGTGACTGCGGATTCAGATCGTCCAGGAAGTTCCCGCCGCCCGCCCCGGGCACCGGGACGCTGCACAGCCGGTCGTAGAGCCGCACCTCGCAGGGCACCCCCTGGGCCGCGGCGACCCAGTGGATGACGCCCTTGACCTTGCGGCCCTCCGGGTTCCGGCCCAGGGTGTCCAGGTCCGCGGTCGCGCGCAGTTCGACGACCTGCCCGTCGGCGTCCTTGATGACCCGCTCACAGCGGATCACATAGGCGTTGCGCAGCCGTACCTCGCCCCCCGGGACCAGGCGCTTGAAGCCCTTGGGCGGCTGCTCGGCGAAGTCGTTGCGGTCGATGACGATTTCGCGCGCGAAGGGGACCTGGCGCGTGCCCATCTCGGCGTACTTGGGGTGGTTGTCGGCCTCCATCTGCTCGACCTGACCTTCCGGGATGTTCTCGATCACCACCTTGAGCGGGCGCAGGACGGCCATGCGCCGGGGGACACTGGCGTCCAGGTCGTCGCGGATGGCGCTCTCCAGGAGTGCCATCTCGACCCGGTTGTCGGCCTTGGTCACCCCGATGCGCTCACAGAAGTCGCGGATGGCGGCGGGCGTGTAGCCGCGGCGGCGCAGCCCGGCGATGGTCGGCATCCGCGGGTCGTCCCAGCCGGTGACGTGCCCCTCGCTGACGAGCTGGGTCAGGAGCCGCTTGCTCATCACCGTGTATTCCAGATTGAGCCGGGAGAACTCGATCTGGCGCGGCTTGCAGGGGATCGAGACGTTGTCCACGCACCAGTCATAGAGCGGGCGATGGTCCTCGAACTCCAGCGTACAGATGGAGTGGGTGATGCACTCCAGGGCGTCGGACAGCGGGTGGGTGTAGTCGTAGGTCGGGTAGAGACACCACTGAGTGCCCGTCTGGTGGTGGATCACGCCGTGGCGGATGCGGTAGAGCACCGGGTCACGCAGGTTGATGTTGGGGGAGGTCATGTCGATGCGGGCACGCAGGCTGCGGGCGCCGTCCGGGAACTCACCGGCGCGCATGCGGGTGAAGAGATCCAGGTTCTCCGCGATCGGGCGGTCGCGCCAGGGGCTCTCCCGGCCCGGCTCGGTGAGGGTGCCGCGGTACTGCCGGACCGCCTCGGCGTCCAGGTCGCAGACGTAGGCCAGGCCCTTTTCGATCAGTTCGACGGCGAAGCCGTAGAGCTGCTCGAAATAGTCCGAGGCGAAATACAGCCGGTCCGCCCAGTCGTACCCCAGCCAGCGCACGTCTGCCTGGATGCTGTCGACGAACTCCTCGTCTTCCTTGCTCGGGTTGGTGTCGTCGAAGCGCAGGTTGCAGGTGCCCGGGTAGTCCAGGGCCAGGCCGAAGTTCAGACAGATCGACTTGGCGTGCCCGATGTGCAGGTAGCCGTTGGGCTCCGGCGGGAAGCGGGTTGCGATGCGCTGGTGACGGCCGGCCGCGAGGTCCTCCTCGATGATCTGACGGATGAAATTGCTGCGCGGCGAATCGGTGGGGTCAGTCATGATGCTCGGGGGCCGAAAGTAAAGGAAGACGACGGGCTGAGGGTCAGGGGCGCATTCTAGCGCCCCAGCGCCCGGAGATGGGGGCCCGCCGGGTGCCGATACCAGGGTCGCGTGCCGCGATCGACCGGCGAGCTGGTCGCGGCAAGGCGCGCGGCGGCTTCAGGCTTGCGACCGTCGCCCGCGCTGCGGGCCGCCGATTGGCTCGGCGGCGAGCATGAGGTCAATTCGGTCCCCGGGTGCCGTCGCCGGGCTTGCCCGGTCGGTGTCACTGCGCCCCGGAGCGCAGCGACCAAGCGGCCCCGGGCGCCGCCGGTTTGGGCGCCCGCGCTCGCGGTGCAGCCGGACGGTGCTGGGGCGGGGCGCTTGCGCGTGGCGGGAGCGGCGGCCGGCTGGATGGCGACGACGCTGACCTGGGGGTCTTGCGCGGGATCGTTCTGGGCGCTGCCACAGTCGCGCGATTCTTCGCCGGTACCGGTTGTACCTGATCGCTGCGCCGACCTCGGGTGGCCGCGGTGGCGGGGCCAGCCTCCGGGTTCGACGAGACCGTCGGCGTTTGGTCGAACTGGGCTGTCCCCGCCGGGCGGGCCTCCGCGGGGAGTCCGGACGGCGGCTGTGGCGGTGAGATGGCCGGCACCGGTGATGGCGTCGCCACGGCTTGTGCCATGGCCGCGGCGGTCGCAACCGCACCGACGGTCGCGGCAGTATCGTCCCGCTCGGGAGGGTCGTACTGGACCGCGACCAATGGGTCCGCAACTGCCGACCCGGAAGGGGGCGCCGGTGAGACGACAGCGACTGGGAACGGGACCCGCGGCGGCACCGCGGGTGGGCCGGGCTGGGCCTCTCCCGCGGGGTGCGCGGCCCCGGCGGCCTCGCTTGCTGGTTGCGGCTCGGCGGCGCGTCTTGCTGCGGTGGCTGGGCCGAGGTGCGGCGGGGTGGGCGTCGCGCTGGTCCGATCCATGGTCTGGGTCCCGGTCTGGGCCCCGGCGCTGGTCTGCGCTGGTGTAGCCCCCGGGTCTGGGGTTTGCAGGTAGAGCCAGCCGCCGCCGAGCGCCAACAGGACGCCTGCGAGACCAGCCCCGATCCAGGGCCAGACCCGGGGCCAAGTGGGTGGCCAGACCGGGCGCCACGGGCCTGGCCGGGATCTTGTCGGAAACGGTCTGCCAGCCCTCGCACGGCGCGGGGTCCGCCGCGTCGGACGCGCCGACGGGAGTTCACCGCCCGGCACTGCCGTCCCGGGCACCGCGTCCTTGCCCGTCGGTACCGTAGTCTCGTCGTCATCCTCGGCGCGCACCAGCGCCAGGCACGCGGCCAGCTCCGCGACCGTCTGCTGGCGCTGGTTCAGGTTCAGTTCCAGGGCCTGGCAGATCGCGTCATCGAGCCGCGGCGGAATCGCGGGAAAGAAGCGCGACGGCCGCTCGAGCGCGGTTCCGCTCATGCGCTCATGCGCCGGGGGCGGGACCTGTCCGGTGATCGCGGAATACAGGATCGCACCCAGGGCATAGATGTCGGTGCGCGCATCGGTGCCGGTCCCAAGGACCTGTTCCGGCGGGCTGTACCCGTGGGTGACGGCCCGCCCCAGGGTGCGCGTCATCGTCTTGCCGTCACCTTCCTTGGCAATGCCGAAATCGATCAGCATCACCCGCCCGTGCTCATCGAGCAGGATGTTCTCCGGTTTGAGGTCCCGATGAATGATCGGCGGATCCTGGGAGTGGAGGTAAACCAGGGCGCCACACAACTGCTCCATCCAGGGCAGCAGATAGAAGAGCGGAATCCGTCCGCCGCGGCGCTTGCGCTCCATCCGCAGCGTGCGGTCGCCCCCGAACTCCAACACCAGATATACCATGGTACCCACGTCGAAGTGATCGATGATGTCCGGGATGGCGGGGTGGTTCAGGCGCCCCAGCAGACGGGTCTCGTACTCATCGAACAACTGCTGCGGAACCTCTTTGAGGGCGCGCCTCTTACCCCCCAGGCGGAGGTCCTCGGCCAGATAGGTGACGCCAAAGCCACCGCGCCCGAGCACCCCGGCCACCCGGTAGCGTTCATGGACGATGGTGCCCGGGTCCAGCATCCAGCCGAGCAGGCCGCGCACCGTCCCATCGGCGGACTGGTCGAGGTGGGCCATCTCGAATGTACAGCAGACACAGCGGTAATGGCGCTGCTTGAGCGCGACCGGCTCATTGGGCGTCTTGCACTTGGGGCAGACCCGCTGGTCCGGTCCGGAGTTGGCGATATCGGTGGCTGGCATAGGACTCTGGGGTCGATGTTCGGAGCCTGCGATCACGTCCGCCCGAATCTACTGGGCGCAATAGACCGGCACCGAACCCTGGACCCCCTCGCGCTCCGCGGCGGCCTGCGCCTGGCGGCAGGCGGTGACACAACTGGTGAGCGAGGGGGTGCCGCCGCTCGTGGACTTCGGCAGTTCGCCCGGCGCACAGCCGCGCACGCGGCAGGTCAGGGTGGTCTTCGACAGGAGCCCATCCGGCCGGCACGCGCGCTCCCCACACAGCGCGTAGCGCTTCGTTTGGGCACACAGGTGATAGGGGCCGGGGTCGGCGGGGGGCGGTGCGGCCGCGGTGCCGCCAAGGGCCGCGGTTCCGGCCGTGACCGCCGCGTCCCTCACGGGGCGCCGGTCCGGGGGTGGGACGACCAGCGTGGCCGTCGGCGCGGCGGCGCTCGCCGCCACGCTTAGCGGGAAGCTGCGCCCGTCCACCCACAGACGATAGGGTCCGGTCTCACCCACGGGCACCGGGAAGGCGTGCTGGAGGTCCAGGGATCGCCTGCGCAAGGTTTGTGGTGCCGTCGCCAGCGGGGAAACCGCGACCGGCTTTACTTTGCTAGAGTAGCGGGGCGGCCACCTCGGCCGCGTCCGAAGACCCCGGGAGGCTCCGATGCTCGTGACCTTTGAGACCCAGGCCCATGCCAACATCACCATGTTCGGCGAGGTGGCGGTGACCCTGCTCAAGCTGATGGGCCAGAGCGGCACCGTGCCGGGGGCCATCCTGGCCGCTGACGTGCCGGCGGCGCTGGAGCGGTTGCGCGCCGCCGTCGCCGAACAGTCCGCTGTACCGCTCGATCCTTCAGGCGCCGCTGGTGCCGAGGACGATGGGGCGCAGCAGCACGTCAGCCTGGGCCACCGCGCCCTGCCCCTGATCGAACTGCTGCAAGCCGCGGCGGCGGCACGGGAGAACGTGATGTGGGGGAGTCCGTAGCCCGGCCCTGGCCGCCGAGGTTGCTCCGACATGAACATCAAGCTTCTGATCCTGTTCGTCCTCGTGCTGTCGGCCCGGGTCGGCGGCGGCCCGTTCGGCATCCGGCAGGCAGGTGCCAACGTCATCGACCAGGCGCGCGGGGCAGAGCTCGCCGAGACCCCGGCCGCGATCCTCTACCAGTGCCCCATGCACCCCTGGATCAAGGCGGACAAGCCGGGGCAGCGCTGTACCATCTGCGGCATGGAGTTGGTGGCGGCGACCGGCGGTAGCGCGGGGTCGGCGCTCGATCCGAACCTGGTCACGCTCAACGCCGCCCAGGCCGCGGTGACGGGGGTCGCGACCAGCGAGGTCCGCCGTGGGATCCTGATCCGTACCCTGAGGGTCAGCGGGGTCATCGAGGACGACGATACGCGCCACCGGATTCTGGCCGCACGGGTGCCTGGGCGGATCGAGAAGCTCCAGGTCAACTTTGTCGGGGCCGAGGTGGCGGCAGGGGCGCCGCTGGCGACCGTGTTCAGCCCCGAGATGCTCACCGCCCAGCGCCAGTATGTGGAGCGGATCAAGGCCGGCGCCGTCGCCTCGCCGCTGTCCGAGCGCGCCGCCGCCCGCGAGCGCCTGCTGGAGTTGGGGCTGACCGAGGAGGAGATCCGGATCCTGGAGGGCACCTTGAAGCCCACGGCGATGGTCAATATCCGCGCTCCGATGTCCGGCACCGTGGTCTCGCGCGCGGTCTACGAGGGCCAATACGTCAAGACCAATGACCCGCTGTTCGAGATCGGCGACTTTTCGCGGATGTGGTTCGTATTCGATGCCTATGAGCCGGATCTCGCCTGGCTGCGCCTGGGGCAGACGGTGGATCTCGCGGTGCCGTCCCAGCCGGGGCGGGTCCTGAGCGCCCCGGTGACCTTCATCGAGCCGAGCCTGAACGAGCAGACGCGCACGGCGCGGGTGCGCGTCGTCCTGGAGAACCCCGAGCGGCGGCTGCGCCACCGCGAGACCGCCCAGGCCGCGGTCGCCCTCACGCTGCCTGAGACCCTGCTGGTACCGCGCGCCGCCGTCCTGCAGCACGGAGGCCGGCCCGTCGTCTATGTCGAGAGTCCGCCCGGAGGCGGGGCCGCCGGCTATCGGGCGCGTGAGGTGCAACTCGGTCGCGTGGGCGATCGGGACCTGGAGGTCGTGAGTGGGCTGGCCGCGGGCGATCGGGTGGTCACCCAGGCGGCGCTGATCCTCGATTCCCAGGCACAACTGGCACACGCGGCGGTGGAGGTGGCGGCGGCCGAGCCGGTCCCGGTCCTGCCCGCCAAGGTCCAGGCCGGCACCCCGCCGCACAATGATGCGGCCTACGGGCTCCTGCGGACCCTGGTCTTTGCCGGCGCCGATGCCGCCGCGGCCCTGGCGGCCGACGACTTGGCCGGGTATCGGGCGGGCCTGCCGGCCCTGCGCGCCGCGCTGGCCGCCTACCTGGGGGGCTATGCCCCGGCCGCGCGCGGCGACCTGGCGGCCTTCACCGGCAAGCTGCCCGACCCGCCGGACCTGGACGCCGCCCGCCGCGCCTTCGAGCCCTTCAGCACCGCCCTGGCGGATCTCGCCCGCACCGAGCATATCCAGCACCGGGAGCAGGTCTTTATCTACCAGTGCCCGATGAGCCCGGTGCTCGGCACCGCGCGCTGGGTCTCACGCGCCCATGAACTGCGCAATCCCTTTTTCGGCTCGGCCATGTTGGGGTGTGGGGATGAGGTCAAGTGAGGAGAAGCAGGTCCAATCCGTTGTCGTTGTCGTTGTCGTTGTCGTAATCGTTGTCGTAATCGAGAAACACCGCCGGCTCTGAACCCTGACTCCAAGCTTTTAACCCGTAATCCGATAGGTCGAACCGCTCCCGCCCGAATTGCATCGCTTCTCCGATTACGATTACGACAACGACAACGACAACGACAACGACGCCCGGGGGAATCCCCGAAGTGACTTTCCTCAGCCGCTCCGCATGATCAACCGCATCATCCACTGGTCCCTGCACAACCGCTTCCTGGTCATCAGCGGACTCATCGCCCTCTGCGCCTGGGGCTTGGTCGCCCTCGATCGCGTACCGATCGACGCCATCCCCGACCTGTCGGAGAATCAGGTCATCGTCTATGCCGACTGGCCGGGCCGCTCGCCGCGGGAGGTCGAGGACCAGATCACCTATCCGCTCTCGGTCTCGCTACAAGGACTCGCGGGTGTCAAGACGGTGCGGGCCAGTTCGATGTTCGGTTTCGCCTTCCTCACGGTCATCTTCGAGGATCGTATCGATCCCTACTTTGCCCGTACCCGGGTGCTGGAGCGGCTGAACTCACTGGGTGATCTGCTGCCCCAGGGGGTGACGGCGCGGCTTGGACCGGACGCGACCGGGCTCGGCTGGGTCTATCAGTATTACCTCAAGGATGCGTCCGGCAACCAGGATTTGGGGAGTCTGCGGAGCCTGCAAGATACCTATGTGCGCTATCAGCTCGCCGCGGTGCCGGGCGTGGCCGAGGTGGCGAGCATCGGCGGCTTCGTGCGCCGGTATCAGATCGAGGTCTCGTCGCTCAAGCTCAAGCAATACGGCGCCACCCTGGGCGAGGTGATGGACGCGGTGGCAGCGGGCAATCTCAACGTCGGCGGCAAGACCATCGAGGAGAACGGCGCCGAGTTCATCGTGCGCGGGGTCGGGCTGGTGCAGGGGGTGGCGGACCTGGAGCAGGTCCCGGTGCTGCCGCGCAATGGCACGCCGCTGTATCTGCGCGATGTCGCGACCATCCAGGTCGGCGGCGACTTCCGCCGCGGGGCCCTGGATGTGAATGGGCGGGAGGTGGTCGGCGGGATCCTGGTGATGCGCTATGGGGAGAATGCCTGGCGGGTCATCGAGGCGGTCAAGGCGCGGCTGGCCGATCTGGCGCCGGGCCTGCCGGCGGGCGTCACGGTCGTCGCCTCCTATGACCGCAGTGACCTGATCGGGCGCGCCATCGGGACGCTCAAGGAGACGCTGGCCGAGGAGATCGGGTTGGTGATCCTGATGCACGTCCTCTTCCTCTTCCATTTCCGCAGTATCCTGATCGTCACCCTGCCGCTGCCGGCCTCCATCCTGATCGCCTTTATCCTGATGGACCAGTTCGGTATTGCGGCCAACATCATGTCGCTGACCGGCATCGCCATCTCCATCGGGGTCCTGGTCGATGCCGGGATCGTCATGACGGAGAACGTCATCCGGCATTGCGAGCGGGCGGAGGCGGCGCTCGGTCGACGGCTGGATGCCGCGGAGGTCTTTACCCAGACGCTGACGGCGGCGACCCAGGTCGGCCGGCCATTAGTCTATTCGATGCTGGTGATCATCCTCGCCTTCGTGCCCGTATTCCTGCTGACCGGGCAGGAGGGCAAGCTCTTCCATCCGCTCGCCTATACCAAGACCTTTGCCCTGATCGGTGCGACCCTGCTGGCGGTCACCGTGGTGCCGGTCTTCTGCAGCCTGCTGGTGCGGGGTCCGCTGAAGCCGGAGGGGGAGAACCGGCTGATGAAGGGCCTGCTGGGCGTCTATGAGCCGGTGCTCGACTGGGCCCTGGGACACCGCAAGACGGTGCTGGGCCTCGCGGCCGGCCTGCTCGCGGTCTGCATCGTCATCGCCCTGGGCCTGCCGCGGGTGGTCAACGACTGGCTGCCTGAGTCCGTCGCGCGCCACACGCAAGGGTTCGGCAGCGAGTTCATGCCCACGCTGGAGGAGGGCTCGCTCCTCTTCATGCCGGTCCTGCTGCCCGCCACCTCGCTCACCGAGGGCAAGCGCATCATGGCCTGGCAGGACCAGGTCATCGCCGCGCACCCGGCGGTCGTCTCGGCGGCCGGCAAGCTTGGGCGTGCCACCAGCGCGACCGACCCGGCCCCGGTTGAGATGATCGAGACGACGATCACGCTCAAGCCGCGCGACCAGTGGCCGCCCGGAACCACCAAGGCGTCCATCATCAACGACCTCTCGGAACGCCTGATGAACCTCCCGGGCTATGTCCCCGGGTTCCTGCAGCCGATCGAGAACCGCATCCTGATGACCAGCACCGGCATCCGTGCCCAGGTCGGGGTCAAGATCTTTGGCGATGACCTGGACGCACTCCAGCAGCAGGCCTTCGCGGTGGAGCGCGTCATCAATCGGGTGCCGGGGGCCGTCGGCGTGGCACCCTCCCGGGTGCAGGGCAAGCCCTATGTGGAGATCACGGTGCGCCGGGATCGCTTGGGGCGCTATGGACTCAGCGTCGCCGAGGTCTTCCGCCAGGTGGAGGCCGGGATCGGCGGGGTCACCGTCGGCACTACGATCAAGGGCCGCGAGCGCTGGCCGCTCCAGGTGCGTCTGGCGCAGGAGGAGCGCGGCGACATCGACCGGCTCGCCGAGATTCCCATCGCCACCCCCTCCGGTGCCCTGGTGCAACTGGGCCAGGTGGCGGACGTGCAGCGCGTGGTCGGCCCCAATGAGATTCAGAGCGAGAACGGCCGGCTGCGGGTCTTCGTCCAGGCCAATGTCCGCGACCGGGATCTCGGGGCCTTCGTCGCGGACATCAAAGGCCGCATCGCCAATGAAATCACCCTGGCGCCCGGCATGAGCATCGAATACTCAGGTCAATATGAGCAGCAGTTGCGCGCCCGTAAGACGCTTGCCTATGTCTTCCCCGCCGTCCTCCTCATCATCTTTGCGGCGCTGGTGATGACCTTCCGCTCGGTGGGGGAGGCGGCCCATGTGATCCTGGCGGTGCCCTTCGCACTCACCGGCGGCGTCTTGCTCCAGGCATGGATGGGCTTCAACTTCAGCGTCGCCGTCTGGGTCGGCTATATCGCGCTCTTCGGTACCGCCATCCAGACCGGCATCATCATGGTCACCTATCTGGAGGAATCCGTGCAGGAGGCGCGCGAGCGTCTTGGGCGGGAATTGACCCGGGCCGAGCTGACCGCGGCGGTCAAGGCCGGCGCGCGCCTGCGCCTACGCCCCAAGGTCATGACCGTCGCCACCACCATCGCCGCCCTGTCACCGATCTTCTGGCTCCAGCGCACCGGGGTGGAGATCATGCAGCCCCTCGCCACCCCGGTGGTCGGCGGCATGATCTCCAGCCTGGTGCATATCCTGATCGTCACGCCGGTCATCTTCTTGTGGCTCAGGGAGCGTGGGCGTCCCGCCCCCGCGGCGTCTGACTCATAATCCTAGAAGGAGCAGTTCTCACACAGAGACACAAAGATCACAAAGATTTTCAACGCGATATGTAGGTCGAGGAGGTCACCCGGGCGGTGATCGGCCCAACGCCTTCAATGATCTGTTTTTCTTTGTGTTCTTTGTGTCTTTGTGTGAGCAATTCCCGGATTTAGGATAATTCCGGCCACCGCGCGAGCCGCGAGGCCGCTGGTCCGCACAGCGGACCCTACGGAACGCGGGCTTACCGTAGGGTCCGCTGTGCGGACCGATCGCCGCTGGCCGCCGTGATGATCAAGGCCCCTCTCACTTTGCCCCGTGCCCGCGCACCGTCGCAATCCGCGAGCGCACCGGGATGTTTTTCGACTCCAGCCCCGGCTCCTGGCCGTGCAGGTCGAAGTCCAGATCGACCCCCGGGCGGAAGATCAGGGTATGGGTCGAACCGCCGAAATGGAACATGCCGAGTTGATCGCCCTTCTTCACATGCTGCCCGTCATAGACGGTGAACTCGTTGGAGGAGACCTCCGCCATGCCGACGAACAGCACGGCCATCAGACCGATCGCCGGGTTGTCGGCCTGGATGAAGACCAGGCCGCGCGAGGCCACTTGCGTGATGTAGCCCTGGGATTCATTGGGGCTGATCGGATCGAAGCCGGCCGCCGTCGCCGCGGCGTAGTAGGAGCCGTCGATCACGCGGGTCTTGACGATGCGTCCGCTTACGGGGCTGTGCCAGCGGTGATAGCTCAGGGCGCTCAGGAATGCCTGGTAGACGGTCCCGCCCTCGAACTGGGCGGCGAGCGGGTCATCGGCCAGCATGTGGCCGAGCGAATAGGGCTGGTCCTTGACCCAGAACCGATCGCGCAACTTGACCTTGGTGGCCAATCGGTAGGGTGCCGACTCACAGGCATTGGCGATCACGGCCCCGTCATCCGGGCTGGCCACGGGGCGCCGGCCCGGGCGAAACACCCGGGTAAAGAAGTCATCCCAGGAGGTGAAGCCATGGTAGGGCAGTTTCGGGTCCGAGACGAAATCCTCCGTGAAGCCCGGCATGGCCGCGAGCGCATCGCGCCCGAACCAGCCGGTCTTGGGGTCATCGTTGAGCACCGCGCGTGAGTCCGGCGAGCGCAGGTAGACGGCCCATTGATCGAGGACCTTCTTCAACTGGCGGTTGACCTTCGGGTTCAGGAAGGCGCTCGCCCCGGCCGGCGTGCCCATGGCCCAGTTGACGAGCGCATTGATGGGAAAGCCGACCATACCGGTCTGATCGAACTGCGGGGCCCGGGTCAGGATCGCGTTCATCAGTTGCAGCAGTTCGCGATAGTCGCGTACCGCCGGGTTGCCCGCGGGGTCCTTCTCGAACTGCGGCCCGTGCGGGATCTGCTCGAACATCTGCGTGAACAGCATGAAGAGTTCCGGGTCGTTTTCGATCAAGGCCTGAAACTCGGCGATGACCGGCGAGAGCGGCGCCGACTCGGCTTGGGCGAGCCGACTGCGCGCCTCGTGCAGCGCCCGTTGATCGGCGCCGAGCCAGGCCCCGGTCTGATCCCGGATTTGATCAGGGGCCGTGGGCGGGGCCGGTGGCTTGGCCCAGGCCAGCGACGTGGCCAGGGTGATCGCAAGCAAGCCTGAGAGGTACCCTTTGGTCATCACCTTGGTCTTCATCGCGGACTCCTGCTGTAGTTTCGGCGTAGGTCGGGTTAGCGTAGCGTAACCCGACGAGGGCGCCGCACGTCGGGTTACGGCGCGCGCGGGCGCAGCGCTCCGACGCGCGACCATCAGGGCGCGCCTAACCCGACCTACGGGCTCTCATGTCATCGCCAAGGTCGCGCAGCGACGCTGTGGGAGCGGCATCAGCCGCGACGAGGCCTCGCGGGTTGCCCGAGCGTCGCGGGTCACCGCGGCCTCGTCGCGGCTAAAGCCGCTCCCACTGGGCGCTTTCATGTCACCGCGAAGGTCGCGCAGCGACGCTGTGGGAGCGGCTTCAGCCGCGACGGGCCTCGCGAACTCCCGCAGGGTCGCGGGTGACCTGGGCCTCTCATCCTAAATCCGGGAATTGCTCACACAAAGACACAAAGAACACAAAGAAAAACAGATCATTGAAGGCGTTGGGCCGATCACCGCCCGGGTGACCTCCTCGACCTACATATCGCGTTGAAAATCTTTGTGATCTTTGTGTCTCTGTGTGAGAACTGCTCTTTCTAGGCTCAGCGCGGCGGGACGCCGCTCCCACAGGGGGCTTCGCCCCGATGCGGGCTCACGGGCGGCGCCTGGTGCGCGCGGCGCACCCTAGGGGCGCTGCGGCGGCTCGGCCAGCGACCGGGCGATCGAGTCGATGAGTTGCTGCGCCTGGGCCTCCAGATCGGCGGCGCGGCCCTGGTAGTGGCCGAAGTCGCGCAGTGCGGACTGGGCGTAGGCCTGGGCGCGGTGCAGCAGGTCGCGGCGGCGGGGCAGGGCGGCCTCGCGTTCGGCCGAGTCGAGATACAGGACCGCGAGGTTGAAGCGTATCTTTCCAGCGCTGTAGCGGTCGCCGACCCGCTCGGCCAACTGCACGGCCTGCTCGTAGTGCTCGCGGGCGCGCTCGGTCTGGCCGACCGCGTGGTAGAGATTGCCCAACTCATTGTGCATCGGCCCCAGGTCGGCGATGGCGCCGACCGGGCAGAGCGCCAAGGCTCGCAGCAAATGGGTCTCCGCCGACTGCGCCTGGTCGAGCAGCACCGTCTCGGGCTCGCCCCGTGCGAGCGCGGCGTCGAAGCGTTGGTGATACACCATGCCGATTGCTTGCAGGCACTTGGAGTGTTGCAGTGCGTCGTTGGGATCGGACAGGTCGAGGCTGCGCCGGTAGGCGGACTCGGCCGAGTCCAGGTCGCGGATGGCTGGGATGTCCTTGTAGGCGAGCCCGAGGTTGAGTTGGGTAATCGCCTCGGCGGTGGTATCGCCGATGCGCCGACAGTGCCCGATGGCCTCCAGATAGCGGGCGATGCAGTCGCCGCTGCCCTGCTCGCGCAGGCAATCGCCCAGCGCCGCCAGCCAGGCCCCCAGGGACCGGACGCGGTTGCGCCGCTCGGCATCCAGCGGCGCATCCCCCGGCAGTCCCAGGGCCTCGGCCGCCTGTTGCCGGACCCAGTCGACCTGCTTCGCCTGCAAGTCGGCGGCGCGGGCGAGGTCGTGGTCCAGTTGCCGGGCCAGATCGACCCGATAGCCCATGACCAGGGTGTACCCGTCCTCCCGCCCGGAGACAGGCCCATCCTCCGCCTTGCAATAGTCCGACACGCACTCGGCCACCAGCCTGGACCACTCGGTTTGGCGTCCCTGATACTGGTACAGCATCTTCAACCCCTGCATGGCCGCGATGACCGGCGACCACCAGCCCAGCCGCCGGGCCAGCCGGCGGGCGTGCAGCAGGTTGGACTCCTCCAGCGCGAGCGGTTGGATCGCCTCCTGGTGACCTGCGATGACTTGGCCATAGCACCAGGACCGGGACGCCGCTGTCGTGCAGCAGTTGGCCGAGCGCGGCACCCGGGACCGGGCGGACCCGCTCCTTGCTCCCGGGGTGCTCGAAGATCAGATAGCCCTGCGGGCCCTTGGTCTTGCCGCCGAGCATGAGGCTGCCGAGCTGGGCGACCCAGCCGGCGAGCGCGGTGCCGCCCAGGTCGGCGTAGATCCCGTGACCGTCGAAGTGGACGATGTGGAAGGGCCGGCCGGCCTCCTTGGCGTCGGTCAGCTCCTTCTGGAGTTGCTCATAGGTGGGCGGGCGCAGCGCCCGGATGGCGAAGCGCGGCCGGTGCTCGCCCAGGCCCTGCAACAGCCGGTTGGCGACCGCGCGCAGCCCCACGTCGTCGGTGCCGTTGGGCCGGCAGCAGCAATAGAGGAGCCGGATGCGCCCGTCGTCCAGCGGGGGGATGGGGATGAACGACAGGCTCGGGTTGGACTGGACCCGCACGAAGGCGCGTACCCGCAGCGCGATGGCGCAGTCCAAGGCCGGGTCGCGCATCAGCTCCCAGGGGATGGCCGCGGCCCCGCTGATGCCGGAGGCGATCTCGATGCGCAGGTCCGCGAGCTGGTTGCGGATGGCGAACCAGATCGCCTGGGTGTCCGGATTGGCCGTGAGGACCTGCCGGTACAGTTCCTCCCCGCGACTGCACAGCATGGCCTCGATCTGCGCGATCTGGACCGGCTCCACCGCCCCCGGGTTCTGGAGATAGTCCTCCAGGTACCAGCGCAGGTCTTCCTGCTCCTGGGCGCTGAGGGCGAAGGCGATGTGCGCCTCGGCCTCCAGTTCGGGTTGGTCCGGGCAGCGCAGGCGCAGGCGGATGGGGTAGTGCCCATCGACGCGATCGGCCTGGCGGATGTGCAGCACGCAGCTTGAGGCCATGGCGGGTCCTCCCGGGTTGCCCTGGCGGTGCCGGGGTCGGGGGGATTCTAGCCTGGTCGGTGCGGTGTTGTCTGCGATCCGGCAGACCAGGATAGGCAAAGGGCAGCGCGCCCAATCCCCGGACCTCGACTATGATGCAGCGGCGCACCCTCACCCGCGCCCGCAGGCAGACCGATGAACCTTGAAGACTTATTGCGTACCGAGACCGACCGGATCGAGTGGAAGCGCTCGCCGCAGGACAGCGACGGCCTGTTCCAGGCGGCCTGCGCACTGGCCAACGACCTCGGGGCCTCTGCCGCCCCCGGCTATCTGGTCCTCGGGGTCGAAAAGGACGGGGCCGTCCGCGGCCTCGATCGGACCTTGCTCGACCGGATTCAGCAGGATATCTCCAACCGGCTGCGCTCCACCAAGATCCAGCCGACCCCGAGCTTCGATCTGACCCTCGTCGATCCGGACCCCGGGCATTCGCTGCTCGTGGTGACCATCCATCCCTATCCGGTCCCGCCGGTGGTGACGGTGGAGGGCATTGCCTGGGTCCGCCAGGGTAGCTCGACCTGCCGCGCGACCGAGGCCGATTGGCAGCGCCTGCGCGAGCGCCGGCCGGAACGCAGCCAGCCGTTCGACCTGCGACCGCTCACCGGTGCCGGTCTGGAGGACCTGGATACCCGGCGGCTGCGGGACCTCTATGACGCGGCCAGGCTCGGGGAACTGGACGACGGGACCTTTCCGCCATTCGAGCGGTGGCTGACCCAGCGCCAATTGGGCCGCACGGTCGCCGGGGCCTGGCGGCCCAACCCGGCGGCGCTGCTCTTGTATGGCGCAAGCCCCCAATCCTGGCTCCCGGGGGCCAAGATCGAGTTCGTCCGCTATAAGGGCGCGGACCCCGATACGCCGGTGGCGACCCGCAAGACCGTGACCGGTACCCTGCCCGATCAATTGGACTCGGTGTGGGCGCTGCTGTCCGCGCACCTGGAGTCCGCACCGGTGCCAAGCGGCCCGACCGACGGCATCCGCGCGACCTATCTGCCCCAATACCCGCTGGATGCGCAGAAGGAGCTGGCGCGTAACCTGGTGCAGCATCGGCTGTACGAGGGCACCCATGCCCCCGGGCGGATCGAATGGTATGCGGACCGGATCGAATTCTCGAACCCCGGCGGGCCCTTCGGGCGGGCCAGCGAGGGGGAATTGGGCGAGCATACCGATTACCGCAACCCGGTCGTGACGGCGGGGCTGGTCGAGCTTGGCTATGTGGAGCAACTCGGCCGCGGAATCAGGCGCGTGCGGCTGCAATTGGAGCGCAACGGCAATCCCCCCTTGGTGGCCGAGACGGATGGGTTCACCCGCGTGATCCTGAGGTGTCGCCCATGAAATCGCTGGCCTTCTTCAGCAACCGGGGCGGTGTCGGCACGACTACCCTGACCTTCAATCTCGCCCATTTGTGGGCGCGGGCCGGACTCCGCGTCCTCGTGCTCGATTACGATCCCCAATGCGCGCTCTCTGCCATCTTGCTGGGCGAGCCCCAACTGGTGGAGACCTGGGAGTTGGAAGAGCCAGGCGCGACCGTCAAGGACTGCCTGGAACCGCTGAGAAGCGGCACCGGCGAGATCGTTCCGCCCATCCTCACGCAGGTCGCCGATGGGCTCTGGCTACTCCCCGGACACCTGGGACTCGGCCGCTTCGAGCAGACGCTCGCGCAGGCGTTCACCCAGACCCCGGGGGACGACAACCAGCGCGCGCTGGACCTTGCGACCGCATTGGACCGGCTCTCCAACCTGGCCGCCGAGTCGGTCGGCGCGGATATCCTGCTCATCGATACAGGACCGAACCTGGGGGCGCTCACGTGGGCGGCACTGCTCGCCTGCGATCATGTGATCCTGCCGGTCGCCCCGGATCTCTTCAGCCTGCAGGGGTTGCGCAATGTCGGGCCCACGCTGCGCGACTGGCGCCGGGATTGGCAGCGGGTGCGCGAGCGGGGTTTTCACGGCAAGGCACAGCAGAGGTTGCCCCCGCATGACTTCAGGCCGCTCGGTTATATCGTGCAGCAACACTCGGCAGGTGCCGACCAACCCGTCGGCGCGCATCGGCGGTGGGGCGATGCGATCCCGTTCGAGTATCGCCGGCAGGTCTTGGGCGAGCCCGATCCGCCCGCGGGCCTGACCATGGACCAAGACCCCCATCGGTTGGCCGTGATCCCGCACTATGCCGGCTTGATCCCCATCGCCCAACAGGCACGCAAGCCCATCTTCGACCTCAGACAGGCGGATGGGGTGGGCGGCGGCCAATTGCAGGCGGTGGCGCGCTGCCGCAAGGGATTCGAGGAGATCGCCCGGACCCTGCTCGGGCGGATCGGGTGCGGGGGTGTGCCCGGCGGCGCGGACCCGGCCGGGGGCGCCGCTTCGACCCCCGGATCGGAGTGACGCCCGTCCGTCGCGGGTTGTCCGGGCGTCGCGGGTCACCGCGGCCTCGTCGCGGCTAAAGCCGCTCCCACCGGGCGCTTTCATGTCACCGTGAAGGTCGCGCAGCGACGCTGTGGGAGCGGCTTCAGCCGCGACGGGCCTCGCAAACTGCCGCAGGGTCGCGGGTGACCTGGGCCTCTCATCGCGGCGGGACGCCGCTCCCACAGGGGGCTTCGCCCCGATGCGGGCTCGCGGGCGCCGCCTGGTGCGCGCGGCGCACCCTACGGGTGGTGCGGCGGTTCGGCCAGCGACCGGGCGATCGAGTCGATGAGCTGCTGCGCCTGGGCCTCCAGATCGGCGGCGCGGCCCTTGTAGTGGCCGAAGTCGCGCAGTGCGGAGTGGGCGTAGGCCTGGGCGCGGTGCAGCAGGTCGCGGCGGCGGGGCAGGGCTTGCTCGCGTTCGGCCGAGTCGACATACAGGCCTGCGAGGTTGAAGCGCGCAGATCCGGCGTGGTAGCGGTTGCCGGTCCGCTCGAACAACTGCAGGGCCTGCTCGTAGTGCTCGCGGGCGCGCTCGGTCTGGCCGACAGCCTGGTAGAGAGCGCCCAACTGGCCGTACATCGGCCCCAGGTCGGCGATGGCGCCGGTCGGGCAGAGCGCCAAGGCTTTCAGCAAATGGGTCTCTGCCGACTGTGCCTGGCCGAGCAGCACCGACCCCGGCTCGCCCCGCGCGCGCGCATCGACGAAGCGTTCGTGATACACCATTCCGATTCCTTGCAAACACTTGGAGCGGATCAGCGCATCCTTTGGATCGGACAGGTCAAGGCTCTGCCGGTAGGCGGATTCAGCCGAGCCCAAGTCGCGGATGGCTGCGATCTCCCTGTAGGCGTGGCCCAGGTTGAATTGGGTAATCGCCTCGCCAGCGGTGTCCCGGACTCGCCGATCTACTGACAATGACTCTTGATAGGCTGCCACACAGGCGCCGCTGCCCTGCTCCCGCAGGATATGGCCCAGCGCGTCCAGCGAGACCCCCAGGGACCGAATGCGGTTGCGCCGATCGGCATCCAGCGGCGCATCCCCCGGCAGAGCGAGCGCCTCCGCCGCCTGTTGCCGGTTCCAGTCGACGCGCTTTGTCTGCAAGTCGGCCGCGCGGGCGAGGTCGCGCTCTCGCGTCCGGGCCAGCTCGACCCGATAGCCCATTACCGGGCTGTAACCGTCCGTCCGTCCGGGGACAGGCCCATCGTCCGCCGTGCAATAGTCCGGCACGCACTCGGCGACGAGCCTGGACCACTCGGTCAGGCGTCCCTGGTACTGGTAAAGCATCTGCAGCCCCTGCATGGTCAAGACGACTGGCGACCACCAGCCCTGCCGCCGGGCAAGCCGGCGGGCGTGCAGCAGGTTGGATTCCTCCAGGGCCAGCGATTGGACCGCGTTTCGGTGACCTGCCTCGACCTGGTCGTGGTAGTAATTGCCCAACCCCCCGACGGCTTCGACCCAGGCGCGCACGGCCGATGCGGCGCCGGAGTGCCCTTCCGCCCCGTCGTAGCAGCGCGCGAAGACCTGGCCCAGGAACCAGGGCAGTGCCGGGTGGATGCCGAACCAGGTCCCCCCGAGCGGGGTCAGGAGCCCGATGTCCGCGGCGCGCCGCAGCAGTGCGGCGAGCCGGTCTGGGTCCTGGCCCTGCAACGCCGGCAGTGCATGGTCGCCTTGGCCCATCAAGGCCAGGGCACGGACATCCACCACCCCCTGAAACAGGTGCAGCAGCGCGACGATCGGCAACTCCGCCGGTGCGAAGGCATGGGCGAACCCATAGTCCAGCGAGGCGCGCAGCGACCGGTCGCGCCCCTGCTCCGCGTCCGCGTCGGCCCCGTCCGGGCCATCGGCGATCGGCCGGGCGCCGTCGCGGATCGCCTGCACGAAGGCGGCGATCTGCTCCGCCCCGCTGAGCCCCAACCCGACCGCCTGGCCGACCAGCACCCGCAGCGTCAGCGGATTGCCCGCGCAGTAGTCGAGCAGCGGCTGCCAGTCGCCGATCCCGGTGCGCTCCAGCCCGCGCTCCCGGCCCAGTTCGAGCGCGAGCAGCGCGGCATCGGCCGCGGACATGGGCGGCATCCGGATGCGCCGCGGGAGGCCGCCCAGCCACGCCTGTTCGTCGCGCCTGGAGGTCAGCAGCAGCTTGGCCTTGGTCTGGCCGTCGAGCTTGATCTGTTTGAGGAAATCGGCCAGGTCCGCCTGCTCGGCCGGGGTCCAGGCGGACTCGGCGCCGGCCGGGAAGCCGGCGACCGGCTCCAGGTTGTCCCAGATCCAGAGGACCGGGACCAGCCGCAGCAGTTGCAGGACCAGGGTGCGGCGCCGGGTCTCATCGTTGATGCTGTGCCACTCGATGCCGTTGGCCTGCAGCAGGGGGGCGAAGCGCTGGCCGATGCGGTTCAGCGCATCCGTCAGGTCGGTGTGGACCTCGAACGAGGTCAGCAGGACCATCGGTTGGTCGCCGAGCCCCCCGGTCTGGGCATACCAGCGGGCGAACTCGACCGCGGTCGCGGTCTTGCCCTGGCCGGCATAGGCGTGGAGCAGGACCACGGGGGCGGTGTCGAAGGCGCGCTCGAGCATCAGCAGCGTCTCGTCGCGGCCGACGAACCCCTGGTCCGGGCAATAGCGGCGCAGGGCCGGGTCGGTCTGCACCGGGTCCAGGTCCGCCTGGGGGCCCAGGCCCAGGCCCGGGGGCGGGCCGGGCGGGAGCAGCGGGCGCTCCTGTGCCTCGTAGATCACCGGGACGCACCAGTCCTGCAGGGGGCGCGGTTGGAGCCCCACCCAGCGCTCCGGGTTGCGGCTCAAGTCCTTGCGCGCCTCGCTCGCGGCCTGGCCCAGGCCGCGGCCCTTGGCGAGCGCGCCATAGAGTGCGCCGATGTACTGGGCGGCGGTCACCACATAGACGCTGTAGCGCATCCCGAGCACGGCCGGGATGCCCTGGTCCACCACCGCCTGGGCCAGCGAGCCGATGGCCCGGACCTCCGCGTGGGCGTCGGTGGCCGCGGCGGGCCGCTCGAGCGCCTCGTGCATGGCGGACTGGCAGGCGTTGAGCACCAGGACCGGGACGCCGGTGTCGTGCAGCAGTTGGACTGGACCCGCACGAAGGCGCGCACCCGCAGCGCAATGGCGCAGTCCAGGGCCGGGTCACGCATCAGTTCCCAGGGGATGGCCGCGGCCCCCGCGATGCCGGAGGCGATCTCGATGCGCAGGTCCGCGAGCTGGTTGCGGATGGCGAACCAGATCGCCTGGGTGTCCGGATTGGCCGTGAGGACCTGGCGGTACAGCTCCTCGCCGCGCGTGCGCAGCATGGACTCGATCTGCGCGATCTGGACCGGCTCCACCGCCCCCGGGTTCTGGAGATAGTCCTCCAGGTACCAGCGCAGGTCTTCCTGCTCCTGGGGGCTGAGCGCGAAGGCGATGCGCGCCTCGGCCTCCAGGTCCGGTTGGTCCGGGCAGCGCAGGCGCAGGCGGATGGGGTAGTGTCCATCGGTGCGATCGGCTTGGCGGATGTGCAGTACGCTGCTGAAGGCCATGGCGGGTCCTCCGGGGTTGCCCCGGCGGTGCCGGGGTCGGGGGGGATTCTAGCCTGGTTGGTGCGGTGTTGTCGCGGTGCGCGCCGGGCGCGAATGCAGCAGGCTTACCGTGAAAGTCAGGTCGGGCTCCTCCTTGGTGGCCAGGTCCCGCCGCGATGCGACCACGTAGGGGCGGGTTTCAAACCCGCCCCTACGGCGGCCCTTTCATGCGTCGGGGTGTCCAAGACAGTATATGGCCGTAGGGTGAAAGTGGCGTAGGTCGGGTTAGCGCGCCGTAAGCCGACGAGGGCGCCGCACGTCGGGTTACGGCGCGCGCGGGCGCCGCGTTCCGACGCGCGGTCATCAGGGCGCGCCTAACCCGACCTACGGGGGCGGCGGGTCGGCCAGCGACCGGGCGATCAAGTGGCGTAGGTCGGGTTAGCGCAGCGTAACCCGACGAGGGTGCCGCACGTCGGGTTACGGCGCGCGCGGGCGCCGCGCTTCGACGCGCGGTCATCAGGGCGCGCCTAACCCGACCTACGGGAGCGCGCGCATCGTCGCACTCAGCCGCCGTGGCGCTTGCGATAGCCTTCCAGGAAGCGGCCGATGCGCCCCAGGGCCTCGCCCAGGTCGTCGGTGTTGGGCAGGAAGACGACGCGCAGGTGGTCGGGGTGGGGCCAGTTGAAGCCGCTGCCCTGCACCAGCAGTACCTTGGCCTCCAGCAGCAGGTCGAGGATGAAGTGCTGGTCGTTGACGATGGGGTAGACCTTGGGGTCCAGCCGGGGGAACAGGTACAGGGCGGCCTGGGGCCGGTGGCAGGTCACGCCCGGGATGGAGGTCAGGAGATCGTGGGCCAGGTCACGCTGCCGGCACAGGCGCCCGCCGGGGGCGACCAGGTCGTCGATGCTCTGATAGCCGCCGAGCGCCGTCTGGATGGCGTACTGCGCCGGGACATTGGCGCACAGGCGCATGGAGGCGAGGATGTCGAGCCCTTCGATATAGTCGCGCGCGTGGCGCTTCTCCCCGGACACGATGGCCCAACCGGCGCGGTAGCCGCAGGCGCGGTAGTTCTTGGACAGGCCGTTGAAGGTCACGAACAGCACGTCTTCGGCGAGCGAGGCGATGGAGGTATGGGTGGCGCCGTCGTAGAGGACCTTGTCGTAGATCTCGTCCGCGTAGACGATCAACTGGTGCGTGCGGGCGATCTCCACGATCTCCCGCAGCAGGTCCACCGGGTAAAGGGCGCCGGTGGGGTTGTTGGGGTTGATGATGACGATGGCGCGGGTGGCGGGGTTGATCTTGGCGCGGATGTCGTTGAGATCCGGCAGCCAGCCCGACCCCTCGTCGCACAGGTAGTGGCAGGGGGTGCCGCCGGCGAGCGAGACGGCCGCGGTCCACAGCGGGTAGTCCGGGGCCGGGACCAGGACCTCGTCGCCGCTGTCGAGCAGCGCCTGGATGGTCATCACGATCAGCTCGGAGACCCCGTTGCCGATGTAGATGTCACCGACCTGCACATCGGGGATCGCCTTCTCCTGGGTGTAGTGCATGATCGCCTTGCGGGCGGCGAAGAGCCCCTTGGACTCGATGTAGCCCGCGGCGTTGGGGAGGTTGTGGATCACGTCGCGCACGATCTCGTCCGGCGCCTCGAAGCCGAAGACGGCGGGATTGCCGATGTTGAGCTTGATGATGTGGTGGCCTTCCTCCTCCATCTGGTAGGCACGGGCCATCACCGGGCCGCGGATGTCGTAGCAGACATTGGCCAGTTTGGCGGACTTCAGGACGGGCTGCATGGTGGGTGGTTCCAGTGGGGGGTGGGGGCGCAGGGCGCGGCTCGGCGAACCGCCCCTGGGCGGGTGGCGAACCGGCGAAGGTACCCGATCCCGCCATGGCCCTGCAAATGGCGATGGCGTTCGGCGGGTCGCCCGCCCTGGCCGAGGTTGATTTCCGGTCCGGGGTGCCCGGCAACCTGGACAACCAGCCTCGCCGCAGCCAGACGGGAACGATGGTCGCGGGTGCCCTGCTATACTCGCGCATCACTCACTCCCCGGTGGCGGTGCCTCATGCTCACAACGACAGGGTGGTCTGCGCGGGTGCATCGCGACGGGACGCCGCTCCCACGGGGGCAGAGGGCATGACCGGGGCGCCGGCCTGGCTGGTGCCGCTGGGGGTCTTCGTCGTTGCCCTGGCGCTCGCCCTCGGGATCAACGCCGCGGTGATCGCGCGGCGGCCGGGGCGCGACAGCGGCGCCCTCTGGACCTCGGTGCTGGTCTGGAGCAGCGGGCTCTTGGCCGCGTCCCTGCTCTATGCCTGGGGCCTGCACCTGCTCGATGCCGCCTGGTGGCAGAAGGGCTGGCACCCGCTGTTCGATGCGACCGGGCTCAGGATTGAACTGCCCCGGCTGCCGCTCTTGGAATTGAAGGTTCCGTCCGCGCTGGGTCCGGATGGGCAGCGGGTGACGCACGCCGAGTGGTGGGCGCTCGGCGTCCCCTTTGCGGTCTGGCTGCTGGTGCTCCTGATCCGGCTCGCCCTGCCGGTGGCGGTGGCCGGCCCGGGCCGGCCGCGCCCGGGGGCCTGGCTCGCGGGTTCCGCGGGCTTCGCGAACTCCCGGCGCTGGGTCCTGTGGGCGCTGGTGCCGCCCTTCGCGCTGCTGCTCCTGTGGCTGGCCCCGGATCTGGGCGAGGGGCCGGCGGGCGAGCGGGCGGCGCTCTGGGGCCTGCTCGCGGTCGTCGCCGTCAACCTGACGGCCGTCGCCTTCAGCCGCGGCGGTGGCGGTGCGGTGGCGGACGCGGCGGACGGGAGTGAGCGGGAGCCGTCCGCCGATTGGGTGGCGGCGCTGCGTCGGCGCGGCTTTGCCGTCCAGACGCTGTGTCGACTGCCGGCCACCGAGGCTGCGGCACCGGGCCTGGCCCCGGGCGCGGCGGCCCTGGTCGAGCAGTGGCCCTTCCTGCGGGAGCGCGCGGTCGCCCCGGAGCTGATCGAGGTGCTCGCCGACCTGCTCGGGGCAGAGGCGGGCCGCCGCCACGGGCGCGACCGGCTGATCCTGGCGGCGGACGATACCGGTCAGTTGGAGGCCCTGGCGGTCGCGATCCAACTGACCTACCTGCGTCTGGAGTTGGTGACCCTGGTCATAGTCCCGGACGCCCCCGCGGCCCTGGCCGAGCGGCTGGCGCCCTGGCTGCCGGGCCCCGAGGCCCTGCAACTGCCGCGGGCGAACGCGCCCATCGACGGCACGGCCATGGCCTGGGTGCTGGATGTCGGCACCCTGTCGGACCAGTTGGCGGACCTGGCGGACAACCCGCCGCTGCTCGGGCGGATCGGGCTCACCGTCTGGGTGGACCTGGACGCCTACTCCGGGGTGCGGGCCGCCAACTTCTGGGCCGTGTCCCACCGCCTGCACCGGCTGTTGCGCAGCCGGGGCCATCAGGAGGCGCGCTCGCTCACCTTCGCCCGCCATCACCGCAGCCACGAGGCCAACTTCGCGGCCTTCTGGTCGCAACTGCTGCCCTATGACTACCAGCCCGCGGATCGGGTCCTGGTCGAGCGCCGCCGCCGCCATCCCATCGCCATCCACCTGCTGGAGCCCGGCAGCGACCTGCAACCGGCGGACCCGGCCGATCCGGACCTCTGGGACCCCAGCCTGGCGGCGGTGCGCGCCGCCCTGGAGGCCGGGTGGCGCACGCACTTCCGGCCGCCGCGCGCCCTGGATCTCATGCGGGCGCGCGACTTCCTGCAACAGGTGGCCGGGGGCCGCCGGCTGGCCGAGCGCCTGGCGCCCGAGCCGGCGGACGCCGCGGCGCGGGTGCTGGAGGTCGGCGCCGCGCAGGTGCTGTCACTTGCGAACCTGCTGTCCGCGGGCGGGCGCGCCCTGGGGCATCTGCCGACCCACCAGGTCGGCCTGCTGGTGGAGCCCGGTAACCCCTATGTGCGGCGCCTGCTGATGCAGTTGGCGCAGAACCCCGACACCTTCTTCCGGCAGGTGCGGCGCCTGGTGCCCGGCGTCCCGCAGCCCGCGATCGTGCGGCGCCACCTGCTGCTCGCCCTGCGCGAGTTGGAGGCGGTGGCGAGCGGGCTGCTCGATACCTTCCAATGGCGTGACCAGATCCTCGACCCGGTGCTCACCGAACTGGCCAACCGCCACGAGATCGAGCGGCGCGATGTCCGCTATCTGGACGACGACAACACGCTCAAGGTCGACACCGGCTACCGCAGTTGCGCCGCCGAGTATCGCGCCGGGCCCCTGGATACGCTCGGCGATCGGCTGGTCGCGGTGGTCCTGCGCGAGGCCGGGGGGACCGAGGCCCAGGTGCGGCGCATCGATCCGGAGCGCGCCACCATCGTCGCCTATCCCCGGTGCGTCTTCCGGGTCCGGGGTCAGACCTACCGCATGAACCCCTGGCCCGCCACCTCCGCCGAGGAGATCAGGCGCCTGGGCGTGCTCTATTGCACCCGCACCGATGACCCGGTGCTGACCTGGCGCGTGAGCGAGCCGCGCCTGCGCCGCACCCAGGTGGACACCAACCGCCAGCAGGTCTACTTCGACCAGGGCGCCCTGAGCAAGGTCGTGATCCAGACCTGGTACGAGGAAGAGGTCACGGGCCTCATCGAGGTGCGCCCCGAGCGCGACGGGGGCCTGCGCCGCGGCGAGCCCCTGTGGGGCGAACCCATCGAGAGCCTGGCCTTTCTCACCCAGGGCCTGCTGCTGCGCTTCCCCGCCGAGGACCTGGACGCATTCCCCGCCGCCCTGCACTCCATCGCGGCGGCCCTGGGTCAGGTGTTGGCGGTCCACGTCGGGGTGGAGGAGGACGCGGTCCTGGTCACCGCCGTGCAGGGGCTCAAGGTCGGCCGCCGCCGCGAGTCCGGCCTGGTGATCCTGGACCTCTACCCCCAGGGACTGGGCCTGATCGACGCCCTCAACGACGACGACGACCTGCTGCGCCGCCTCCTCGGCGACACCCGCGACTGGCTGGCCGAGTGCCCCTGCGCCGCCGAGGCCGGCTGCGCGCTCTGTCTCCAGTCCCCGCCCTCGCTCGCCGCCACCCGCCATTCGGTCGAACGCCGGTTGAGCCGGGGCGAGGCGGTGGCAGTGCTGCGGCGGGTGTTGGAGGGGCCCTGATCTAAACCGATCCGCCGCGATGCGACCAGGTAGGGGCGGGTTTCAAACCCGCCCCTACGGCGGCCCTTTCATGCGCCGGGGTGTCCAAGACAGGACATGGCCGTTACCGTGAAAGTTGCTCGGTGACGCCCGAGCGTCGCGGGCTACCGCGGCCTTGTGTCGCGGCTGAAGCCGCTCCCACAGCGTCGCTGCGCGACGTGCAGGGTCAAGCGACGACCGCCAGTGCGGGACGCCAGGGTAGCGGTCGAAAGGATGAAGGTATACTGATCCGACAGTGTTCTCCCCCGGCAACCGACGAAACCCGCCCGATGGCCACCAACCGCGCCCTGCTGATCGAACTGCGTGACCGCCTGCTGGCGGGCGGCGACGCGGTGCCGACGCGGGCGGAGTCCTTTCACCGGGAGCGCGCGGCGCTGCTGGCGCAACTCGAAGGCGCCCTGTCGTGGCGCGGGGTCCTGGGCCGGGGTCAGAGCACGGCGCTGCTGGCGCCCCAGGTGGAGGCGGTGGCGGCCCGCGGTCTGGCGCTGCACGACCTGTTCGAGCGGCTGGCGCAGATCGAGCAACAGCTTGCGGCGGCCACACAGACCCTGGGGCGGGTCGCGGCCCCGGCCCTGCGCGACCCGGACGCGCTCCCCGCCAGGCTGGAGCACCTGGCGGCCGAGGCCCGCCGCCTGGGCCGCCAGGTCAAGACGGACGACGACCTCATGGTCGACCAGCGGCGCGGCGAGACCCTGCGCACCGCCGGCCTGCGGCTGGGCGAGGCCCTGGGTCTGTGGCTCAGCGCCGAGTCTGCGCTCGCCGGAATCCGCGCCCCCAGCCGCACCGCGGCCCTGGAGGCGGCCCTGCCGGACCTGGGTGAGCGCCTGTGCCGCCTGGGCCCGACCCCGGAGTGGAAGGCCGAGCTTCAGGCCCTGGTGGACCCGCTGGAGCAGTTGGCGCGCCGCCCCCAGCCGCGCGCGATCACCGAGACGGAAAAGATCATCAAGGCCCTGCCGCGCTGGGCGCGAACCCTGGGTGAGGACGGCGACGCCGGCGCGGCCCTGTCCGAACGCTTCAAGGCCAGGCGCAAGGAGTGGCCCGGGGAGGACGACCGGACCTTCGTGGAACTGTTCGAGCAGGCCCGCGCCCTGGAGCAGGGCCTGCTGGAGCGGGCCGCCGCCGAGCGCCGTGCGGCGCTCGCGGACCTGGCCGCGCGCTGTGCCCTGTTCGCGGACCTGGTGGGGGCCGACCCGGGGCTCGACGAGCTGGTGCGGGATCTGGGCGCCGAGACCCCGGACGATCCCCGCGACCACGAGGACTGGTGCGCGCAGTTGCGCGACGCCCGGGCCGCCTTCCAGAACCGGGTGAAGCGCTCCGAGAGCGCCCTGGTGACGAGCCTGGGCGCCGGGCTCGCGCAGTGTCGGCAGCGACTCGAGGCCCTGGGTCCGATCCCGCGGCTGGACGCGCGGGACGGCGAGCTCGCGCGGCTGCGCGATACCTTCGACGGCCTGGCGCGCGCCGGCCAGGGGGCCGACCCCCTGACCCTGCTCGACCAGGTGGCGGGCGTGCGCGGGCTGCGCGCGGCCCTGGACGCCCTGGAGGAGGCGATGGGCCGCGATCACGCCGGGCTGGAGGAGGGGCGCGCGGCCCTGCGGCGGCGCTCGCACCAGTTGGCGGGGCTTGCCCGTGGGCTCGCGATCGTCCTGCCGGCCCTGCCACTGGAGGACCCGATCGCCGCGGCCGGGCCGGGGTCCGACCCCGGCGGCGGCGCTCCGTCCAGCCCCAATCCATCCAGTTTGGAACAGGCCCGGTTGGAACTGGACCGGCAAGGTCTGTTGCTTACTGCGGCCGAGGCCGGCTTCACGCGGGTCTGCGATGAGGCGATCACGGCAGACACGCGGCGCGGCGAGCGGGTCCTGGCCGTGCTCACCGGGGAGCGCCGCGCTGCCGCGCCGCCGGATCCCGGGCCCGCACCGCGTACCGGGGACCCGGGCGCGCTCGCCGGGCACCTGGCGGCGGTGCGGAGCCGGCTCGCCGCGGTCGAGGCCCTGTTGGTGGCCGAGGAGGAGGCCCTGACGGCCGCCGCCGTGCGGCAGCAAGGCGCACTCGCGGCCATCCCCCGGGAGCCGCTCGGCCACCACGACCGCACCGAGCGCGACGCCCTCCTGCGGCAGTTTCAGCAGTGGCGCCCGGATACTCCGGCCGATCCGGTGGATCGCCTGGGGGCCCTGCGCGAACTGATCGAGAACGCCCGCCACAGCGAGGAGCGGATCGCCGCCGCCGCGCGCCGCCTGCACGCGCGCGGCGTGGCCCTCGAGGAGCGCGTGCGCCGCTTCAACGGCCTGTCCCTGCAAGGCTACTGCCCGCCGCTCTATGCCCGGGTCGAGGCCCTGGTCCACCCGCCGGCGCAGACCCGCTGGCCCCCGGGCGCCCAGGCGGGGCAGCTTGCGGAGGCCGAACGGCTGCTGCGCCTGCTGGAGCGCCAGGCGCAGCGCCTCGCCGCGCGTGAGATCGGCGCCACCCTGCAGGTCCTGGAGCGGCACGCCCGGCGCACGCGCGACCCCCAGGTCCAGGCCCTGGTCGCCGAGGTCCTGGGTCTGCCGCCGGAGCAGCCGCCGCCGGTGCGCCTGCGCCGCCGGCTGGCGGAGCAACTGCGCGTCCTCGGGTTGGATGCCCCATGACCCAGGCGTCCCACTCTGCCCATCAAGCCCTAACCCTAAAGGTCGCGCAGCGACGCTGTGGGAGCGGCTTCAGCCGCGACGCGACCGCGCAAGCCGGCGAGCCCTCGTCGCGGCTGAAGCCGCTCCCACGCCCGCCGTTGCGCCTGGAGCGAGCATTTGTTTCACGCAAAGACGCAAAGACGCAAAGTTTTTCAATGCGATATCGCTGTCGCATGGCCCACCTGCCGGGTGACTGGATCATCGCTTGCAAAGTTCTATTCTTCTTCTTTGCGTTCTTGGCGTCTTGGCGTGAGAAATTTCCGGATTCGGGCTCCTGGTCTAGCGGTGACTCCCGATGAGCGACGACGATCTGTTGCGCTCCTGGCCCGCCCTGGCCGGCCTGCCGCACCCGCTGCCGCCGCTCGTCTTGGAGTGCGGCGTACTCGCCCGGGAGCCCGGGGGCACCGCCGACTTCCAGTGGCTCGCCGCCAGCCCCGGCTTCTCCGGTCCGACCTCGGACCTCGCCCGGCAACTCGGGCTCGGGGCCGAGGACGTGGTCCGCACGACCCTGCTGTGGCGCAGTGATGCCCAGTTGCACCAGGCGGTGTTCTGCTATCCGGGGCGGGCGCCGGCGCCCGGGCTGAATCCGCCTTTTCCGGAGCGGGAGAAGCAGGTGTTGGAATGGACGCGCCCGGTCGGGCTGCCCGCGGCCCTGGGCGCCCTGGTCCTGCTGCCGACGGCGGCCGGCGTCGATGACTCGGCCTGGCGGGGCGGCGTGCCGGACGCCTTCGCCGAGCGGGCCTTCTTCACCCTGGAGGCGGCGGCCGTCCCGCCCGCGGCCCTGACCCCGGCGGTGCTCCTGACGACGATCAGGGCGGGCATCGCGCAGTTGCGCGAGCGCTTTGACGAGACCGCCCTGGGGGTCCTCTATGCCCGGCTGCTGGCCGGACACCGCGGCGTCTGCCCCCAACCGGAGATCGCGCCCCTGGGGCCGGCGGCCCTGGCCGCCCTGCTGCTGCCCCTGCCGCGCGCGCTGGCCGACCGCCTCTGCCTGGCCGCCTGGCTGCCCTCGACCACCCAGGACCCGGCGCCGTTGCGCCGCCGCTGGGACCTCATCCTCGGCAGCGACGCCGGCCCGCTGCCGTCCGCGCCCGGTGAGGCCGCACCCGGGGCCGGGCTTGCCGCGCGCGGGCTCGCGTTGGCCCGGGCACTGCTGCGCGAGGACCCCGGCGCCCTGCCCGGGGAGCCGCCGGTGCGGCGCGCGCCGGCCGTGGACCCGGCCCCGGTTCCGATCGAGGCCCCGCCCCAATCGCCACCCGTGACACCGTCGCAGGCCCCGACCCGGCTGACCCTCTGGGGCCCGTCCGGCTCCGGCAAGACCGTATTCCTGGGCCAGCTCTACTGGCAGTTGAACGGCTCCCAGCGCGACGACTGGGTGATCTATCCGGGTGAGACCGGGCTCGACTTCCTGGAGCTGATGCGCGACACCCTGTACTCGCGCAACGCCTTCCCGCCCGGCACCACGCCCGGGACCACGCTCGACATCGTCTGCCACCTGGTCCACCGGCACAGCGGCGAGCGGGTGACGCTCGCGCTGGAGGACCGCGCCGGCGCCGACTACGAGGGGCTGCACCAGGAGGTCCGGGAGCGGCTGCTGGCGGCCGACGGCATCATCCTGCTGCTCGACCCCAGGCGGCAGGACGACCGCGTCTTCAACGAGGTCTCCCACACCTTCGAGCGCCTGCTGCTCGCCGCCGGCCGCGTCGCGCAACAGGACCCGCGCCCGGTCGCCGTCTGTCTGACCAAGGCCGATGAGCTGATCGAGACCCCGGACGACTGGCGCTGCGCCCTGAACGATCCCGCCGCCTTCGCCGCCGCGCACATCGATGAGCGGCTACGCAACTATCTGGAGACCCGCTGCGCCCGTCTAGCCCTGTTCCCGGTCTCCGCCGCCGGCGTGCGCATGCGCTTCGGGGCCATCGAGCCCGTGGTCTTCTACGACGAGCAACTGCGGCCCCGGATCAACTGCGGGCAGCCCTTCAACCTGCTCGCCCCTATCGACTGGCTGATCCGGCAGGCGCGGGCATGAGCCGGTTCCCGACCGACCTCTGGCAGTGGCCCGCGCTGGCCGGGGCGGCGGCCCTGATGGGGGAGGAGCTGCGATGCGAACTGGGCCTCTGGGGCAAGGTCCACGGCCAGGCGTCCGACTACCGTTGGATCGCCCGCAGCCCCGGCTTCGGCGCCGGGGTGCCCGACTCGCAGCGGCACCTGCGCCTGGGCGCCGAGGACCAGCCGGCGCGCGCCGCCGCCTGGCGGGCGCCCTGGGCGGGTACGGGCGCGGGGGAGGGGGCCGACTATTTCGCCATCGGCACCTACCCCAGCCGCGCCCTGGATGCCGCCGGGCGCGGCGCCGTCCTGGAAAAGCGGGTGCTGCACTGGCGCCGGCCCGCCCCGGGGTTCCCGGTCGCCCTGGCCGCCGCCGCGCTCCTGCCGCTCGCCGCCCAGGCCGATGACCGGCTCTGGTGGGACCGGGTGGGGGAGGGCGACTGGCAGGACCCCGACGATGCACTGCCGCTCGCACCCGCGGACTGCCCCGGCGTGACGCTCGGGCCGGCGGCGCTGGAGACGGTCATCGCCGCCGGTCTCGAGGCCCTGTTGGCGACCCTGGAGGAGCCGCAGTTGGCCGCACTCTACGCGGGCCTGCTCGCCGGGCTGCGCCCGGTCCATCTGGGCGGCCTGGCGCAACCCCTGCCGCCGGGCGCACTGGCCGCCGTGCTGCTGCCCCTGACGCCTGCGCAGGCGCAGCGCTGCTCGCTCTGCGCCTGGGTGCCCGCGACCCTGATCGACCCGCGCGACCTGGGCCGGGACTGGGACCTGGTGGTCACCCGCCAGAGCGCGCCGCATCCGGACCCGGCCCTCGCGCCCGAGTTCCGTGAGCGCGGCGCCCGCCTGGCCGCGGCCCTGTACGCGCGCGACCCTGGGCTGATCCCGGACGCGCGTACGCGCTCGCCCGGCGCAGCGCCGTTACTGGTGCCGGTGCCCGCGCCGCACCTCGCGGAAGTCGGTGACGGGACGCCCGCCGTCCACCCTTACCCGCGGCTGATCCCGGACGCGGCGCCATCGCCCGCGCTGCCCTCCGCGGCGGCCGGTGACAGGACGACGCCCGTCCACCCGAACCCGCGCATGCACCTGGCGCCGGGCGCGGCGTCCGGCCGCCCCGGCCTGGCCTATCTGCATGAGTTCGCGGATGCCATCAACCTGCGCCGCCTGGACCTGACCCGGCTGGCCGCCGACCTCGCCGCCCCCGGCGCCTGGCCGGTGCTGGCCCCCGGCGAGGACCCGGCCGACCATCCCCTGGTGCACTGGATCCGCCGCCTGGAGGCGCACCGCCCGGCCGCGGTCGACCCCGCCGACTGGGCCTTCAAGCTCGACCAACTGCGCGCCGCCGCCCTCCTGCTCCTGCCCCACCCCACCACCCTGGACCTGGTGGGCCTGCCGCGCGACCCGCGCGTGCCGGCCCTGCTCGCCGTACTCGCCGCCGACCCCGCGACGGTCGGCGAGCACCTCGCCGCCCATCGTCAGCCGACCCTGCACCGGTTGCTCGCGCACAGCCGCGCCTGCCCGGACACCGCGCTGGTCGCAGACCTCGAGACCTGGGTCGCCCGCACCACAATCGCCAACCCCGCCCCGGTGTAGGTCGGCCTTCAGGCCGACCGAGCCGCCGCACCCTGTAGGTCGGCCTTCAGGCCGACCGCCCGGGAGCGCCGCACCCAAGGCCGTAGGGTGGACAAGCGCAGCGCAGTCCACTGAATCCCGCGCCGCCGCCGGTGGACTGCGCTGCGCTTGTCCACCCTACGATGCTCCCGCAGCAGACGGGCACCGACCCGGTGGCCGCGGCTCCACCATGAAGGTCGCGCAGCGACGCTGTGGGAGCGGCTTCAGCCGCGACGAGCCCTCGCGGAACATTCGCGTTCGGCGGGTGACCGCGGCCTTGCGTCGCGGCTAAAGCCGCTCCCACCAGGCGCTACCCGCCGCCGGCGGCGGCCTCGAACTCCACCTTGTCATAGACCTCGCGCAGGGTCAGGGTACACCCGATGGACTCCAGGTGAATCTCCGTCTGCGGGTCCGTAAAGGCCTCCAGCAGCCAGCGCCCGTCCGCCTGCCGGCTGAACAGATCGACCGCAAACCGGTCCTGGGCGACCAGCACATACTGGCGCAGGCCCGGCAGACCGCGATAAACGGCAAACTTGCCCCCGCGGTCATAGCCCTCGGTCGAGGGAGAGAGGACCTCCACCAGCAAGGTCGCATTGGTCAGCACATCCTGGCGGTTGTCGTGAAAGCGCGGCCGGTCGCACAGGACCACGCAATCCGGGTAGGCGCAGGCGTCGGCCGTCTCGATCCGCAGGCGCATGTCGTTCCCCAGCACGATGCAGGGGCGCGCCTCCAGTTGGTTGCCGAGCCGACGGATCAGGTTGGCCGTGATCAGGTTGTGGTTGAACGAGGCCCCGGCCATGGCGAAGACCTCGCCGGCCAGGTATTCGTGCCGCGCGTCACTGCACTCCCGCTCGGTGGCGAGATAGTCCTCAAAGCTGTAATAGGGTTTCGGCCGGGTCGACATGCGCTTGCTCCTTGGTCACACCATCGCGAGTATAGCGCCGCACCGCCCCCGGGAGGTCGGAGCCCGTAGGGTCCGCTGTGCGGACCAGCGACGCGGTTGGCCGGCCTCATGCGCACAACCCGCTGTCCGCTAGGAAAGTCGGTTGCAAACCCTTTGTCTCATTGGGTACGCTCTATCCGCCGCAAACAAATAGAAGGAACGAACGTCGCGTGGATAAGCCCAGCACCCTCAGTCCCGAGCGCCTCCCGCACCCGCAGGTGAACCATACCGCCACCCCGGACTTCGATTGCTTCCTGAGCCATAACAGCAAGGACAAGCCGGCGGTGCGCGAACTGGCCGCGGCGCTGCGCGCGGCCGGCGTCGCGGTCTGGCTCGATGAAGAACAGTTGCGCCCCGGGCTCCCCTGGCAGCCGCAATTGGCGGCCGGCATCGCCGCCTCCCGCAGCGTCGCCGTCCTGGTGGGCGCCGACGGCCTCGGCCCCTGGGAGGACGAGGAACAGCAGGCCGCACTCACGCTCGCGGTCCGTGACCACCGCCCCGTCATCCCGGTCCTGCTGCCCGGGGTTCCGCAAGCCCCGCCATTGCCCCTGTTCCTCGCCAACCGCACCTGGGTCGACCTGCGTCCAGGCGCGGCCCCCGGTCCTGCCGCCGGCCTGGATCTGCTGATCTGGGGGATCACCGGCAGGAGGCCCGTGGCCGCGGGCGGGGCCGCCGCGGACGCCGCCAAGCCCCCGGCGCCCGGCCCCGCCGCCGCAGGACCCACCGGCGCCGCCCCCCCCCCCGATCGCGGGCGGGCGCCGGCGCCGCCCGGGCCCGTAGAACGGCCGCCCAAGCCGGCGCCGACCCGCCGCGCGGGCGCTCGCGACGGCCGTTGCGACGTGCTGCTGCTCTACGTCAACGACAAGGAGCGAGCGGCCATCGTCGAGACCTTCAAGGGCCCCCGCGGCGCGCTCCCGCAGCCCAGGTCCATCAAGGGCATCGCCTGCCTGGATCTGGGCACCATCGGCGGTCGGCGCATCGTGGCGATGGGCACCAACATGGGGAGCGCCACGCCCGGCGGGACGGCGACCCTCGCCCTCGATGCGATCAAGAAGCTCGACCCCCAATGGATCATCGCCGTCGGCGTCGCCTTCGGGATGGACCCGCAAAAGACCCCGATCGGTACCATCCTGGTGTCCGAGCGGGTGTCCTGCTATGAACCCCAGCGCGTCGGCCGGACCAAGACGATCTTCCGCGGCGACACGGTGTCGGTCGATCCGCACCTCAAGCAGCACTTGCAGACTGTGTCGGCGGCGCCGTTCTGGACCGGCGCCGCGGTGCGCTTCGGCGAGCTCCTCTCCGGCGAGAAGCTGATCGACGAGCCGGGGTTCAAGGGCAAGCTGCGCCGCACCTATCCCGAGGCCATCGGCGGGGAGATGGAGGCCGCCGGGATCTATAGCGCCGCCATGCTGGAGCGCTGCGCCTGGATCGTGGTCAAGGCCGTCTGCGACTATGCGGACGGCAACAAGGCCGAGGACAAGGGCGCCCGCCAGGCCCAGGCGGCGACCAACGCGGCGACCTTCGTGCGCCATTGCCTGAACGCCTATGGTCCCGCGGGGCCGACCGTTCGCTCACCCGGTAACCCTGATGCGGAGCGGGATCAGTCTCCGCGCCGCACGGCACAGTCAGCGCAGCGCCCGGACGCGGCGCCGGATCAGGCAGCCGATGCGCAGTCTGCTCCGCCGAGCCCGGTCCACCAGACGGCGCCGCGGGAGATCGCCGCCAACCTGGAGGCTGTCCCCGCCCTGGTGACCGCCCTGGCGGCGCACGTCGACGTGGCGCCGCCCGCCGGTGCGCAAGCACTGGCCGCCTGGCTTTGCCGCCGCGACGCCGAGGGCGTCCGCGTGGCCATGGCCGCCCTGCGCCAGGGCGTCCGGGACGCCACCCAGGCGGTGCGCCGTGCCCAGGGCGATCTCACGTCCCTGCGCGAGCGCGCCCGCGCCATCCTCGGCTGGATGTCGGTGGTCACCGTCCTCGACGACTACGGCTGGCCGCAGGCGCCCAAGGTCAAGGAGCGCTGGTTCGATGGCGCCGCCTTCCGCATCCCATTGGGCCGCAACGCCTGTATCGAGGTGCTCGCGGCACGCTGGGCCAGCCGTCCGGCCGACTTCGGGTCCGGTCGCGAGCGCTGGGACTATGGCCGCTGGGACATCTCGCCGCACCCGAAGGCTGACCCGGGAATGAATCAGCTCCTGCGCATGGACCCCGAGCCGGCCCTGAACTACGTGCGCCGCCTCGTCTACCAGCACATCGAAGGCAAGGAGCCGCCGCCCATCCTCGACCCCGATACCTGGCAGGAGCTGCGCGAACGGGTGGCGATCCGGCGCGATGAGAAGGGCGAACAGCGGCGCATCGTCCTCGACGGGCGCGGCGCGGGCAACGCCTTCGACTACGCCGCGGTCCTGAGGGCCATCCACTTGGACCTCCCGGAGGTCCACCTGATCGTGCTGGTCGGCCCCGGCGCCGACCACCCGGAGGTCTTCCTCCTGCCCGCCGCCCGGCTCTCCGGTCAGATCAAGGAGTGCCTGGAAGACATCGAGGCGCTGACATGATCCCCGATATCCCGGTCGATACCCGCGTCGAACTGCCGCCCTGCGGGACCTGGCCCGCTTCCGTCCACCTGTTCGATCAGGCGAGCGCGGATGCCATCCTCGCCGCCCTGGCCGCCGAGCGCCCGCTCCTGGTGCGCGGCGAACCGGGCGCGGGCAAGAGCCAACTGGCACGGGCCGCCGCCCGGGTACTGCGACGGGTCTTCGTCTCCAGCGTGGTCCATGCCCGCAGTGAGGCCCAGGACCTCCAGTGGGAATACGACGCCGTGGCCCGTCTGGGTGAGGCCCAGGTCCTGGCCGCCGTCCATTCGGACCTGGACCATCGGGAACGGCTCGACCCCCGCCGCTATCTGATCCCCGGCCCCCTGTGGTGGGTCTTCAACTGGACCTCCGCCGCGGACCAGGTCCGGGACTACTGTCTGTGCAAGGCGAATCCCCCGGCGGGGCTCGCCGGCTGGACCCCGGACCAGGGGGCCGTGCTCCTGATCGATGAGATCGACAAGGCCGAGGCGGACCTGCCCAACAGTCTGCTGGAGACACTCGGCAACGGCGCCTTCCCCGTGCCCTGGCTGGAGGCCCCGGTGGGGTTGGCCCCGGGGGTTCCGGCACCCCTGGTGGTCATCACCACCAACGAGGAGCGCGAACTCCCCGCCGCCTTCCTGCGCCGCTGCATGGTCCTGCGGCTGGACCTGCCCACCAATCCGGGCGACCTGATCGACTGCCTGGTCAAACGCGGTGGTGAGCACTTCGGCACGCAATGCACCAAGGCCGTCCGCACCCTGGTGGCCGAGCAACTCGCCGAGGACCGCGCCCGCGCCCTGGACCTGGTCCGCCCGGCCCCGGGCCAGGCCGAGTACCTGGACATCCTGCGTGCCCTGGTGAACGCCCGCGGGTCGGACGCGGCCAAGCAGAAGGCCCTGTTCCAGCGGATCGCCCGCTTTGCGCTCGACAAGACCGGTGCGCGGGGCGCGTGAACGCGTTGCCGCGACCGACACGGCGGCCGGACGCATGAAACGCGGCGCCCTGGGTCGGGCCGATCTGATCTGCTGGGCCCTGAGCCTGGACGATGCCCGTCTGGGGCGCTTGGCTGAAACCCTGGGCTATCAGGAGCAGCCGGACGCTCAGGTCGTGGATACCGGTTTCGTGGCGATCGGTGGACTGCGTGTCGCGGCGAGCGAGCGCGAGACACCCACCGCTGCCGCCGCACCACGCCACCGCCAGTACCGCGTCGTCGAGCGCCGTGCGCTCGCCCCGCTACCGGCAGGCGCCGAGCCCCAGCCGGACCTCAAACCCGAGCCGCCGGTCGCGCCCCTGGGTCCGCCGCCCCCCCTGATCCCCTGGCCGCGCCTCTGGCCCTTCCTGCGCGCCGCCCTGGGCGACCTGGCCGAGCGCAACCGCATCGACCTGCCGCGGCTGGTGGCCACCTGTTGCCGCCTCCAACCCCTGCGGCGGCTGCCGCGCCTCAAGGGTCAACGCTGGGCCCCCGCGGGTCAGCTCATCCTCGACCTGCACCCGCGGCTCTACCCCTTCTGGGGCGACTTCAACGCGCTCAAGACCGCCTTGCCGCGCTTGCGCGGCGGCACCGATCTGGAGATTCTGCGGATGGACCAGGGGCCCGACGGCCCGGTGCAACGCTGGGAGGCCGGGGACTGGGGTCCGCGGCACCCCTATGTCCCGCCCGCCGCCGGGACCCCGGTGCTGATCGCCGGTGACCTGGGTTGCCTGGGCACGGCCGCCCAGCGCGAGGCCTGGGTGCGGCTCGGCCGGCAACTGGCCGGCAGCGGTCGGCAACCGGTCGCCCTGACCCCCTGTCCGCCCCGCTGGTGGGACCCGGAACTGGCCGGGCTCTACTTCCCGGTCGCTTTGGACCGGGGCAGCCGCATCCCCGCCCGGCCCGGCGGACCGCGGCCCTGGCCCGCCCAGGCAACGGACCTGGCGACGGCCGTCCAGGAGGATGCGGGGGCGCGCCTGCTGCTTACCCTGCTTGGCGCCTGCGTCGCCATCCGCCCCGCGCTGTTGCGGCACCTGCGCCACCGCCTACCCGCGCACCTGGCCGATGTCGGCAGTGAGGCCGCCGCCTGGCAGCACCCCGCCTTTGTGGCCGCTGACTTTGAACTCCTGCCGGGCGACCCGGTGCAACTCGAACAGTTGCGGCTGGCCTTCCCCACGACCGGCAGTGCCGGCGAGCGCCAACTCGCCTGGGACCTCATCCGCGCCCAGCAGGCCCAGGGCGCGACCCGCTCCCGGTGCATGGAGGAGCGGGTCCTCCATGCCGCCATGAATGGCCGCAGCGATCCCGTGGCCGAGGACTTCATGGACGAAGTGGCGGGCGCCCTGGACCAGGCCGACCCGGAGCACACACGCGCCCTGGCCGACCTGGTCAACCGCCATGCGCAGCGGATGCACCCGGATGGCTGGAGGTACAGCCCCAGGTTCGAGGCGCTGTGGCTCAAGGCCAATCCGCAAGCCGAGGAGGAGGGCGCGCCCCTGCCTTCCGGGTATCACCTGGGCCGCGCGCTCGCGGCAGCCGGGCGCCCTGAGCACCCGCAAGATTGGCGCCTGGTCCAGCGCGGCGAGGCATTGGAGTTCGAGCCCGTTCCCCAGGTCCAGGCCTCGTTGACCTGCGGCAGCCCGGTGGTGGACCGGTTGCGCGTGCGGCGGCCGCTCGTCCAAGTCCACGCGAACCGCCCTGGGGCGCCCGAGTTGAGCCTTCCGGTGGAAGCAGGCGCCGCCCTGCCGCCCGGTGAGTCCGGCTGGCGGATGCAGACCGATCTTGAGGCGTTGGTCATCGCGCCGGTGGACCGACCGGTGTGGGCCCACACCCTGGGCCGCGACGGCGACGGCCTCTTCGTCGGCTTCAACGATGGTCAGGGCGAGCGGCGCGCCTACTGGTGCCCGCCGCTGGAGTGGCTGCGCTGGCCCGGCTCACCGGTGGACCTCGATCTGCGTTCCGGCCACAAGAAGACCGGAGGTCGAGGCTTTAGCCGGTCGACATCGAGTCCAGGCGGCCCTGGTCCGGCTAAAGCCTCGACCTCCGGTGCGCGACGCCCGCGTGCCGGCCGGAGCGATCATGACGGCCTGTCCTTGAGTGGCCGCGGCACCTTTGTCGATGCGGAGCAATTCAAGGCACTGCGGTCGTTTGGACTGGTTCCGGCGGGCGCCGGGTGGACACTGACGCGCGATCGGTTCGGGCTGCGCTTGGAGATCGCAATCAAGGGCGTCGCCATCGGCCTGCGCTGGGTCTGGCCGGGCGGCTTCCAGATGGGCTCGCCGCAGTCCGAGAAAGGCCGTTACGACGACGAGTCCCGGCACGAGGTCATCCTCACCCGCGGCTTCTGGCTGGCGGAGACCGCCTGCACCCAGGCCCTGTGGCAGGCGGTGATGGGCGAGAACCCGAGCAACCACAAGGGGCCGGAACTGCCGGTCGAACAGGTCAGTTGGGAGGATGCCCAGCGGTTCATCGAACGCCTGAATGCGGAGTTGGCAGCGTCCTTGGAGGGGGCGATCACTCGGGCTTCGGCCCAATCTGCTGGTGCGTCCAGCGTGTCCAGCGCGGGCATTGTCGGGCTGAAGCCCGACCTACAGCCCGATCGACAGCCCGAGGTACGGCCGGACGTACAGCCCGATCGACAGCCCGCGCCGGGGTGCACGCTGCAATTTCGCCTGCCGACCGAGGCGCAGTGGGAATATGCCTGTCGGGCCGGGACGACGACGGCGTATTCTTTCGGCGACGACTTCGATTCGAAACTGGCAAACGATGGCGGCAAAACGGTCGCTGTCGGCTCTTTGCCACCCAACCCCTGGGGATTCCACGAGATGCACGGTAATGTCTATGAATGGTGTGAGGACTGGTTCGGGGACTATCCCGCCGGTCCGGTGGTCGATCCCTTGGGCGCTGCTTCGGGCGTGAGGCGTGTCCTGCGCGGCGGCTGTTGGTTCTGCGGGGCGCTGTCCCTGCGCTCCGCTTGCCGCTCCCTCGTCGACCCCGGCTTCCGCTACCAGCATGGCGGTTTCCGGCTTGCCCTAGGTCCCGAGCTAAGGCCGGCAGGAGAAGGCAGGCTGGAAGGGAGCGGGGCCGGACTGCCCGCGCAGGGAGCGAGCGGTAGCGAGCGGAAGGCGCGGGCGGTCAGGCCCCGCGGGGGCTCAGGAGGCACGGGCGCATGAAATACCGATTCTTTCAGATCCCGGCACTGTTCCCGGAGGTCGAGGCCGAACCGCTCAATCGCATCCCCGTAGGGTCCGCTACGCGGACCAACCGCCCGCGCCAACCACGCCACCCCGTAGGGTCCGCTGTGCGGACCGCCGCCCCGCGCCAACCGCGCCACCCCGTAGGGTCCGCTGTGCGGACCAACCGCCCGCGCCAACCGCGCCACCCCGTAGGGTCCGCTGTGCGGACCGCCCTCCCGCGCCAACCGCGCCACCCCGTAGGGTCCGCTGTGCGGACCGCCCTCCCGCGCCAACCGCGCCATCCCGTAGGGTCCGCGGTGCGGACCGCCCTCCCGCGCCAACCACGCCACCCCGTAGGGTCCGCTGTGCGGACCATGCGAGGCCCTCAGACCCGCGGCTTGGTCAGCGCCGCAGGGTCCGCTGTGCGGACCGCCCCTCGCGGTACCGCCGGTCTTGATTGCGCCGTGTGGACCATCTGCAGGGCGGTCATCGGGCGTCGTGGGTGCAGCGGTCCGCACAGCGGACCCTACGGTGGGCCGACCCACCCGCGGGAGCAAAGCACCCCGCAACGGCCGATCAACGGCATGGCCCAACGCAACGCAGCCCCGGGCGGCTAGAATAACGGCAACTATTCGCCTACCCAGGGTCCCGCGGATGTCCAATTGGCGGCGTGTCTTCGTGCCCGGCGGGACCTATGCCTTTACCCTGGTCACGGAAGGGCGGGCGCCGATCCTGGCGTCGCCGCTGGGCCGGACCATCCTGCGCCCGGTGCTGCGCGACTGTCGGCAGACCTGGCCCTTTGAGATCATCGCCATGGTGTTGTTGCCGGACCATCTGCATACGCTGTGGCGACTGCCTGAGGGTGATTGCGCCTATCCGCGGCGCATCGGTTGGATCAAAAAGGAATTCACCAAGGCGTGGCTGGCCGGCGGCGGGGCGGAACAGCCCGTGTCGGCCTCGCGGCGGCGCCATCGGCGCCGCGGGGTGCTGCAACGCAAGTGTTGGGAGCACTGCATCCGGGGCGAGCAGGACCTCGCCAACCACCTGGATTACATCCATTACAACCCGGTGAAGCACGGGTACGCGGCCTGTGCTGTGCAATGGCCCTGGTCGTCGTTTCACCGGTATCTGCGGGCCGGTGTCTATCCCGCCGATTGGGGTTGCGCGGCGCTGGAATTCGGCGACCTGGCGGAAGGGTTCGGGGAGCCGGGGTGAGGGACCTGGTGCGGTCTTCGGTCCGCACAGCGGACCCTACGGATGGCCCGTCGGTCCGGGCGAACCCCGTAGGGTCCGCTACGCGGACCACCCGCAACGCGAAAACGCGGACGTTGCGGCTGACCGCGGGGGTGTTCGGTCCGCACAGCGGACCCTACGCGGCCCGTCGCGCCCACTGGGAGTCGGCCTGGCAGTCGGGACAGATCAGTGCGCCCGGGCTCCAACGGGGCTATGATGCGGTGCGAGCCATCGTCGGTCACGCGCATAGCCGCGGCTGGCGGTCGTTCGATCTGGCGCGCCACCCGGCGCCGGAGGTCTGAGGGTGGGGGTCCCATCAGGCGAGAGGCGTGTCCTGCGCGGCGGCAGTTGGATCAACGAGGCGCAGAACCTGCGCTCCGCTTACCGCAACCACGACGACCCCGGCAACCGCAACCAGCATGGCGGTTTCCGGCTTGCCCTAGCTCGACGGGGCGGCGGATGCCGCCCCATGGACCAGACCACCATCCTGTCCTGCCGCCCGGCAGGCGAAAAGCACAGGGCCGGCGGTGTGTTGGTAGGGGGTGCGGATGCCCCCCGAAGGCTCGCCGTCCGGCCGCCCTCTTCCCGGCCTCGGGGGCTGGGCGCGTGAACGCCCCTGCACCCTCACCACCCCCGGGTCCGCCCCCCGAGCACTTCCCCGCCCCCTGGGCGAGCGACTGGGGTGAGGACCCCTTTGGCCTCTGGCAGGCATTCACCTTCAAGGGCGCGCGGCAGGGGTTGCGCTGGATACCGCCGATGCCTGAGCCCTTTCTGATGGGTTCTCCGGAAAACGAACATGGCCGCTACAGTAACGAGCGGCAGCACCCGGTGCTGCTGACCCGCGGCTATTGGCTGGCCGAGACCGCCTGCACCCAAGCCCTCTGGGCGGCGGTGATGGGCGCGAATCCAAGCAACTTCAAGGGCGAGCGGCGGCCGGTGGAGACCGTCTCCTGGGACGACGCGCAGCAGTTCCTCCAACGGCTCGATGCAGAACTGGATGCCTGTGTAGGTCGGGCTTCAGCCCGACACTCCGGCGCAGTCCGCGCGGCTGCCGCCGGGCCCAAGCCCGACCTGGAGTCCAACCCGCGGGTCCGGCTACCAACCGAGGCCGAATGGGAATACGGCTGCCGCGCCGGCACCACCGGGCCTTTCTCATTCGGCGACGACCTCACCCCGGAGCAGGCCAACTTCGACGGCAACTATCCCTATCGCGGCGACCGCAAGGGGCTATTTCGCCAAGAGACGCTGGAGGTTGCCTCCCTGCCGCCCAACCCCTGGGGCCTGTATGAGATGCACGGCAATGTCTGGGAGTGGTGCCGGGACTGGTACGGCGACTATCCGTCCAGTCTGGTGACCGATCCGCTCGGACCTGACTCAGGCGAGGGGCGTGTCCTGCGCGGCGGCGGTTGGATCAACGGGGCGCTGCACCTGCGCTCCGCTTACCGCAACCACGGCGACCCCGGCTACCGCCTCCGGCATGGCGGTTTCCGGCTTGCCCTAGGTCCCGAGCTAAGGCAGGCAGGCCAGGCCGGCAGGGAGCGGGGCCGGACTGCCCGCGCAGGGAGCGAGCGGTAGCGAGCGGAAGGCGCGGGCGGTCAGGTCCTGCGGGGGTGGGGCGAGCTAAGATCGTTGGGATGACAGTTGCTCTATCGCCAACCGGGAGGCGTCGATCTTGCCGCGAAACTTGGGATAGCGAAGGGTCTCGTCCAACGCGGCGAGCAAGGTGGCGCTGGTAAACAGCCTGACCGGGTCCGCCCGCGCCGCGTCCAGCAGCAGGCGGGGCCGGCCGCCCCAGAGCATGGCCGAGACCACGACATTGGTGTCCAGGACCAGTCGCATCAGCCTGCCGCGGGCGCCCGGCGCCGGGCGCGCGCCGCGGCCATCTCGGCGGCGACCTCTTCGGCCGACAGGGCGGCGGGCTCGTCGAGGGCCGCCATCCGATCCATGGCGGCGCACAGCCGCTCGGCACTGCCGGCCTGGAGGCGCTCCTGGAGTAAGCGTCCGATGGCGTCGGAGGAGAGCAATCCGGCCTGTTCGGCCTCGCGGGCGAGGCGGTCGGGGAGATCGATGCGGATACGGGTCATCCGACAGCCGGCGCCGACGCGTCGGGTTGGGTCTCGTTCCCACGCTCCGCGTGGGTCTCGTTCCCACGCTCCGCGTGGGAATGCATCCCGGGACGCTCTGCGTCCCGAACCGAACCCGGGTCGCTCAAGACCTGCAGCGCGCCGGAACCCCGCCCAGCCCCGGGGCCTGCACCACCAGGTGCAGGTGGTTCTCCAGCATTCTTCAGGCATGGTGATTTCGGGCTCGGTTGTCGTTCTCGGACCCGTCGCGGGGCTCGGGACGCGGAGCGTCCGGGATGCGTTCCCACGCGGAGCGTGGGAACGAGGGGGGCGTCTGCGCGTCGGCCGCGCTCAGGCCCCGGGTGCTGCTATCCTTGCCAAGATGAGCAACACAGCCGCCAGACTGGCCGCCACGGCGGCCCTGAAACGTGCGCACACCGACGCCCGGTGGGGGGAGAAAGACCTGACCCACCACAGAAAGCAGACCGGCAGACTGGTGAGTCGGCTGGCTGCGTATGCGGATACCCCGGAGGTTGCGGACTTTCTGCGGCGCGTCCAGGAAGACCCGGTCCATGTCGATAGCCGCGCACTACACTACGGAGAGCCACTATGGATTTTAAGGGACTTGATCCCCTGATGCGTTATCAGGAATACGCCGAATTTCAATTTGCGGCGGACGGTGAAGGCGCGGGCCTGCGCTCGGCCCGACAAGCACTGAGCGCGGCACTTGCGGCGTCCTCGCAGGTGCGCGAACTGGACGAGTTGGTGGTTGAGACCGCGCTCATGGCTGACTACGTCAACCCCGCGTTGTTGGCCGACGATCCTGACCGGCCGCTCAGCGCCTGGTGGTGGCACCTGGGCAAGCTGCGGCAACGCACCTACCCGGCGGCGCTGTTGCCGACCTATCTGCAAGCGATCTATCCGCAGGATGCGAGCAAGGCCGCTTGAGGCTATCACCCGAGTGCCGTAGGTCGGGTTAGCGCAGCGTAACCCGACAGCCGGCGCCGGCGCGTCGGGTTGGGTCTCGTTCCCACGCTCCGCGTGGGTCTCGTTCCCACGCTCCGCGTGGGAATGCATCCCGGGACGCTCTGCGTCCCGAACCGAACCCGGGTCGCTCAAGACCTGCAGCGCGCCGGAACCCCGCCCAGCCCCGGGGCCTGCACCAACAGGTGCAGGTGGTTCTCCAGCATTCTTCACGCATGGCGATTTCGGGCTCGGTTGTCGTTCTCGGACCCGTCGCGGGGCTCGGGACGCGGAGCGTCCGGGATGCGTTCCCACGCGGAGCGTGGGAACGAGGGGGGCGTCTGCGCGTCGGCCGCGCCCAGGCCCCGGGTGCTGCTATCCTTTGAGACTGCGCTCATGGCTGACTACGTCAACCCCGCGTTGTTGGCCGACGATCCTGACCGGCCGCTCAGCGCCTGGTGGTGGCACCTGGGCAAGCTGCGTCAGCGCACCTACCCGGCGGCGCTGTTGCCGACCTATCTGCAATCGATCTATCGGCAGGATGCGAGCAAGGCCGCTTGAGGCTATCACCCAAGTGCCGTGGGTCGGGTTAGCGCAGCGTAACTCGACCTGCGACGCTGCGGCCTGCGCGTGCGGCCAGACCCATCCGGGCACCCGGGCGGCGAACGCGGCGCAGCGGGGTCGTGCGTCCCCGCTCAGGCCGCGGTCAGGGTCGCCAGGGAGGCGCGACGCAGGGGCTCGATCGTGCCGTCACGTCCCACCCGGACCTCCATGCCGATCACCGGGGTCTCCCAGAGCCCGGCGAAGCGCAGGGTCCAATCGGCGGGCGTGGCAGAGACCAGGGTCGGTGGGACCAGTGCCTCCAACAGGGATGGCGCTCGGGCCTGCAGCGCGGGGTCCGGGGCGAGTGCCGCGTGGGCGGCGGTGGTGGAGGCGAAGGGGAGCAGCTTGCCGTCGCCCACGCTGCCGAAGAAGAAGCAAACATAGGCGCCGACGTTGGTCGCGTCGAGCCGCAGTCCCAGGGTGCTGTTGGCCTCCTCAATGGCGGCGCGGGAGCCGTCCAGCAGCATCAGCCCGGCGGTGTTCTCGACCACGCGCAGGCCGGGCCCGCCGCCGGTCTCGCCGGTGCTCAGTTGCCACAGCCAGCCGTTGGGATAGAAGGGCAGGGGGTCGCGGCGCTGCGCTGAGGCGGTGACCGCCCGCGCCTGCTCCGGCCAGCGTGGGTCCATCCTCGCCAGCAGGGCGGCCACTGCGGGCCCGCTCACGTCGCCCTGCACCTCAGCCATTCGTCGCCTGTCGATGGCTGCGAAAACCTGCGGATAGCTGGCGGATAGCGCGGGCAGTCGCCAACGAGGGTGGTGAAGACCGGTCGGGTCGCTGGGGGACGTAGGGGGTTGGGAGTCAGGGGGGAGAGGCA
>Ga0247840_10000880_pt1 | contig 60658 bp, 59 predicted proteins | sample LaCruzMarch2015__FD_192404 | JGI IMG/M metagenome (GOLD analysis project Ga0247840, IMG submission 192404) | Freshwater microbial communities from meromictic Lake La Cruz, Castile-La Mancha, Spain - LaCruzMarch2015_17m | ecosystem: Environmental > Aquatic > Freshwater > Lake | place: Spain... | reverse complement strand
AGTAAATATTCTCGACACTGTTCTTCAGTACTAAATTCTTTTTCAAATTCCGTTAAGTTCATTGGATACTCTTTCATGTAATTATTCTAACATTTAATTAAACCTTAGTCAAGTGCATACCCATGTTCTTTAAATGTGTCCCAAGCAATTTTAGCGTCAGGATAGTCAAAGCTAAATCCTTTCTTTTCAAGCATCTCCTTTAATTTTGTTTCAGTTAATTTTGATTCCATAATAACTCCACCTCATTTAATTTTTTAAACACAGAGGGACGGTTCTTTTGTGTCTTAATTTTTGTTTAAGTATTGCGAAATTAGGAATGGTTTTGACCACCCCATTACATATTTTGGTTATAACGCTGTTACATTGCACCCATTTACATAGCCTAATAATTCTATAAACGATGGCACATTATTGCCCTCTTCTGCTACCTTTGCGTTTGCACAGGAGGTTGCGAGGATTAGTTGGCTTGAAAAATCAAGCCCTTTCATATATCCGTGGCAGAGTCCTGCTAAAAAAGCATCACCTGCGCCTACTGTTGAAACTACCTCTACATTTGGCGGTGTAATTTTGTATGCCTCGTCTTTTGTTACCCCTATTGCTCCACCTCCACCTAAGGTTACAACAACGCATTTAACACCATTTTTCTCTATTATTCCTCGTGCTTGTATTAAAACCTCTTCCTCTGTTAAAGTCTTTTTGCCAAGCATATCTGCAAACTCTTTAAGGTTTGGCTTTATGCAATAAGGCGAAGCTTTTATTGCCTCTCTTAGTAGAATTCCTCCACAATCTAAAAACACAGGCTTATTATACTTATTTGCAATTGCTATTAAATCAAAATATATTCTTTTTGACATAGACGGCAAAATACTTCCACTTATCACAATTACTTTGCTTTTTTCCATATAGCCTTCATATTTCTCCATAAATTCATTAAGCTGGGCATCACTCACAGGCGAACCAACTTCATTTACCTCTGTTACTTTTCTTGTGCTAATATCCATAATTTTTATATTTAGCCTACTGTTTTCCTCTACACGAACTAAATCCTCATTTATTCCCTCTGCCCTAAGCTCGCTAAGCAATAATTCTCCATTTTGCCCACCAACGAACCCCAAAACGCAGGTTTCTCTGCCTAATTGGGTTACTACCCTTGATACATTTATGCCCTTACTGCCTGCATTATATATTATTCTTGTTGCCCTATTAAGCTCGAATGGCTCAAAATCTTTCACGATATATGTTTTATCTACTGATGGATTTATAGTTACTGTTGTTATCATTGTTATTACCCCCCTTTTATTACCATATTATATTACTTTTTATTATATTTTGCAAACTTTTTTCTTGAATATGTAAATAAATATTGAACTTATACAAATAATATATTATAATGTATAGGTAGTGCAAATAGATTATACTTTGTTAGAGAATTCTCTGACGATTATAATACCATCCGTACTAGCTTGGGGGGTAGCGGTCCCCTATGCCCATAATCCGCTATAATGGGGGCGAACGCTCTCCTGCAAATTATTTGTTCCATGGTCTGACCTATTCAATTAGTGTTGAGAGCTTGGTCCTGTGCAATAAAAAGCTGTGAACCTCGTCAGGTCGGGAACGAAGCAGCGATAAGCAGATATTTTTATGTGCCACAGGGTTGCCAGGTTTGAGCTATTTTGTTTAGGTATCGCTTGTGTCTTTAACTTAATGGAGAGCCGTACGGTTTTAATAAATATTTAGTTTTATATAAAAACTTTGGGTGTTGTGCTAGTCTGTTCATAAACAGCCATGCTAACACCTTTTAATAATTTAGATAAACAATCAAGGAGGGTATTATGGCGTATCAAGCAATTTACCGCAAGTGGCGTCCACTGACGTTTGAAGATGTTGTTGGTCAAACACATATTACGGACACTTTAAAAACTGAATTAACAACCAACAGGGTTGCTCACGCATACCTTTTTTGTGGAACTCGTGGAACTGGGAAAACTACTACTGCTAAGATACTTAGCCGTGCTATAAATTGTGAAAATCAGCTTGCTAATGGAAACCCTTGCAATAAATGTGCAAGCTGCCTGGGCATACTTAGTGGCTCTATTATGGACGTTGTGGAGATTGACGCTGCATCTAACAATGGCGTTGACAATATTCGTGACCTTCGTGATGAAATTGCATACACTCCTGCAAATGTTAAATTTAAAATTTATATTATAGATGAAGTTCATATGCTTTCACCTGGGGCTTTTAACGCTCTGCTTAAAACCCTTGAAGAGCCTCCTTCCCACGCTGTTTTCATTCTTGCTACTACCGAGCCACATAAAATTCCTGCTACTATTCAATCACGCTGTCAGCGTTTTGATTTTCGCAGAATTTCTGCCCACCACATTGCTGGCAGGATTGGTGAAATTACACGCAAGGATAATATCAATATAACGCAAGATGCAATTCGCTTAGTTGCCGAGCTTGGTGATGGCTCTATGCGTGATGCCCTTAGTATACTTGACCTTTGTAGTGGTATAACTGGTGAGATAACTCGAGTGGATATTGAAAATGTTGCAGGGATTGTTGATAAAACTGTTCTGCATAGTATTGCAAGCGCATTAATAGGTGGCGACACCTCGCAGGCTATTGTTTTAGTGAACAAAATGATAGTTATGGGGCGTGATGTTGGCAACTTGCTTGATGAATTATTAGCTTATTTTAGAGAGCTTATGATTTGCAAAATAATGGACAACCCTGAAGAAGTTTTGGACAAGGCAACCGAGGATTTATTATTAAGCAAAGTCCTTGCAAATGCTACGTCAAATGAAACAATATTGCACACAATTCGTCTTCTTGCTGATACTGTTTCGGTTTGCAAATATTCCACAAACCCACGAATTATGTTAGAGGCTACCTTTGTAAAGATATGCAACCCACAGCTTGATTCTACAAGTGAGGCTTTTGCTGTGAGGCTTAAAAAAATTGAGGATGGGGCTATTGTAGGTGCTGTTGTTTCACCTGTTACCATTCCTACTCCTATTCAAGAACCAGTTCCAGAGCCTGTTTTTGAGGAAATTATAGAGCCAATTACAGAAGCTATTCCACAGCCAACCATTTCAATAACCGAAACATTAAAGTGGGAAAGCATTATTGATTCAATTAGTGCACACAGCCCTGGGCTTTGCCATCTGTTAAGAGGTAGCAGGGGCGAATTTATACACGATACCTTATACATAACCTTTGAAAGTGACGTATTTAGAGATTTGGTAAAAAATAATCAATCTCTTGTTGATATACTTAAAGATGTTATTGGTGGTCGTTCGTTAAAGCTTGTTACAGCTTTGGAGCAATCTAAAATCAAAACAATTGATAAAAAAGACCCATTAGATGAAATAATGGCTTTTGATGGACAATTAGAACAAATGACAATATTATAACATTAAACATTTATAGAATGGAGATTACAAAAATGGCAAAGAATAAATTTGGTGGTATGGGCGGAATGGGCAATATGAATAATATGTTAAAGCAAGCCCAAAAAATGCAAGCAGATATGGAAAAAATGCAGGCAGAGCTTGACGAAAAAACAGTTGAGGCAACCTCTGGCGGTGGCGCAGTTACTGTTACAGTTACTGGCAAAAAAGAGCTTACTTCTATAAAAATAAGCCCAGCAGCTTGTGACCCTGATGATGTTGAAATGCTTGAGGATTTAATTATGGTTGCTGTTAATGATGCTATTAAAAAAGCCGAAGAAATGACTTCTTCTGAAATGGGCAAAATAACAGGTGGAATGAATATTCCAGGATTATTTTAATTATGGATTACTATGTTGCACCACTTGCACGTTTAATAGAACAATTTGAAAAATTGCCTGGCATTGGTCATAAAACTGCACGTCGTCTGGCTTTTTTCGTGCTTGATTCGACTGATAACGAGGCAAGCCAATTTGCTGACGCTATTACATCAGCTAAACGGCTTGTAAAATATTGCGGAATTTGCCAAAATATGACCGATAGCGAGGTATGTTCTATTTGTGAAAGCACAAGGCGTGACAAGTCAATTATTTGTGTTATGCAAAGCCCAAAGGACGTTATTTCTCTTGAAAAAACAAGGGAATATAATGGCTTGTACCACGTTTTACATGGTGCTATTTCACCTATGGACGATATTGGCCCAGAGGATATAAAAATTGCAGAGCTTTTAAAGCGTATGCAGAATGACACAGTTAAAGAAGTAATTATGGCAACTAACCCTAATATTGAGGGTGAGGCAACAGCAATGTACATATCTAAACTAATTAAGCCACTTGGTGTAAAGGTTACAAGAATTGCCCATGGTGTGCCTGTTGGTGGAGATTTGGAATATGCAGATGAAGTTACCTTAACGAGAGCCATTGAAGGCAGACGGGAAATGTAAATATGGATTTATTTAATACAGAAGAAAAAAAAGAAAAAGCAGTATTAGTTGGCGTTCACACTGGTAGAATGGATTACCTTAACGACTGTACCGAGGAGTCTATGCTTGAGCTTGCTCTTCTTGCAGACACAGCAGGTGCAGAGGTTATAGGTAGTTTTGTGCAAAACAGACCAAATATCGACAGAGCAACCTATATTGGTGAGGGCAAGGCAGAGGAAATTAGGATATTTTGCGAGGACAATGGCGCAGATGTTGTAATTTTTGATGATGAGCTTACTCCATCACAGGTTAGAAACCTTGAAAAGATGATTGACCACCACGTTATTGACCGAAGTGCACTTATTATGGATATTTTTGCATCGAGTGCGAAAACTCGTGAGGGTAAGCTTCAAGTTGAACTTGCACAGCTTAGGTATTTCCTGCCTCGGCTTACTGGTTCATTCGTTAATTTATCTCGCCTTGGTGGTGGTATTGGTACTCGTGGCCCTGGTGAAACTAAGCTTGAAACAGATAGAAGGCACATTAGAAACCGCCTTACAATTATAAAAGACCAAATTGACGAGGTGCAAAAAAACCGTGATACACAACGCAGGCAGCGTGTTAAAGAGGGTGTTCAACAAATTGCAATTGTTGGCTATACCAACGCTGGCAAATCTACACTCTTAAACTTTCTAACGGATGCAGGCGTTTTGGCAGAGAACAAGCTTTTTGCTACGCTTGACCCAACTGCAAGAAAGCTACTTCTTCCAGATGGCACAAACGCACTGCTTATTGACACAGTTGGCTTTATTAGAAAGCTACCTCATCACCTTATTAAGGCTTTTAAATCTACCCTTGAGGAGGCAATGCTTGCTGACGTTTTAATTCACGTTGCAGATGCTTCTTCCCCAGATGTTAACGATAATATTACTGTTGTTGAGGCACTTATTGAGCAATTAAAAGCATCGGGTAAGCCTACAATTACGGTTTATAATAAAATGGATATTAAAGAAACTGATGTAATTCTTCCTCCTCGCCCACATTCACTTGGGATTAGCGCTAAAACTGGCGCAAGGGTAAAAGAATTGCTGGATATGCTGACCGAGGTTATGCCCGAAAGGCGCAAGCGTGTTGAGGTTTTAATACCATATAGCAAAGGAAATATTGTTGCACAAATACACGATTTTGCACGAATAAATAGCGAAACCCACACAGAAAACGGAACCTTAATGGAGATTATTGTAGACACTAAGGGGCTTAGCATTGTGAGTGAGTATATTGTTTAATTACCGAACGGTTAAAAAACAGGCACACGCTGAAATAATCGAAAAGAAATCTCGCTTTATTGCACATATTCTTCCCATTACAGCCGAGCAACAGGCGATAGATTTTATACAAATGCAAAAATCAAAATATTACGACGCATCACATAATGTGTATGCGTACATACTTCGTGAGAATAATATTCAAAGATATTCTGATGATGGCGAGCCATCTGGCACAGCAGGAATTCCAACCCTTGATGTTATTCGCAAGGAAAACCTTGTTGATGTTTGCATTGTTATTACAAGGTATTTTGGTGGCACGCTGCTCGGCGCAGGTGGGCTTGTGCGTGCGTACACTAAATCTGCTAAGGCTGGCATTGACCTTGCAGGAATTTTAGAGCGAAAGCTTTGTTATGAATATAAAGTTACTGCAGATTATACATTGCTTGGCAAAATTCAAAATGAAGCCGTAAACTTTGGCTGTGTTTTTGGAGAAGTGGAATACAAAGAAAACGTTGTGCTAACTTTTTTTGTTCCACATAATATTATTGGCTTTGAAGAAAAAATGATAGATATAACAAACGGACGTGCTATAATAACAAAAGGATTAGAGGGGCGATTTATTGATGCTAACTGATATTGAAATAGCGCAACAGGCGAAAATTCTGCCAATTAAAGATGTTGCAGAAACCCTTGGAGTTACAGAGGACGAGCTTGAATATTACGGTAAATATAAGGCGAAATTGTCTGACGAGCTATGGGACAGGGTTAAAGATAATAATGACGGTAAGCTAATTTTGGTTACTGCAATTAACCCAACACCAGCAGGCGAGGGCAAGACTACTACAACTGTTGGGCTTGGACAAGCCTTTGCTAAAATTGGCAAATCTGCAATTATCGCACTTCGAGAACCGTCACTTGGGCCAGTTATGGGTATTAAGGGTGGTGCGGCAGGCGGTGGCTATGCACAGGTTGTGCCTATGGAGGATATAAACCTTCATTTTACTGGTGATATGCACGCAATTTCGTCTGCAAATAACCTACTTTGTGCTATGCTTGATAACCACATTCAACATGGTAATAGGCTTAAAATTGACGTTAGACATATTCCTTTTAAGCGTGTTGTTGATATGAACGATAGAGCACTTCGTAATATTTTAGTCGGTCTTGGTGGGAAAATCAATGGCGTTCCCCGTGAGGACGGTTTTATGATTACTGTAGCCTCTGAGGTTATGGCTATACTTTGCCTTTCAAAGGATTTGGCAGATTTAAAAAGCAGACTTGGAAAGATTATCGCAGCGTATGATGAAGACGGTAGCCCTGTTACTGCTGATGATTTACAGGCGAGTGGTGCAATGGCGCTTCTACTTAAAGATGCTATTAAGCCTAACCTTGTGCAGACGCTTGAAAACACTCCCTGCATTATGCACGGTGGACCTTTTGCAAATATTGCGCATGGTTGTAATAGTATTAGAGCGACAAAGCTTGCGTTAAAGCTTGCTGATTATTGCATTACAGAGGCTGGCTTTGGTGCTGATTTGGGCGCTGAAAAATTCTTTGATATAAAATGTAGGCTTGGTGGGTTAACGCCAAGCGCTGTTGTGCTTGTTGCGACTGTTCGTGCGCTTAAATATAATGGTGGTGTACATAAAGCAAGCCTTAAAAATGAAAATTTGGAGGCACTTGAAAATGGTATTGTAAACCTTGCCGCCCACATTGATAACATAAAAAAATATGGCAAGGATTTGCCTTGCATTGTCGCAATTAACCTATTCGACACCGACACAAAGGCAGAGCTTGACTATATAGCTAATTTCTGCAAGGAAAATGGCGTTAAATTCGCTACATCAAGAGTATTCGCTGATGGTGGCGAGGGTGGAGTTGAGCTTGCACAAATTGTTGCTGATTGTGCTGATGGAAAATCTGAATTTAATGTTTTATACCCTGACGAGCTTTCAATTAAGGATAAAATTAACAAAATTGTTACAGATATATATGGTGGTAGTGGCGCATTATATACTCCATCTGCTGAAAAATCAATAGCCCGTTTAACAGAGCTTGGCTTTGCAAATATGCCAATTTGTATAGCGAAAACGCAGTATTCACTAAGCGATAATCCATTGCTTCTTGGCAGACCAACAGGCTTTACTGTTACAGTTAGGCAGGTAAGCGTTTCCGCAGGTGCAGGGTTTATAGTTGTGCTAACCGGGGACGTAATGACTATGCCTGGGCTTCCAAAGGTGCCATGTGCAAATTGCATTGATATTCTTGAAAATGGCGAAATTACGGGGTTGTTTTAATGCTGAATTTAATTTCACAGAGCGAAAATGATACATTTAACATAGGTGCTAAAGTTGGTAGCAAGTTGAAAAGTGGTGATGTTGTTGCATTTTTTGGAGATTTAGGCGCAGGCAAAACTGCGCTTACTCGTGGCATTGCCTCATCCTTTGGCATTGGCAATATTCACAGTCCAACATTTACACTTGTTAATGAATATTATGGTGAAAGCATTAACATTTATCATTTTGATGCATATAGGATTGATTCTGATGGTTGGATTGATTCTGGCTTTGATGAATATTTATATGCAGGTGGGATATGCATTATTGAGTGGGCAGAAAATTTAGTAGATATTTTGCCACCAGAGGCGATAAAAATTACTATTTCAACGGATTTACAAAAAGACGAATGTTATAGGGATATTAAAATAGAGGGTGAGAACTATTGAAAATTTTAGCTGTTGACAGTTGCAGTCAGGTTGCAACCTGTGCATTGCTTGTTGATGATGTATTGATTTGCGAATTTGTGCTTAATGATAAAAAAACTCATTCTATAAAGCTGTTGCCTCAGATTGAGCAAATGCTTTTAGTTACTGGGCTTGATGTTTACGATATTGACTATTTTGCTTGCACAGTTGGGCCTGGCTCTTTTACTGGTCAACGAATTGGTGTTTCTACTGTCAAGGGGCTTGCACACGCTACAAATACACCAACCGTCGGTATTTCGTCACTTGAGGCTATGGCGTATAATATTACCTATACCGACCTTTTAATTTGCCCAATTATGGACGCAAGGCGTGAGCAAGTTTACACAGCCACATTTAAGTGGGAAAACGGTGAACTAATTTATATTGAAAACGATAGGGCAATGGCACTTTCTGATTTATTAGACGAGTTAAAGGATAAGCCAGTTATTTTTTTAGGTGATGGCGTGCCTGTTTTTAGGCAGAAAATTATTGAAACACTTGGAGAAAGCGCACATTTTGCACCAGACCATCTTCTACATCTTCGTGGGGGTAGCGTTGCATTTTGTGCTAAAAAATATATTGAACAGGGTAAGCTTTGCAATTATAGTGATTTACAACCAACATATCTAAGACTGTGTCAAGCAGAAAGAGAATTAAAGGAGAGAATGACATTATGAAAATAGGAATAGGAAGCGACCACGGTGGTTTTGAGCTTAAAGCTCAATTAAAGAAATACCTTATAGATAAGGGAATTGAATTGAAAGAATATGGTACAATCGATGGCTCATCAATTGACTATCCTGACGTTGCTATTGACGTTTGTGAAAAGGTTGTAACTGGTGAGCTTGATTGTGCTATTTTAGTATGTGGTACAGGTATTGGAATTAGCATTGCCGCAAATAAAGTTTGTGGAATTCGTGCCGCACACGTTACAGATTCATATTCTGCAAGAATGGCAAGGGAACATAATAATGCAAATGTTATTTGCCTTGGGGGCAGGATAACAGGGGTTGAAATTGCGTACACAATTATTGATGAATATTTATCCGCAAAGTTTCAAGGTGGCAGACATCAAACACGAGTTGATAAAATAATGAGTATAGAGGAGTAGTTATAAGTCTGAAAGAAACTTTCAGACTTAAACCTTGAATTTATTGCACCTGCGGAATTTTCGCCTTTGGCGAAACGCAGTTGTGCATATGACCATTTATACGCCTTATCTGGCTCACGGTTTGGTGTAGGTCAAAAGTTTTATAAATTTTTGTGAGCCTGAAAGGCTAATGGTCATAATTATGAAAAGACGTGACAAGCACAACTACTACTTAGACATTGCAGAAACTGTTATTGAAAGAGGAACTTGTTTAAGGCGCAATTATGGTGCGATTATTGTTAAGAACGATGAAATTATTTCAACAGGCTATACTGGTGCACCTCGTCGCAGAAGAAATTGTCAAGATTTAGGCAATTGCAGGCGTGAAACACTAAACATTCCTCGTGGTGAACGCTATGAGCTTTGTCGCTCGGTACACTCGGAGGCAAACTGCATTATTAGTGCTTCAAGGCGTGATATGTTAGGTAGCGTTATGTATTTAGTTGGCAAAATTGTGGCAACAGGTGAGGTTGTGCCAGATGCTTCAAGCTGTGCTATGTGCAAAAGACTGATAATAAACGCTGGAATTGACAAGGTTGTTGTTCGCAATAGTGCAGACGGGTATACTGTTATCGAGGTTCAAAGCTGGATTGACCAAGACGAAACCCTTACGGACACTCTCGGTTATTAATACAAATTAGTACATAATGTTGTAATATCTACATATCGCCTTCTTTTTGTCGAAACTTTTAGAACGATTATTTACCATTTATTGTAAATTTATGGTATAATTGCTTTATAAGTTACATACGAAAAAGGAGTGTTAATTGTGGAAGTTATGTCTATGTTCAAAATTAACGAAAAGCGCAATAAGTTAATGGAAATTCCAATAAAAGATATTGTAGCAAACCCTCATCAGCCAAGAAAAATATTTATAGACCAAACTATTACCGAGCTCTCGGAATCGATTGTTCAATATGGGCTTATTCAGCCAATTACAGTTAGGCGCAGTAGTAATTCAAAATTTGAGCTTATCGCTGGTGAACGTAGGCTTAGGGCATGCACCTTGGCTAATTTTAAAACTATTACTGCAATTGTTATTGATGTTGATAGCTGTGATAGTGCGGCGCTTGCTCTTATCGAAAATTTGCAACGTGAAAACCTTAATTACATAGACGAGGCAGAGGGTTATAGTAACCTTATTATGGATTTTGGGCTTACACAGGACGAGCTTGCAAATAAGGTTGGGAAAACACAGGCGACAATTGCAAACAAGCTTCGCATTTTAAAGCTTAGCCCACATATTAAAAAGATTTTGCGTGAAAATGAACTAACCGAACGCCATGCAAGGGCGCTACTTCGTTTAGATTCCGAAGAGGAACAAATAAAAGCGCTTAATGTTATTTGTATGCGTACGCTAAATGTTAAGCAAACGGATGAGCTTATTGAGGCAATGATACTTCCAAAACAACGTGAGAGAAACCCCCAAAATAAGCCAATTCGAATTTTTAAAGATATTCGGATATTTGTTAACACAATAAAGCAGGCAGTTGATATGATGAAGCTTTCTGGTATTAACGCTGTTTCTGAAAAGGTTGAAAATGAAGAATTTATTGAATATACGGTAAGAATTCCTAAATAATATTTTCAAAAAAGTGTCGTTGAGATAAATCTCAACGACACTTTTTTTATTTAAAGCAGGAAAAAAAATACTTTTGTTGTATATATATAATATAGAATAAATTTTAGGGGATGATTTAGTTTGAAAGAAAATCACTTTCAAACTAAACCTTGCTCCGCAGGAATTTATTGTCCGTGCGAAATTTTCGCCTTTGGCGAAACGCACATGGACATTCGTACCTTTTAACACCTTATCTGGCTCACGGTAAGCGTGTTGTACAACTTTAATTATTTTTTTGTGAGCCAGAAAGGTTAAGGTACTTATTATGTACATACTCGCACTTAATGGTAGTCCAAATAAAGAAGGAAATACAGCCTTTTTACTTAATAAGATATTAGAAAAATGTGAGGAAAACGGGGCAGATGTTGAAATGATTAGTGTTCCAGATGCTGTTAATTCTGCTAAAACTCCGTTTTGTGGTACTTGCGTTGGCGTGTGCAAGGGTGTGTGCTATGCAGGAACAGAGCTTGAAGAAGCTTATAATAAGCTACGCCGTGCTGACGCAGTTGTTATTGGTAGCCCTGTTTATTTTGGCTCAGTTACTGCACAGCTTAAAGCATTTTTTGACAAAACACGAAAGCTAAGGGGCGAAAAAGCACTTATTGGCAAGCCCTGTGGCTGTGTTTCTGTTGGCACTTCTCGCTTTGGCGGTCAAGAAATAACAGTAAACACAATGCAGGCTATTGCACTTGTGCAAGGTATGACAATTGTTGGAGAAGGGCATAGTGAATATGATGCAGGACATCACGGTGTGTGCTCTATGAAGCCTGCAAAGGATGATGAATATGCGATTACCCGTTGCGAGGTAATGGCGCTACGTCTTATTGATGAGGTGAAAAAGTAATGAGTTTACGAGAGATGACAGAGCTTAGAGAAGAACAATTTATGAGTAAATATGCCACACTTGCTAAAAACACGAGGGGTAGGGCTACCCCTATTCCTCTTGACTATATTCGTACAGAATTTCAGCGTGACCGTGACAGAATTATACACAGCAAGGCATTTAGACGTTTAAAACACAAGACTCAGGTATTTATAACCCCCGAGGGCGACCATTACCGCACACGCCTTACACATACCCTTGAGGTTGCTCAAATTGCAAGGACAATTGCCCGTGCGCTATGCCTTAATGAGGATTTAGTTGAGGCTATGTCACTTGGGCACGATTTAGGGCATACTCCTTTTGGGCACGCAGGCGAGGATATTCTAAACAAAATTTGCCCGTACGGCTTTAAGCATTATGAACAAAGCATTCGTGTTGTTGACGTATTAGAGGGTGGAACTGGAATTAACCTCACTTGGGAGGTGCGTGACGGCATTGCAAACCATACAGGAAGCAATATTGCAAACACATTAGAGGGGCAGATACTTAAATATGCTGATAGAATTGCATATATAAACCACGATATTGATGATGCTATTCGTGGTAGTGTGCTTAAACTTGCTGATTTACCCTCCTCCTGCATTGAAATTCTTGGAGGTGAACACTCACAGCGTATAAATACTATGATTTTGGCAATTGTAAGTGGTAGCACAGATAAGCCTGAAATAGTTATGGATGCTGATGTTAAGTCTGCTATGATGGAATTGCGCTCATTTATGTTGAAAAATGTGTATATTGGCTCGGCTGCTAAGGGTGAGGAAGCAAAGGCAAAGGGGATAATTGAAAGGCTATATGAATATTTTGTAGAAAACCCAAGCGAGCTACCCAAAGACCACGACCATTCAGACCTTCACCGTAGCGTATGTGATTATATAGCTGGTATGACCGACCGTTATGCTATCTATAAGTATAGCGATATATTCGTTCCACGGTCTTGGCAGGTAATGTAGAATACTTATTGCGAAATATGGCAAAGATAAAATATTAGTTGTATATAAGCAGGATTTAAGAATATTATGTCGAATTAATTATTATCACGGTTATTCGAGAGGAATTTGTTATGTCATCTTACTTTCCTGATGAGTTTATACAGGAGGTCATAGAAAGAAATGATATTGTTGATGTTGTTTCCCAATATGTCAAGCTTAAACGTGGCGGTAGCACGTTAAAAGGGTTATGTCCTTTTCATAAGGAAAAGACACCTTCTTTTTCTGTATCTGGTGACAAACAGCTTTTTTATTGCTTTGGTTGTGCTAAGGGTGGTACTATTATCAACTTTGTTATGCAAATGGAGCACCTTGATTTTGTTGAGGCTGTAAAAATGCTTGCAGAAAAGGCTGGCATTGCTATTCCTGAAACTAATGGGCACGCACGCACAGATAACGCAGAGGCAAGGCAGCTTATATACAAGATAAATGCCGAGGCTGGCAGGTTTTTTTACGACCAGCTATCCACACCACAAGGCACAATTGCAAGGGAATATATTATAAAGCGTGGGCTTTTGCAAAACACCGTCAATAAATTCGGTGTTGGATATTCACCAGAGGGAAATCACCTATTAGCGAATTTAAGAAATTCTGGCTATACTGATGAGCAGATTATTTCAAGCGGTATGGCTGTTAAAAACGATAGTGGCAATATTTATGACAGGTTTAGAAACCGTCTTATGTTCCCAATTATTGATGTTCGCAAGAATATAATCGGTTTTGGTGGCAGGGTTATGGACGATTCTATGCCTAAATACCTAAATTCACCTGAAACCTTGGCTTTTAGTAAGAGCCATAACCTATTTGGGCTTAATTTTGCCAAGGCTACAAAAGAGGATTATTTTATTTTGGTTGAGGGTTATATGGACGTTATTTCACTTCATCAAAATGGTATTACTTCCGCTATTGCTACTTTGGGAACTGCGCTAACACCAGAGCAGGCGAGAATTGTTAAACGTATGAAAAGCGAAGTAATTATTGCGTATGATAGTGATAATGCTGGGCAAAATGCTACAAAGCGTGCAATTGAAATGCTTGCAGATGAGGGGCTAATAGTTAGAGTTCTTACTATGACTGGTAGCAAGGATCCAGATGAATATATAAAAACCAATGGTGCTGGTGCATTTAGGGAATTAATTTCTAATTCACAGGTGCAAATTGAGTATAAAATATCTAAATTACAAGAAAAATATAACTTAGAGGTTACCGAGGACAAAATTAAATATATCAGCGAGATTGCAAATGAATTTGTTGGCATTAAAAGTGCAGTTGAGCGTGAAATATATGTTAAAAAAATTGCAGACGAAACAGGCGTTTCTGCAAGCAGTATCCTAAGAGAAATCGACAGGCTATACTCTGTTAAGCAAAAAAGGCAACAGCTTTCGGAATTTAGAGGACAACCCTCTGTTCGTGCACTTAAAAGTGATAACCCAGAAAGAGCAAAGGTTTTAAGCGCTGAAAAAATGCTTTTAAACATTATTTGCTTTGACGGTGAAATTGCAAAAAGTGTTTCAAAGCTTTTAACAGCCGAGGATTTTTCAGAGGGTATGCATAGGCAATTATATGAATTAATTTGCTCTATTAGGAATAGTGGGGCAGAGCCAGACGTTAGGCTTATCGTTTCTCAAACGCAAAATGGTGGGGAAATTGCAGAAATTCTGCACGACGATAATAACATAGATGATAGCACGCTTGCTTCTAATCAAGCTGTTTCCATTATATTGAACTACAGAAAAAAAAGAAAGCTTTTCGAGACACTGGCAAATACTGATGTTTCACAGGCGGACAAGTTGGAGGAAATAAATGAATTATTTGGTAAATAACGCAAAGAAAGGTTGTGCGAAATGAGTACTACAGAAAACAAAAAACAAGTTATCAAAGACCTTTTAGAGCGTGGTAAGAAAAAAGGCATGCTAAGCTACAAGGAAATTATGGATACCCTTGAAGAAATTGAGCTTGAACCTGATCAAATTGAAAAGGTTTATGAGAGCGTCGAAAATATGGGTGTCGAAATAATTGGCGACATTGAGGAAGAATTAGAGGAAATCAAGCTTGAAGAAACAGAGCTTGACCTTAGTATTCCTGAGGGCATTTCTCTTGATGACCCTGTTAGAATGTACCTAAAAGAAATTGGCAAGGTGCAATTATTAACTGGTAACGAGGAAAGTGAGCTTGCTCAACGTATGGCAGAGGGCGATATTGAGGCAAGGCGCCGCCTTGCAGAGGCTAACCTTCGTCTTGTTGTTAGTATTGCTAAACGATATGTTGGTAGGGGTATGCTATTTTTGGACCTTATCCAAGAGGGTAATTTGGGATTAATTAAGGCTGTTGAAAAATTCGACCACGAAAAAGGCTTTAAGTTTAGCACCTATGCCACTTGGTGGATTAGGCAGGCTATAACTCGTGCAATAGCCGACCAAGCACGAACAATTAGAATTCCAGTTCATATGGTGGAAACTATTAACAAGCTTATTCGTGTTTCAAGACAATTATTGCAGGAATTAGGCAGAGACCCACTTCCAGAGGAAATTGCGAAAGAGATGGGCTTATCCCTTGAAAAAGTTCGTGAGATACAGAAAATAGCACAAGAGCCTGTTTCCCTTGAAACACCTATCGGTGAAGAGGAAGACAGCCATTTGGGTGACTTTATTCCTGATGATGATGCACCTGCTCCTGCAGAAGCTGCTTCATTTACACTTTTAAAGGAACAGCTTGTTGAGGTTTTATCTACCCTTACAAGCCGTGAGGAAAAGGTTTTACGCTTGCGTTTTGGTCTTGATGATGGCAGAGCGAGAACTCTTGAAGAAGTGGGCAAGGAGTTCCAAGTTACTCGTGAGCGTATTCGCCAAATTGAGGCAAAGGCACTTAGAAAGCTTAGACACCCAAGCAGAAGTAAAAAGCTTAAAGATTATTTAGATTAAGAGGGGTTTTAGGATATGGCAAATCTTTCCTCTCGCCTTTTAGCAGTAGCTAATTTAGTTCCAAAATGCTCTGTTGTTGCTGATATCGGCACAGACCACGCATATGTTCCTATTTATCTTATCGAAAACGGAATAGCTGATTTTGCTATTGCCTCTGACGTTGTAGAGGGGCCTGCTATGCGTGCAATGGAGAATATTGAACGCCATAACCTTAGTGACAAAATTGACGTTCGCATTGGCAATGGGCTTGAAAAGGTTGAAAAGGCTGATGTTATTATTATTGCTGGAATGGGTGGCAAGCTTATTTGTGATATAATAAGCGAAAGCAGGCCAATTATTGACAGGGCACAAATGCTAATTTTACAGCCAATGACGGCTATTTACGAGGTTCGGCGCTTTTTACATATTAATAATTTTACCATTACTTATGAACACCTTGCACAAGAGGACGAAAAGGTATATAATATAATAGTTGTCGAAAATGGTCACGAAATTATTGATGACGATATATATTATCATATAGGCAAAAAGCTTATTGATAAAAAAGACAAATTGCTTAAAAAGTATATTGATAAAAAAGTTAAAGCTTTTGATGTTATGATTGAAAATATGTCTAATAGTGAGGACGTTAACCTTGCTAAAAAGATGGCGAAAATCGTCGCACTTAAACAGCGCTTTTTGCAGATTGGCGGTAGTTTATAATGGTTTGTGTTCGTGATGTGATGGCGAAAATTGAACAGCTTGCACCAATAAGCCTTGCAGAGGGTTGGGACAATGTTGGCTTAATTGTAGGTAATGAAGATTGTCCAATTACAAAGATAATGGTTATGCTTGATGCAGACGTTAATACAATTGATGAGGCAATCGCAGATAATGTTGATTTAATCGTAACACATCACCCAATTTTAATTAAACCAATTAACAAAATTACTGACGATAAGCTTATTAAGCTGATAAGAAATGACATCTCCCTCTACTCTGCCCACACTAACCTTGACAGCGCAAATGGTGGTGTCAATGATGTTTTGGCACAGAAATTAGGGCTTGATAATGTAGGTAATTTTCCTTTTGTTGAGAATTCAGAATTAGTTGGGCGCATTGGAGAAATTTCCGAATGTACTCTTGGGGAATTTTTGGCAACTGTGAAAAAAGCACTCAAATGCGAATGTGTTAAATATGTTGGGGATAAAAGCAAAATTATTCGCAAGGTTGGCGTTTGTGGTGGCAGTGGTGCAGATTTTATCGCTATGGCAAGCAATTCTGGCTGTGATGTTTTTGTTACTGGTGATGTTAAATATCATCAGGCACAGCTTGCAAATGAAATTGGCTTATGCGTTATTGATGCAGGGCATTTTGAAACCGAAAATATAATTTGTAGTGTTTTAGCAGATTATTTGCAGGATATGTTTAAAGATATTGAGGTTTTAACCTCTAATCGCAAGGAAAGTTATTTAAAATACGAGTAAGCCAGATGATCGCGGTAGACATTCGTCTAACGAGGAAAGTCCGAGCTCCATAGGGCAAGGGTGCTGGGTAACTCCCAGTGAAGGCGACTTCAAGGATAGTGCAACAGAAATAGACTACCGCTTTGCGGTACAGGTGGAAAGGTGAGGTAAAGGCTCACCAGCGGTTAGGTGACTAATCGGCTATGTAAACCCCATCCGGAGCAACACCGACTGAGAGGACTGCCCGTCATATCTCTCGAAGGGTGGCTTGAGTGGTGCAGAGATGCATCGCCTAGATAGATGGTCATCAAATACAGAACTCGGCTTATAGACTTGCTCGTAACCAAATGAAAATGCGACCTTTTGGGGTCGCATTTTATATTTTGCACCCTATTTGTACCACAGAATAGGAAAAAAATTATTTTATTTCCTATTCTCAATCAACATATGCAATGCATTTTTTATTGCTAAATCCTTTATTTTTTCCATATTGCCCAAGAGGTTTAATTCTTTTGTTATTGTTTTTTCTTTCGTTGATAAGCCAATATATACGAGCCAATTTGTATTTTCTTCTACTTCGCCTATAATTGAGATTCCTATGTCAGAATTTGATGTTTCTCTTACGTTTGTTGCCATTTCTTTTGCGGTTTGTTTATTTATTTCTACATTATTTGATATATAGCCATAATTAAAAACATTTTCAGAACCATTAGCAGAATTAATCATTGAAGATAACAATCCACCTGTTAAAGATTCTGCTGTTGACATACTTAAACCTTTTTCATTTAATAGTTTTACTACTACTTCCTCTAAGCCTTGTTTGTTTTCGGCGTAGATATTATCGCCTATGATTGCATATATTTTATCTTTTAATCCGTCTGCCATTTCTTTTGCTTTATCATATTTGTCTGCGGTTGCAGTAATTTTTAGGTGTACTTCTCCTGTTTTTGCATACGGTGCAAGCAAGGGGTTTTGCCCCTCTTTCATATATTCAGAAAGCATATTTTCAAGGCTTGATTCCCCAATTCCCATTACTCTAATGGTGTGTTCATAAATTACTCCATTTTGGTTCTTAATTAAAAAGTCCTCTACGGTTTCAGAACTCAGCATTGGCACAGCTTCTACAGGTGGCCCTGGAAGCATTATTACTACTTTCCCGTCTTGCTCAGTTATAGAGCCAGGCGCAGTTCCGTTGTTATTTTCAATTATAGTTGAACCCTTTGGGAAATAAGCCTGTTTTACGTTGTTTTCTGTCATTGGTCTATTCAACTTTTTGAAAAATGCCTCTATTTTCGCCAAGCTTTCCTCGTGTAATTCCATAGTAAGACCAAATGCTTCTGCCACACTTTCCTTTGATATATCATCGTATGTTGGCCCAAGCCCTCCTGTTGTTATAACTAATTCTGCACGAGTGTGTGCATCTTTTATGGCATTTACAATTGTATTTCTATCATCAAGCACTGCTGTATGGCGAACCGTTTGCACACCATAACCTTTTAAAAAGTTTGCTATGTGTGGCGCATTTGTGTTTACTATGTCACCTGTTACTACCTCTGTTCCGATTGCAATTATTTCACATTTCATAAATTATCATTCCTTTATTTTTTTGTTATTTCTCCACTCTGTTGGGGAAAGTCCTGTTTTAATTTTAAATATTCTGGAAAAACTAAGCTGATCCTCATAGCCTATTGATTGGGCTATTTTGCTTATATGCATATCTGTATTGCTTAACATTTCACAGGCATTTTCAATTTTAAATTTCAAAATAAATTCCTGTGGCGACATTTTAAGCTTTTGCTTGAAAATGGAATACAAATAGCTTCTGTCTAAATTTAAGTATTTTGCAAGCTCTAAAATAGTGATTTTCCTCCAACTATTTAGATTAATATATTCTATGACCTTTTGCAGATATAAATCCTTCGCTTGGACAATTGGCTCACTTTTTAAAGAACAATTAGCGATTAGGGTTGATAAAAACATATACATATAGCCCATTAGCCTAAGCTCGCACGAATTTTCTTTTTTAGTTTGGTTAACCATTTCTAAAAGTGCATCCTCCACAGCCTTTGGGTTTAGTGCTGTGTAAATTGGGTTATGTGATGAAAGCCCTGCATTCCCAAGGTATTCCTTTGCCTTTATACCATCAAATGCAACCCACGAGTATATCCACGGATTTTCACTATCTGATTTATAAAAGCTTACTTTATTTGGGCAAATTAAAAATGCTTGACCTTGGTTTAGCGTGTACGTTTTACCATTGACTTCAAAAATTCCTGTACCTTGCATAATGTAGTGCAAAAGGTAATACGAACGTGCTGATGGGCCTTGCGAATGGTTTGGCGCACAGAATTCCACACCACATTGATATAGGTTTATGTCTGATGAGTTTGTTTGAAGAATAAATTTATATTTGTTCAAGCTTTCTCACTTCCTTTATGGTAATATTATATCACATTTTGTAATATAAATGCAACATTACACCATATAGTTTTTCTGTAATGGTGATATAATTATTCTATATTATAGAATAATAACACCATTTAGCAATATGCGCGTTATAAAAAAGGAGCTTATTATGGCAGAATTACGTTATAATCCACTTACAAAAGACTGGGTGATGATTGCATCACACAGGCAAGGCAGACCACAAATGCCAAAGGACTGGTGTCCTTTTTGCCCAAGCTCAGGTAATGTGCCTGACTATGACGTTTATAAGTATGACAACGATTTCCCTGCACTTTCACAAAATCCTCCTGAGCCTGATGATGTAAAAACAGATTATTACAAGATGAAAGAGGCGTATGGCAAGTGTGAGGTTATACTCTATTCACCACAGCATACTATTACTCTACCAGAATTGCCACAGACGCATATTCGCAAGGTGGTTGATTTATGGGTTGAAAGATTTGTTGATATTAAAAAAGACGAAAAAATAAAGTACATATTTATTTTTGAAAACCGTGGCGATGTTGTTGGTGTTACAATGCCTCACCCTCATGGGCAGATATATGGATATTCAAATATCCCTAAAAAGTTGGAATTAGAGCTTGAATCCTGCAAGGAATATTTTGACGAAAAGGGCAAATGTTTAATTTGCGATATGATAGATGACGAGGTGAAATATGCCGAGAGGATTATTATTGAAAATGATGATTTCTACGCATTCTTGCCATTTTTCAGCGAATATCCTTATGGAATGTATATAGCAAGTAAATCTCACAAGCAAACTATTGACCAGTTTACTGATAGCGAGCGTGATAACCTTGCGAAGATTATTAGAGAAACCGCAGGCACACTTGATAATTTATTTGGCTATGCATTCCCATATATGATGTGTATGCACCAATCGCCAGTAAACAGCGATGACACAAGCGAATATTATCATTTCCATATTGAATTTTTCCCACCTATGCGTTCGGCTGACAAGCAAAAGTTCAACGCTTCAAGCGAAACTGGTGCATGGGCTCATTGCAACCCTACTGCCCCAGAGGAAAAAGCAGAAGAGCTTAGAATAGCTTACAAAAAATTTATGGAGGTGAAGTAAAATGAATATAAACGAATTAAAGGATATGTTTTGTGAAATTTATGGTGGTGATAAGACTGATTTAAGAGTTTTCGCTTCACCTGGACGTGTTAATTTAATTGGAGAGCATACAGATTATAACGGTGGTTTTGTTTTCCCTGCGGCTCTTGCTATGAAAACAACAATTATTACTCGAAAAAGAGATGATAACACAGTTCGCCTTGCCGCAACAGATTTACCTGATAGGGTTACAATTGATGTTAATAAAATCGACGAATATAAAGACCTTAATTGGGGAGATTATCAAGCTGGAGTAATTAGCGAATTGAAAACTGCTGGTTATGAAATTGTAGGCTGTGATATGCTTTTTGATGACACAACTCCACACGGTGGTGGGCTATCCTCTTCTGCTGCTATCGAGGTTGCTACTGCGCTTACCTTTGCAACCTTTTCAAACGAGGCAAAAGGGTTAAACGCTCCTGTTGATATGATTGAAATGGCAAAGATAGGGCAGCGTGCTGAAAACAATTATGTTGGTGTGAATTGTGGTATTATGGATCAATTTGCTTCTGCTATGGGCAGGCGTGACAATGTTATTTTCCTTAATTGTAAGGATTTAAGCTATCAATTAGTTCCACTAAAAATGGATGATTATAAGCTTGTTATTGCTAACACTAATAAAAAAAGAAGCCTTGCAGATTCTAAATATAACGAAAGACGTTCGGAATGTGAAACTGGTCTTGAAATTTTGCGCGAGGCTATGCCAGAAAAAACTTGTTTAGGCGATATTACAATTGATGAGTATAATGAACATAAGAATTTAATTACAGATGGTACAATAGAAAAAAGAGTACGACACGTTATTGAGGAGGACGACAGAGTTATTCGTTCCATTGCGGCACTAGAAAATAACGACGTTGCAGAGTTTGGCAAGCTTATGATCCATTCCCATAATTCCTTGCGTGATTTATACGAGGTTACAGGGATAGAGCTTGACACCCTTGTAGAGGAAGCGCTTAAAATTGACGGAGTTATTGGCTCTCGTATGACGGGTGCAGGCTTTGGTGGCTGCACTGTTAGCATTGTTAAAGAATCCACAGTTGATACATATATTGAAAAATGTGGCAGGGCATATAAAGATAAAATTGGTTATGCTGCATCATTTTATGTTTCAGAAATTGGCGATGGTGGAAAAGAATTAAAGTAATCAAAAATCCCTTATGTGGAATAACCACATAAGGGATTTTTTAATTTTGAAGAAAATTTTACCGAAATTGCTTTTAAAATACGTCGGCATAAGCGTTTATCTTATGCTCTACAAAATCAAGACCTAATACTTCGTGTTCTCTTTTTACTCTAAGTCCATTAACTTTATCTGTAATACCAAATGTTATATATGTAAGTAGCATTGCAGTTGATGCACAAACCACAAAGCCAAATACTTGTATTAAAAACATATGTATTCCGCCACCGTAGAATAGTCCACCCTCTGTTGCAAATAGGCCTACACATATTGTGCCAAACCCACCACAAACTCCATGAAGACCAACAGCGCCAACTGGATCATCAACCTTTAACACATCTTCAACGAATTCTGCTGCAAATATATATACTATTCCTGCAAGAATACCAATTATTATTCCACCTGTAAACGTTATCATATGAGCGCCTGCTGTTACGCCTACAAGCCCTGCTAACGCACCGTTTAGCACAACAAGTGCATCAACCTTGCCATATCTGAAATGTCCAAACAGCATTGAAGAAACAGTTGAAGCACAGCCTCCAAGCAATGTAACAAGAACTGCGTGGCTTGTTGTAGGTGAGGTTATATCAAGTGTTGAGCCACCGTTAAACCCAAACCAACCAAACCACAAAAGCAAAACGCCAAGCGAAATAAATGGTATATTATGACCTGGTATTGAAACATTTTTATTACCTTTAGTTCTGCCAGTTCTTCTTCCTACCATCTTTGCGCCAATTAGCGCACAAAAACCACCTACAACGTGTACTGCTGTGCCTCCAGCAAAGTCCACAAAACCCATTTTATTTAGGAAGCCTCCGCCCCAAACCCAATGCCCTATAAGTGGATATATAAGTGTTGTTCCAACTATAACAAAAGTTATGTATGAGCTAAATTTTGTGCGTTCAGCCACAGCGCCAGATACGATTGTTGCACAGGTTGCTGCAAATATTGACTGATACAAAAAGTATGCATTAAATGCTACGCCTGAAATTACATCTGGTGTTCCTTTAATCATAAACCCTGTTGTACCAATTATCCCGAAAACATCCTTGCCATACATAAGGGCATAGCCAACAAAAAAGTAGCATAAAACCCCAAGTGCAATAGTTGCTATATTTTTCATAATAATGTTTACTGCATTTTTAGACTGTGTTGACCCAATTTCTACAAGCGCAAAGCCTGCGTGCATTATAAATACAAGTGTGCTTGCAATAATTACCCACATTGTGTTTACTACGAATGAAAAATCCACAATTAATTCCTCCTTGAATTAAAAAATTTTAATAAAAAACGTCGCTCTTATACTGCTTTTTCACCATTGAAAAAGCAGTATAAGAACGACGTTGTCCTTATATTTTCGCAAAAGAATTTGCGACCACAAATTTATATTAAACATCAAAAAATTAGTGACCGCAAAAATATACTTCTTATTAATGCCTCTTTGCAATTTTTTTTAATGTAACTATACTGAACTACTTTTATTATAGCCTGCCGTTTCTTAATATCATGGCTGCTACATCTGAAATTTTAGTTCTTTTATCCATACTTAGTTTTTGCAATGTTCTATAAGCCTTTTGCTCTGTAAAATCATAGTTATCTTGAAGAAATGCCTTGGCTTTATTTACGATATCTCGTTCCTCTGTTGTTTTATCCACCACGCTTGACTTGTTTTTTACGCTTGCAATTTGCAGGCCAAATTTCACAGCAAGCGAAATTGTATTTATAAGTATTGGTGGCTTTACAGGTAATGTAACAGCATAAATATTGTCTTGGTCATCTATTCGTGATATATTTGATAGATGTGTTAATATAACTACTGGTATTTGCGATGAAATTATGTCTGCAGCTGAAAACGCCGTCATATCGGATAATTTGTCATGAATAATCACTACGTCGGGATAATATTCAAAAGATTTTTTTATTGCCTCGTTTCCCGTTTTGCAACAATCCATAACCTCAAAATCATTTTTTGCAAGCAGAGATTTAACCTTAGTTGAAAACTCGATACTGCTTGAAACAATAATTACTCCACGTCTCGGCATAAAAATCAACTCTCTTAATATTTAGTTAGGTATGAATCTACTTCCCATTGGTGCACTCTTGTGCGATAGTTATCCCATTCAACCTTTTTAGCTTCGATATACTTTCCAAATAGGTGTTCGCCTAATGTTTCCTTTGTAAGTGAATCTTGCTCCATTAGAGCAATAGCATCCTCAAGGTTTGCTGGTAGATTATCAATATTTTTTTCTTTTCTTTCAGCCTCTGTCATTTGATATATGTTTGAATCGGTAGGGGCTGGTGGGGTTAAACCTTTTTTAATTCCATCAAGACCAGCAGCAAGTGCAACAGCTAAAACAAGATATGGATTAGCAGCTGGATCTGGATTTCTAAGCTCTACTCGTGTTCCTCCGCCTCTTGAAGCTGGAATACGAATTAATGGGCTACGGTTTTTGCAAGACCATGCAATATATACAGGTGCTTCATAACCTGGAACAAGCCTTTTATATGAGTTTACAAGTGGGTTTGTAATTGCCGCAATACCTTTTGCGTGCTTTACAAGACCTGCAATATAGTTATATGCAATTTTGCTTAATCCTAATTCATCAGTTTGGTCATAAAAAGCATTTTTGCCGTCTTTTGTTGATAAAGACATATTAGTATGCATTCCAGAACCGTTAATTCCGAATATTGGCTTTGGCATAAATGTTGCATGAAGACCGTGGTGCTTTGCAATTGATTTTACAACTAATTTGAATGTCATAATATTATCAGCGGCAGTTAAGGCATCTGCATATTTAAAATCAACCTCGTGTTGACCAATAGCAACCTCGTGATGTGAAGCTTCTATTTCAAAGCCCAAATCTTCAAGAGCAAGAGAAATGTCACGTCTGCAATTCTCACCCATATCCATAGGACCTAAATCGAAGTACCCTGCATTGTCGCTTGGGATTGTTGTAGCATTTCCGTTTTCATCAAGGTCAAAAAGGAAAAATTCACACTCTGGACCAACATTAAAAGTATAGCCCAAATCAGCAGCTTCTTTTAAAGTTTTTTTCAAAATGTATCTTGGGTCGCCTTCAAAAGGTGTGCCATCTGTGTTGTAAACATCACATATAAGCCTTGCAACCTTATTCTGTTGTGGACGCCAAGGGAAAATTGCGAAAGTGTTAAGGTCTGGGCGAAGGTACATATCTGACTCTTCAATCCTAACAAAGCCTTCAATTGAAGAACCATCAAACATACATTGATTGTCTAATGCTTTTTCAAGCTGACTTTCGGTAATAGCCACGTTTTTTAGAGTCCCGAAAATGTCTGTAAACTGAAGCCTAATAAACTTTACATCATTTTCTTTTACCATCTTCATTATTTCGTTTTTTGTTAAATGACCCATAATAATACCCCTCCATTTTTTTGTAAAAAAAGGCTGTTTTACATAGAGAAACCCCATATAAAACGCCTTTGTTTTAATATTAAAAACTACCCAATATTCTTTTTTCTTATTCACAAACGAATAATACAGTATTTAATATATCATATTTGCCCTTTATTGTCAACGGATATTGCCGAATTATTTGTGGTTTTTTTCATATTTTGTAGCATTTTACAACAATACAGGCATTTAAAAAGCTATTTTTGAAATTTTGATAATGTTACTTTGCAGATTTTTCAAGTACGTTAAGACGAGTAATGATTTCATCTTGATTTATAATTATTAAATCAAGCTTTGCGTGTAAGTCTTCCAATATAACTTCTGATTTCAGATTAATTTTATAATCATTTTGTGCTCTTATTCTGTCCTTTTCCTCTTGCCTATTTTGGCTCATCATAATAACAGGGGCTTGCATTGCAGCAACACACGATAGCACCAAATTTAGTAAAATAAACGGGTATGGATCAAACGCTTTGCTAAGAAGTATGATATTTGAAGTAATCCATATTATAAGAATTACCGCAAACATAATGATAAACTTCCAGCTTCCTGCAAACAGGGCTAGTTTATCTGCCATTTTTTGCCCAAAGGTTGAAACATTATCGTCATTTTGCGCAACAGTCTTTGCCATTAGAATATGTACAACTTCATCATCTTCAATGTCACTATATCCGTCGCCAATAATCTTTTCAACAATTTCTGCCTTAGTCATTTTTTTGTCCATAAAAGCATCCATCCATTCATTTGTTTTTATAATATATTATACATCTAATAAATTTCTATGTCTACACAAAAAAACGTGCCGAAAATTATCGGCACGCTTAAAATTATTATTGATACTAATTTTAATTTTAATTTAAAACATTGAATAGATTGCGGATGAAATTTTCGTCAGACAAGGCACAGGTTCTTTTGAATACTTTATGTATTCAAAATGGTTCTGTAACGTAGTATGGCAGAAATTTCACCGCAAGATGTTAATGACTTTTAGATTGAAATTAGTATTATGCTAAACTGCGGTTTCTCCGCTTTCGCCTGTGCGAATTCTAATTGCATCCTCTACGTTCGAGATAAAGATTTTGCCATCGCCTACTTGACCTGTTTTAGCAGCTGAAACTAAAACATCAATAGCTTTCTCGCAATCTTCATCTTTCTCTACTAATTCAAGCTTTATTTTATGCAATAGGTTCAGTTCATACGTTACGCCACGATAAACTTCTTTGTGACCTTTTTGCAAGCCACATCCTGTAACTGGTGTAACAGTCATTCCGTGAATTCCGAATTTATCAAGCGCATCTTTTACGTCCTCAAGTTTTGAAGGCCTAATAATTGCTTCTATTTTTTTCATAATAACACTCTCCTTATTTTAGCATTATAATTCTTTATACTGACATTCCTTGTTGGTTATCAAGCTCTCTATAAGCATTTTCACCGTGCGATGCATAGTCAAGACCAAGATTTTCTTCTTCTTCTGATACACGAAGCTTTGTGAAAAGACCGATAACTTTTAAGATTATAAATGAAACAATTGCTGAAAATGCGATTGTAACAACAATACTAATTAGCTGAATTACCAACTGATTTGGGTTGCCATAAAATAAACCATCGGCACCTGCTGAGTTTACAGCCTTTGTTGCAAATAAGCCTGTTGCTATGCCGCCCCAAATACCACCAATACCGTGACATCCGAAAGCATCTAATGCATCATCATAACCAAGTTTTGGTTTTAAATAACTAATAGCAAAGTAGCATATTGGGCTAACTGCTAAACCAATTATTATAGAAGCAAGTGGTGTTACAAAGCCTGCACCTGGTGTAATTGCAACCAAGCCAACTACTGCACCTGTTGCTGCACCAATTATTGTTGGTTTACCATGTCTTAGCCATTCAAGCAATATCCACGAAAGAGTTGCTGCCGCTGCTGCTGTGTTAGTTGTAACGAAAGCATTTATTGCTAATTCGCTTGAACCTAATGCACTACCTGCATTAAACCCGAACCAACCAAACCAAAGTAGAGCTGCGCCTAAAAGCACAAACGGAATGTTATGTGGAAGCATTGAAGCGTGCCCATAACCCTTTCTTTTACCAATAACAAGTGCCACAACAAGACCTGCTACACCTGAACTAATGTGTACAACGTTACCGCCTGCAAAGTCAAGTGCGCCCATTGTTCTAAGCCAACCACCTACACCCCATACCCAGTGAGCAAGTGGATCATAAACAAGCGTGCTCCATAATAGAGTGAAAGCAACTACCGCACCAAACTTCATTCTTTCTGCAAATGCACCAGAAATAAGTGCTACCGTGATGATTGCAAACATCATTTGATACATCATAAACAATTGATGCGGAATAGTAGCTGCATAATCTGCATTTACCGCAGTTGTAACATTACTTAAACCAATCCAATCAAATGAACCTATTACACCTGCTTGATCTGGACCAAAGGCTATTGAATAACCAAATAAAATCCATTGAATTGAAATAAGTGCAATTGCAACAAAAGATGTCATCATCGTATTTAAAACGTTCTTTTGTCTAACCATACCACCATAGAAAAAAGCAAGTCCAGGTGTCATAAGAAATACAAACGCTGTTGACATGATAATAAATGTTGTATCACCAGTATCAAGTTTTGGAGCATCAGCCGCAAATGCTGTTACAGCGCCCAAGAGCGAAACTACCATAGTCATAATTGCAATAAATAAATTTTTCTTTTTCATTTTTCATACCCCTATCCTTTAAAAATTTTCACTCCTAAAAGCGAGTGTTAAAAAAATAATTTAAACACAAAAAGCCACCTGATATGTTCGGCGCCGAACAAATCAAATGGCCACAATGCCAATACAACAAATGACTTATTCGTCAACAATTGTATACCGTGTTTAATTTTTTATAATGTTATTATACTACACGTTTTGCAATTTGTAAAGAGAAATTTTGCAAAAATTTAAAATTTATTTTTTCAACCAAATATTTTTTAGTTATAAACCTCTTTTAATACGCTCTTTAACTGCTCTGCAGAAGCTAATAAAAGTGTTTCTTCTTCTTCAGTTATTTGTATATCTATCTTTCTGCTAATACCAGATGAATTAACAACACATGGTAGGCTAAGAGCGATATTATTTATACCATATTCGCCATCTAAGACGGTTGATACAGTAAGAACTGATTGTTCGTTACCAATAATTGCGCTTAAAATTCTAACAGTACCCATTGCAATAGCATAGAAGGTTGCGCCTTTAAGAGAAATAATTTCTGCACCAGCAGTTTTTGTTTCTTCAAATATTTTATTTCTTTCTGCTTCAGCACTTTCTGGAGTTGTATTATCTAAGAAATCGCTAAAAGGTTTTCCAGCAATATTTGCTCTGCTCCATACTGGAACTTCGCTATCACCATGCTCGCCGATAATTGAAGCGTGTACGTTTCTAACGTCGATATTACAGTGCTTGCTGATAAGATATTTAAACCTTGATGTATCAAGAGTTGTTCCTGTTCCGATAACTCTTTCAGGTGGCAAACCAGTTTCCTTTGTAAGTACATAAGTGATTATATCAACTGGGTTTGATACTACAAGCAATATTGGGTTTGTTGCATACTTCATTATATTTTTAGCAATATCCTTTGCAATGCTTACGTTAATTCTTGCTAAATCTAATCTTGTTTGTCCTGGCTTTCTGCCAAGTCCAGCTGTAATAATAATTACGTCTGCATCCTTGCAATCCGAGTAATCACCATCACGAATCATAATTTGTTTTACATAAGCGATACCGTGGTTCATATCCAAAGCTTCGCCCTTTGCCTTTTCCCTATTAACGTCGATTAAAACTACTTCTGATGCAACATTGTTCAAAACTGTTGTATATGCGATAGTTGACCCAACATTACCCGCACCAATTACTACTACTTTACCTTTTAGATTATCTGTTAACATTATTCCTGCCTCCTATTATCCCATAAAATTGTGTTTGTTAAAAAAAACACACATTACGACAATAATAACTCAATTTTTTTTGTTTGTCAACAATTTATATTATTTTATTTTAGAATATTATAATTTTATGATATTTTCATCAAAAATTGTAAGGTTTTTAAGCCCATTTTCACAAACAAGATATGTGTTTTCATTTCCTATTGCGCCTGTTCCTGGTAATACAAATTTTGGTTCTATGGCAATTGTCATACCCTTTTGAAGCAACATTTTATTACCCTTTGAAAGCACTGGTGCTTCGTTTATTTCGAGTCCTACTCCGTGCCCTACAAACTTTGTTTGCTGAACATTACCCATATAGTATTCCCACACATCATAGCTTTCAACCATTGATATTGCCTTTTCGTATAATTCACCACACGAAACGCCAATTTTGCCTAAGTGTGATAATTCATTTAAAATTTCTATGTTTATTTTATGCAAGTCATACGCCTTTTGTGATATTTCACCAATTGAAAATACCCTTGTCATATCTGTGATATAGCCTGTAAAATTACCGCTCATATCTACCATCACAGTCATACCGTCTTTTAGCCTTGTAACATTTAAGCCAATGGGAATTGATGGGTGCATTCCTGCTCCACCTAACGCAAAATCGTATGGCGAAAGGTTTTGCGAATTATCACCTGCAAGAATTGAGCCCATAAAGATTTCCATACTTGAACCGAAAACTCTAAATATTCCTAAATGTCCTAAAAGGCGTGCTTGCTTTTCAAGTTCGGCAGAAAGCTCTAAATCAGTCATATTTGGTTTGTATATTTCTTTTATTTTACTATAAAGTAGGCTATGCTTTGTCGCACTTTCGGTTATTTGGCTAATTTCATAATCAGTTTTAACTGTTCTAACCCCTCTAACAATACTGCTAACAGGCTCTGCCTCTGGGAAAACCTTGCTTAACCTAAGCCATTCGCCTGCGGATAAATAATCGTCCTCTATCATTATACGTTTAGGCAATTCAAGTCCCTCTTGCAATACAAGCTCCATAATTTGTTCAGGCTTGCGGATTGCAAAAACCTTTTCATTTTGGAAATCCATCATTCGTTTAACGAAAAGACGTGCCTCTCCACTTTGAGTTATATAGAAATATCCGTCGTATATTTTGCCAGTCAAATAATATAGATTTATTTTTGCACTAACAAGGCAGGCGTCAATATTTTGTTCCTTCATTTTTTCGCACAATTTATTTCTTCGTAGCTTTAATTCATTTATCATTTGTCATACACCTCCATAAATTATTGCAAAAGTCTAATTAAAATTTTATCTTTACTTGGCACAACATTTAAAAACAGCCCATTATCTTCTATTCTGCAATCTATCAAATTGCCATTTTGCATTGCTACTGCCGATTTTATATTGTTATCGATAGCTATTTTAACAGTAAGTGGATGATTAAATATTTCTGGGTTTAATGTATGTGTAACCTTTAAAGCAAGGTTATTATCATTCTTTTTAATTTCTATGCTTGCATCTTGACGTTCTTGTATGTATTTTGTTACATCGCTAAGGGTGGCTATCCACAATTCCTTTTTGCCTACTGCATATTTCATATGCTCGTCGCAAATTTCATAGGTAGATGGCTCCCAATCATCACCATCAATTCCGTGCCATACCTCTATTAACCATTTGTTGTTTTTTATAGCACTATCAACCCATTTGTTCATATCTTGCTCTTTTGTGTTGGACACAACATACTGATAATTAAGCCTGTACCACTCATTTGCGTTTGGAGATAACGAGTTATATCCCCTCTCGCCATTTCGTGCAGAGTAGTGATTTTGTTTAATTACCTCGTCAGTTTTGTCACTCTTTGACACAAACGGGTTGCACATACAAATTATCTGTTGTCCGGGCAATTCTTGCTTTAACTCCCTTTGTGCATCGTTTATTTCATATTCAAGCTTTGCATTATCTGCATCTGGTATTCTTGTATGAGAATGTGTGTGATTTGCAATATCAAGCCTGTTATCTTTTAGCAAATCCCTCCATTGTTGCCAAGTTGAAGTTATTTTAACATTATTTTCACCTGTTACTGTGCTTGTATTTACTGCTATTGTTCCCTTTATGTTGTATTTCTTAAATATCTCGTTATATTTAACCACAGAATTATATAAGCCATCATCAGAAGTAAACGTCATAATGGCTTTTTTATTATCTAAAACATCACAAATTGTCACTTGTGGATCGGTTTTTTGCGGTTCTGTTGTTGCAGTTCCTGCCATTAAAACTAATATTATTATAGCAGTGTATAATATGGTCTTACTCATATTAAGTACCATTAGCCTTTCAGGCTCATAAAATTTCATCAAAGTTATACCACGCATTCATCATGAGCCAGATAAGGCGTTTTGGTACTTTGCACATAGGCGTTTCGGAGCTGTTTTTTGCGACGAAAATTTCGCCTGTGCAATAAATTCCTGCGGAGCACGTTTAGCTTGAAAGTGGTTTTCTTTCAAACTAAACTCCTTTGTTATTGCTTATATTTTGCATACCACTCTTTAATCTTAGCAATTTCTTGTGCAGATAGCCTTGACTTAACCATTCTTTTAAGGTCAGTAATTTCCTGTGAGGTTAAACCTCTTGACACTTTGCCTTGTATTTCGGCAATTTCACCTGCTGAAAATTTTGATTTTACAAGGTTAATAGCTTGCGCTTTATCTTCAATCGATACTTCTTTTTTAACTGGTTTAGGGGTTTCTTTTACAGTTTCTTGTTGTTTTTGCTCAGTACTATTTTTTGATGCTTCTTCTGTTTTTTGAGGCTCTGGGCTTTCTTTTGGAGGTTCAACCGGGATTTGTATTTCTTCTACTTTTTTTATAGTTTCCGAGTCTACATTTAAAGAATTTGCAGAATCTACCAAAGCATTAAGCGCTTTTTGACCAAAATAGTCAATGCCTTCATAAACAGCAACAGACAACACTACTAAAACTGCAACTGTAATAATGATAATTTTTTTCATATTAGACTGCGCTCCTTTTAGCATACTATTGCACGTATTTCAACTCTTATATTATACTATAATTATAATATTTACACAAGTTAAAAAACAGAATGATTTTTTAAAAGTTTATGTTGAATTTTTTAAAATTTAGTTGTAAAATTAAGTAATAGAGTTAAAATTCGGAGGATATATGGATAAATTTTTGGAGAGTGACCTTTACAACCCTATTTACGAATATCTTTCACAAAATGGGTATAGCGTAAAGGGTGAGGTTAAAAGCTGTGACATAACAGCTATTAAAGATGATGAACTTATTATAATTGAATTAAAAAAAGGTTTTACTATTGACCTTATTTTTCAAGCCATCAACCGACAAAAATCTGCTGATGGTGTATATGTTGCGATACCACGACCTAAAAACGGCTATAAATCAAAGCGTTGGAAGGAAACAATTGAGTGTGTGCGACGTTTGGAGCTTGGGCTTATTGTTGTTGCTTTTACGAAAGCAGGGGCTATTGTTGAGGTTGCTGTTCACCCTGCCGAATTTGTTCCCAAGAAAACCAAAAGCAAAAAGAGAATTGCTATAATAAAAGAGCATAACGCACGAACTGGAAACCACAACAAGGGTGGCGTTACACGAACAAAACTTATGTCTGCATACCGTGAGCAGGCAATACATATTGCTGTTATACTTGATAAGAATGGTGAATTAACACCAAAAGCTTTAAAGGAGCTTGGCGCAAGTGAAAAAGCAGGAAATATTCTATCTAAAAATTACTATAAATGGTTTGAAAAAACAGAAAGCAAGTGCTACCGCCTGTCAGATACAGGTTTAGTAGCACTTGCTGAATATACTGAATTGGTGGATTTTTATAGGAATAATTAATATTATTCTAAAATATACACCTTTGCTGTTCGTCTGCCAAACTGCCTTGCCTCGGAATTAGATGGCATAAATAAATCAATCTTATTACCTTTTATTGCTCCACCCGTATCCGCCGCTACTGCATTACCATACGTCCACGAGCCGTCTGCCGCTTCTATATAGAGTCTTGAACCAAGTGGTATAACTCTTGGATCAACAGCAACTGTACCCTTTTGAGCAGTTGAGCCTGTAGCAGTCCTGCCATAGCCTCTATCGCCTGGGTTTTTTCCTGTACTTTGGTAGCTTAGATCATATGCAGATGCAGAAACTGTAATTACTGCACTATACCTTAATTCCTCACCACGAGATACCTTTACGCCTCTGTGGTATTCTACCGCCGCAATCTTTTGTATGTTTTGTGCACCATATTCTATAATTTTATCAACAGGCTTTGTTATAACTGTTTTTGATACTAATTCACGGCTAACTTGCGCACCATTTTCATAGCATACGTTATATACCTTTTGTGTCAAACCATCTACACCCTCACGAGAGACTTTTGTTTCGCCCTCTTTAAGCTTAGTAGTTGGTTTTTTAATTGTCTTAAATGGAATTGGTGCATCTTCTTTTATGAGTTCTTGACTTGAACGATTAATTTTAATTACCATATTTTCTGTAATTTCATCGCTAAGTGCTACATTTAACTGCGTACCTTCACCAACCTGTATTGAAGCCCCAGTTAGTGCCTCTTCAACCGTCTTTTTTGCAGTTAGCTTGTCAAAGGAATTTCCCCCATCAAATATTGTGATGTTTTTAGCTCTGCTAATGATAATTTTCACTCCATTAGTTAGTTTTTCATCTAAATTTGGAGTAACCTCATCTGCTTCGCCGAGTACGATGCCTTTTTCCGCCAAAACTTCAATTGTTACGTTTGCGTACGTTGTAAAACTAATTTCTTCATTTACTCCGTCCACAATGCTAACCTGTTTTGACATTGCGTAAACCATTCCCCCGAAAGTTATTGCGCCAACCGCTATTACAGAAATTGCAATAACAATTAAGCGCCATCTAGGGTGTGGCTTACCGTCTTTGTCTATCAGTCGCATACTTACCTCCTAAATTGTTCGGAGTTGGGCTGGATATTTTTTTGTGCTCGCAGTCCTACTCCTTTTTTGAAGCATAAAATTATGCCTCAATAATAGTATATCCAATTTCTGCAAAAATATGCAAAAATTGGACATAATAATTATCTCTTGGAGAACTGTGGCGCACGTCTTGCTGCTTTAAGTCCATATTTTTTACGTTCTTTCATACGTGGGTCACGTGTTAAGAACCCGCTCTTTTTAAGAATTGGTCTATATTCAGCGTCTACCTCTAATAACGCACGAGAAATGCCGTGGCGAATTGCGCCAGCTTGACCTGTCACTCCACCACCAACTACTGTGGAAAATATGTCAAATGTACCTGTTGTTTGAGTTACTTCAAGTGGTTGACGAACGATTAACTTCAATGTCTCCAGACCAAAGTAGTCGTCTATGTCACGCTTGTTTATTGTTATAATTCCAGTACCTGGGATAAGACGTACTCTCGCAATTGATTTTTTTCTTCTTCCTGTACCATAGTATGATATACCAGCCATTAAATTCACCTCTCTACTTAATTTCTCTGTCCCAAACTTCTGGGTTTTGAGCTTCGTGCTTGTGATCTGCATCTTTATAGATATGAAGTTTGCGAAGCGCAGCTCTACCAAGTGTGTTGTGTGGTACCATTCCCCATACAGCAAGTTCCATTGCTTTGTCTGAACGTGTTGCCATAAGGTCACGATATTTTATCGCTTTCATTCCGCCAATATACCCTGTGTGGCGATACCACATTTTTTGATCGAGCTTATTACCAGTTAATACTGCTTGGTCTGCATTAATTATTATTACAAACTCTCCGCAATCCGCATGTGGTGTGAAAGTTGGCTTGTGTTTGCCACGAAGTATTGTTGCCGCAACAGTTGCTACTCTTCCAAGTGGTTTGCCAGCAGCATCTATTATATACCATTTTCTTTCAAGCTCAGTTGCTTTTGCCATATATGTGCTCATATTCCTACCTCCTTTTCTTACTTAACCCTTGTTATTTTAATCCATATTTAAACTATTGTCAAGTGTTTTTTTCAAATATTTAATTTGCAATTTTAAAGCTCTGTTTTTCGGCGTTTTACTCTTGTTTACTCTTTAATACTACGGTATCATTTTACATTTCTTTGTGCTATAATATCGGTATGAAAAAAATTACAAGCGATACAAGGCGTGCAATTAACGAATTTAATTAGTATCTAACCCCGATTTTTAAAATTGGGGGTTTTTTTACTTTACTTTTAGTGTAATTTTTGGTAAACTTATTATAATATATAAGGAGGCGAGTATATGAAAGTTACAAAAGCTATTATTCCTGCTGCGGGGCTCGGCACTCGTTTTTTACCTGCAACTAAGGCGCAACCAAAGGAAATGCTTCCTATCGTTGATAAGCCTACTATTCAGTACATTGTGGAAGAGGCTGTTGCTTCGGGGATCGAAGACATTATGATAATTACTGGCAGAAGCAAACGTGCTATTGAAGATCATTTTGATAAGTCTTATGAATTAGAAAATGAGCTTGAAAAGAGTGGCAAGGATGAACTTTTAGAGCTTGTTCGTGATATTTCTAATATGGTGAATGTTCATTACATTCGTCAAAAAGAACCAAAGGGATTAGGGCATGCTATTCTTTGTGCTAAAACTTTTGTTGGCAATGAACCTTTTGCTGTGCTTTTAGGCGATGATATTGTTGATGCAGAGCCACCTTGTCTTTCACAAATGATTGACGTTTTCGACATATATAACACCTCGGTGTTAGGCGTTCAGCATGTTGAAAAAAGCGAGGTAAATAAATACGGTATTGTTGATTGTGAAATTGATGCCAATAAAATATACAAGGTTCGTGATTTGGTTGAAAAACCAGCAATAGATAAAGCTCCAAGTAATATTGCTATATTAGGTAGATATATTATTACTCCTACTATATTTGATATTTTAGAAAGAACTACTCCTGGTGCTGGTGGTGAAATTCAGCTTACTGACGCCCTTAAGGTTCTTGCAAGGGAAGAGCCAATGTATGCGTATGACTTTACTGGCAGACGTTATGATGTGGGTAACAGAATGGGCTTTTTAGAGGCAACTGTTGAATTCGCCTTAAAACGTGATGATTTACATGACGAGTTTTTAAGCTATTTGAGAAAGATAGTTGAAAAGGAAAATCGTTAATATTATATTGGAGGAATTTTATGCCTAAGTACAAAAGAGTAATTATTAAAATTAGTGGCGAGGCATTAGCTGGCGAAAAGGGCTTTGGTCTTAATGAAGACACTATTGGTGCTATATCTGACCAAATAAAAATTTGTCTTGACCTTGGTGTTCAAATAGCTATTGTTTGCGGTGGCGGTAACTTTTGGCGTGGTAGAAGCGGCAAGCATATGGATAGGACTCGTGCCGACCACATGGGAATGCTTGCGACTGTTATTAATGCTCTTGCACTTCAAGATTCACTTGAACATCGTGGTGTTCCAACTCGTGTTCAAACTGCTATTGATATGAAATCAATCGCCGAGCCATACATACGAGGTAGAGCAATGCGCCATCTTGAAAAATCTCGTGTTGTTATTTTCGCTTGTGGCTCTGGCAACCCTTATTTTTCAACCGATACTGCTGCTGCTCTTCGTGCGGCTGAAATTGATGCAGAGGTTATTCTTCTTGCTAAAAAGGTTGATGGCGTATATGATAGTGACCCACACGTTAATGCAGGCGCAATTAAATTTGACTCTTTGAAATATCTTGATGTTTTAAACAAAGGGCTTGGCGTTATGGATTCTACAGCGACATCACTTTGTATGGACAATAATATTCCAATTCTTGTTTTCGGTCTTGATAAGCCTGAAAACATAACTCGTGCAGTTCGTGGTGAACAAATTGGTACGATTGTAAGATAATGGAAAAGTTACGAAGTAACTTCTTCGCAAACGAGCCCCTCGACGGGGAGATGATTGCTTGCGTGAAGAAATTACTCGTCATTACTTTTCACTTTTAGCAAATTATAAGAGTAATTTCTTAGCAAATGAATAAACAAATGGAGGATTTTTTTATGAAACAACAAATTGCAGAATTTGGTGCAAAAATGGACAAATCAATAAATTTTTATTACGATGACCTTAACTCTATTCGTGCAGGTCGTGCTAACCCTGCGGTTTTAGACAAGATTAGTGTAGATTATTACGGAGTTCCAACTCCTCTTACTCAAATAGGTAATATTTCAGTTCCAGAGGCGCACACTCTTATTATTCAACCTTGGGATGCAAGTATTCTTAGCGAGATTGAAAAGGCGATAAACAAATCTGACCTTGGCATAAATCCACAAAGTGACGGAAAGGTTATCCGCCTTAACTTCCCTTCTCTTACAGAGGAGCGTAGGCGTGATATTGCTAAATCTCTTCACAAAAAAGCAGAGGATGCAAAGGTTCACATTCGCTCTATCAGACGTGATGCTATTGAATTTTTCAAGGCGCAAAAGAAAAATAGCGAGATCACAGAGGACGATTTGAAAACAGTTGAGGCTGATGTTCAAAAGCTTACTGATGTCAAGATTAAGGAAATAGAAACAATTCTTGCAAAAAAAGAAAAAGAAATTTTAGAGGTTTAATTGATGGCTTTATTTAAGTTTTTTCAAAAGAAAAATGTGCGTGGGATAGATTATAATAATCTTCCCTCGCACATTGGCATTATTATGGATGGCAATGGCAGGTGGGCTAAAAAGCGTGGCTTACCACGAAATGTGGGGCATAGGGCTGGGGCACAGGTGCTTAAAAACATCACTCTTTACTGTGATAAAATTGGCATTAAGGCAATTACTGCCTATGCTTTCTCTACTGAAAATTGGAAACGCCCACAGGCAGAGATTGATTCACTTATGCAGCTGCTGCTTGAATACCTTTCAAATGCAGAGCGTGACCTTGGCGGTAAAAATGTTATAATTAAAATTATTGGTGACCGTACTCCGCTTTCAGACGAAATGAAAGAGCAAATAATTGCAACAGAAAAATTGACCGAAAAGAATACCGGAACAATTCTTAACATAGCAATAAACTATGGTGGCCGTCACGAAATCGTTAGCGCTGTGAGGGACATTGTAAACAGCAAAATTCCTGCAAGTGAAATTGACGAGGCGACCATTGAAAAGTACCTTTATACAGCAAATTTACCTGAGCTTGATTTTATCATTAGGCCGAGTGGTGAAATGCGTTTGTCAAATTTCTTGCTTTGGCAATCGGCGTATGCTGAATTTTGGTTTGACAATGTTTTGTGGCCTGATTTTAACGAAAACTATTTGAATAAGGCAATTTGTGAATTTCAGAATAGGAATAGGCGATATGGGGGGATATAAGCTATGCTACAACGTGTAATTTCAAGCATTATAGGGATAATGCTACTTATTATTGTTCTTGTTTTGGGAAAGACATTTGTAAATATCGGTATTGCGTTAATATCCTTTGCTGCACTGCTTGAACTTTATTCGGCTGTTGGGCTTGCTAAATATCTACCCCTGCAAATATTAGGGCTTGCTGCCTCTTTTGCGTTTACATACGCTCATTCCTTCGACAGTATGCTACTTATGCCACTTTTATATGTGTATATTATAATTTTATTTTTAATTTATATGATGAAGAGTAATTCATTAAAGCTTAGTGATATTTCTAAAATGTTTTTTATAACAGTTTATGTGTGCTTTTTCTTAGGACACATTGTTTTTATTAGGAAAATGCCCTATGGTGAATTCCTTATTTGCATAGTTTTTTTAAGTGCTTTTCTTACTGATACCTTTGCTTACCTTGCAGGGAGATTCTTTGGCAAGCACAAGCTGTGCCCTGAAATTAGCCCTAAAAAAACTATTGAGGGCGCTGTTGGTGGGCTTATTGGAAGCACTATTGGTATTTTAATTTATGGCTGGATACTGCAATTTGTGTTCCACTTTGAGGTTAGTTACGCTTATGTAGCCATTCTTGGTCTTTTAAGCTCTGCTATGGCACAATTTGGAGACCTTGCGGCTTCTGTTATTAAGCGCCAATATTCTGTAAAGGATTATGGACATATTATGCCAGGGCACGGTGGAGTTATGGACAGATTTGACAGCGTTATATTTACCGCACCATTTATTTATTTTTTCGTTAATACTTTTGCAATAATATGGAGGGTGTAACCCCTATGAAAAATATATCAATACTTGGAAGCACAGGCTCTATTGGAACGCAAACCTTAGAAGTTGCAAGCTTTTTGGGTGATGTGAGGGTTCTCGGGCTTTCTACAAATTCGAATATAAATTTGCTTGAAGAGCAAATTAGAAAATATAAGCCACAAGTGGCGGCAGTTGTTGATGAAACTTCTGCAAAGCTATTAAAAATTGCAGTTGCAGATACAGACACGAAAATTGTTACAGGCACAGATGGACTTTGTGAGGTTAGCACCATTTGTGATGTAGATACAGTTGTAACATCAATTGTTGGCATTGCAGGGCTAATCCCAACAATGTCTGCAATTGAGAGTGGCAAAAATATTGCACTCGCAAACAAGGAAACCTTAGTTACCGCAGGGAGCATAGTTATGGACGCCGCTAAGAAAAATGGTGTTAGCATACTGCCTGTTGATAGTGAGCATAGCGCTATTTTTCAATGCATAGGTAGTTGTGATATAAGCGGAGTAAAAAAGTTAATTATTACTGCCTCAGGTGGCTCATTTTACGGAAAAAAAATTGATGATTTAAAAGACGTTTCTATTGCAGATGCGCTTAATCACCCTAATTGGAGCATGGGCAGGAAAATTACTATTGACAGCGCTACCTTAATGAACAAGGGGCTTGAAATTATCGAGGCTCATTGGCTTTTTGATATGGAATATGATGATATTGATGTAATTATTCATCGTGAGAGCATTATTCATTCTATGATAGAATTTAAAGATGGTAGCGTTTTGGCGCAAATGGGCTTGCCAGATATGAGGTTGCCTATACATTATGCCTTGTGCTATCCTAAAAGAATCTCTTCAATGTCCGAGCCTATGAATCTTGCTAAAATAGGGAGATTGACCTTTGCAGAGCCAGATTATGACACCTTTAAGTGCCTTTCACTTGCAATAGAGGCTGGTAAAATGAGTGGCACTATGCCAACTGTTCTTAATGCCGCCAACGAGGGGGCAGTTGATATGTTCTTAAATGGCAGAATTAAGTTCCTTGAAATTGGCGAAATTGTGGAAAAATGTATACAATCTCATAAAAATATAATAAATCCTAAACTTATTGATATAATAAATACTAACAAGCAAATTAGGGAAGAGGTCGAAAATTTATGGTAACAGCATTTTGGGCAATTGTAGTTTTTTTAGTACTTATTTTCGTACACGAATTTGGACATTTTATCGCTGCAAAAAGTGTAGGAATAACTGTTCATGAATTTGCGCTTGGTATGGGGCCTGCTATTTTCAAAAAACAATATAAAGGCACAGAATATTCTATTCGCATACTTCCAATTGGTGGCTACTGCAAAATGGAGGGCGAGGACGAATCCTCTAATGATGCTGGTGCATTTAGCAATAAATCTGCAATAGCACGTTTGTTTGTACTTGTTTCTGGTGCATTTATGAACCTTTTGCTTGGGCTTATTGTTTTTATTGTAATTATGTTTATGTCTACACAAATATCTATTCCTGTTATTGATACTGTCGTTCCAAATTCAGCTGCACAAATTGCTGGTTTGCAAAGTGGGGATAGAATAACACAAGTTAACAATACAAAAATCAACATACAAAGCGATGTAAGCTTTGAGCTATCAAGGTACAAAGAGGGTGATATTTTAGTCCGCTACATTCGTGACGGTGTTACTAAAACAGTTTCGCTTACTCCAACACTTGCAGAAGGCAACTTCTATATTATCGGCTTTAAGCCAAAAGTGGAGGACCTTACATTCCCTACACGTTTGCAAAATGCTTATTATCAAACCGAATTTATGAGCAAGGTAATTCTTGTATCACTTGGTGACCTTGTAACTGGAAAGATAAACTTTAAACAAATGTCAGGGCCTGTTGGCATTGTTACTGAAATTGGCTCTGCGGCAAAGCAAGGCTCATCCTCACTATTATATTTAGTAGCAGTAATTACAATAAATTTGGGTATATTTAACCTACTTCCTATTCCTGCGCTTGACGGTGGGCGAGTATTTTTTATACTTGTAGAGCTTATTAGGCGCAAAAAAATCCCTGCTGAAAAAGAGGGTGTTGTTCACCTTGTTGGGTTTGCGCTTTTGATTTTGCTAATGCTTGTTGCAACCTCTAACGATTTAGGCAGGCTTTTTACAAATGCCTTTGGACCTAAGCTATGAAAAAGAGGGAACTCACAAAGCCTGTATATGTTGGCGGTGTAAAAATTGGTGGTGGAAAAGTTATTATACAAAGTATGTGTAATACGCAAACTGCTGATATTCCTGCTACTATTGACCAAATAAACGAATTAAAAGATGCTGGTTGCGAAATTGTGCGCCTTGCTGTGCCTGATATGGCTTCGGCAATGGCTTTTGATAAAATTTGCTCAAAGGCTAAAATACCTGTTGTTGCAGATATTCATTTTGACTATAAGCTTGCGCTTGAATGTATAAATAACGGTGCAAGCAAAATTCGCATAAACCCTGGCAACATTGGTGGCAAGGATAGGGTTAAGCTTGTTGCAGATGCGTGCAAGAACCGCAAAATCCCTATTAGAATTGGCGTTAATATGGGCTCAATTGATGAGGAAATTGAAAATAGGTTAGGCAGAACTCCACTTGCTATGGTTGAAAGTGCTTTTATGCACATTAACCTTTTAAATGAATGTGATTTTGATGATATAATTATTTCGCTTAAAGCGTCTGATGTTGAAAAAACTGTGCAGGCATATAGGCTTATAAGTGAACGTGCAGGTATATATCCACTACATATTGGCGTTACCGAGGCAGGGACTGCTTATTCTGGGCTTATTAAATCCTCAATTGGAATTGGTGCACTTTTATTAGATGGTATTGGCGATACAATTCGTGTTTCACTAACAGCAAACCCTGTTGAAGAAATTAAGGCGGCAAGGGCAATTCTTCGTGCAACTGGCATTACAAATGGTGGGATTGAGCTTATTTCCTGCCCCTCGTGTGGACGTTGCAAGATTGACCAAGTTAGGATTGCAAACGAGGTTGAAGCGGCTATTGCAAAGATAGACAAGCCCTTAAAGGTTGCTGTTATGGGCTGTGTGGTTAATGGCCCTGGTGAGGCTAAGGACGCTGATATTGGAATTGCAGGCGGAGATGGCTGTGCAATACTATTCAAAAAAGGTGAGATTATTCGCAAAATTCCCGAAAGTGAAATAGTTGCAACATTAATAAGTGAAATAAATGAAATAGGAGAATTATAATGACAAGCTTAGCAAAGGTTTTTGCAAGAGTTAACAGCAATATTTTAGATGATTCTGAAATAGTGAAAATAAATATACATAAAGACGAAAGAAAAATTAATGTTGTAGCTAAGTTTAATAAAATAATTAGCCTAAGTGATGTTGAAGCTATTGAAAGGCAAATATGCTCTGAATATGAGCTAAAAAGCTTATCAATTACGCCTGTTTATGACAAGTCGTTATTTCATTCGAACAATTTTAGCCAAATTACAGAATATATTTTGGCAAAGTGTCCGAGCGATAGGGCTCTTTTATCTGCTGCTAAAATTAGCCTAATAGCTGACGAGCTTTGTGTAGAGCTTACAGGGCTTGACGCTTCAAATTTAATTAGTGGTGATTGCCAAAATGCTATTGCAAGGGTTGCAAAGCACCATTTTGATGTTGATATTACTGTTAAAATTACTGAAAGCCTTGAGCCAATACAGGACTATGAAAAGATAAAAGAAGAAAAAACAAGGCAATCAGATGCGGAGGCAAAAAAGCCAACTGAAAAGCCTAAAAATTTGGGCGAAATAATATATGGCAGGCCTATTAAAGGTGATTTTACGCCTATTAAAGACGTTGACGAGCTTTCTGCAAGGGTTGTTATTGAGGGTGAGCTTTTTGCGAATGAAATTGAGGCTCGTGAAACACGAGATGGAAAATATATTTTAAAATTCGATATTACAGACTTTGAGCGTTCAATTAGCTGTAAGATATTCGGCATAGAAAAAAAGGTTTATAATGGAATGAAGGACAGGCTGGTTAAGGGCGTGCGTGTGCGTGTGCGTGGAAATGCACAATTTGACAAATACTCTCGTGAGGTCGTGGTTATGGTTGATGACATCACCGAGGTTGAAAAATTTATTCGTATGGATAATGCCGACACAAAGCGTGTTGAACTTCATTTACATACTCAAATGAGCTCTATGGACTCTATGGTTGATATAAAAGAGCTTATGGCTGTTGCACACAAATGGGGGCACAAGGCAATTGCAATTACAGACCATGGTGTTGTGCAGGGGTTTCCTTTTGCTGTTGATAAAATGCCAAGAGGTGCTGATATTAAAGTTCTTTTTGGTGTTGAGGCGTACCTTGTTGACATTGGAAAGCCAATAGTTTTTGGCGCAAATGGGCAAGGTGTAAGCGAAAATATTGTTGTTTTTGATATAGAAACAACTGGTTTTAGTTCTAAAAATGACAGAATAACAGAAATTGGTGCTGTTAAAATTCAAAATGGTAATATTGTTGACAGGTTTAGTACATTTGTTAACCCTGAAATTCCAATACCTCATAAAATTACACAACTTACTGGAATTACTGACGAAATGGTGGCAGATAGTGAAACTGTCGAGGGTATTCTTCCTAAATTTATAGAATTTTGTGCCGATGCAGTCTTGGTTGCGCATAATGCAAGCTTTGATATGGGCTTTATAAAAGAGAATGCAAGTAGATTAAATATAACCTTTAACCCAACATATATTGATACGGTGGAGCTTGCAAGATGCCTCCTACCACAGCTTGAAAAGCATAAGCTAAATATAGTTGCAGACCACCTTGGCATTGAAATTGGTGGGCACCATCGTGCGGTTAACGACGCAGAGGCGACGGCTAGTATTTACCTTAATTTTGCAAACAGACTTGCCGATATGGAAATTATAAGTGTTGAGGATATTAACGAGGCATTTGCTGATGATGATAAAGACGTTAAGAAAAAGCATTACTCACACGCTATTATATTTGCAAAAAATTATACTGGACTTAAAAATTTGTATAAAATTATTTCGGCTTCTCATCTTAACTACTTTTTCAAAAAGCCTCGTGTTCCAAAATCCCTTTACTTTAAACACTGCGAGGGCTTACTAATTGGCTCTGCCTGTGAACAGGGTGAGCTATACCGTGCGCTACTTAATAACAAGGATCAAAAAGAAATTGGTAGACTTGCAAGATTTTATGATTATTATGAAATTCAGCCACTTTCAAACAACGATTTTATGGTGAGAAATGGGCTTGTTAAAAACAAAGACGAGCTAATTCGGATTAACAAAAAAATTGTTGAGCTTGGCGAATATTATAAAAAGCCTGTTGTTGCAACAGGTGATGTGCATTTTCTTCACCCTAAGGACAAGGTTTACCGTGCAGTTTTGCAGGCTGGCTTAGGCTTTTCTGATGCAGATAATCAAGCACCTTTATTTATGCGAACAACAGAGGAAATGCTTGAAGAATTTGCATATTTGGGCAAGGAAAAGGCGTATGAGGTTGTTGTTGAAAATACAAATAAAATAGCCGATATGTGCGACAAAATGCTTCCTGTTCCAAAGGGAACCTTCCCTCCTGTTTGGGATAATGCACCAGATGAAATTATGGAAATGAGCAACACAAAGGCTACTCGTATTTATGGGGATAATTTGCCAAGTATTGTTAGGGCAAGAATGGATAAAGAGCTTAATTCTATTATAAAATATGGCTTTTCTGTTATGTATTTAATTGCACAGCGACTTGTTACAAAAAGTAATGCTGATGGATATTTGGTTGGCTCGAGGGGTTCGGTTGGCTCGTCATTTATTGCGTTTTTAAGCGATATTACCGAGGTTAATGCCCTTCCTCCTCACTATGTTTGCACTAATTGTAAGCATAGCGAATTTATAACTGATGGTTCAATTGGCTGTGGCGCAGATATGGAGGATAAAGCCTGCCCTGATTGTGGAACTAATATGCACAAGGACGGTCACGACATTCCATTTGAAACCTTTTTGGGCTTTGAGGGAGATAAAGAGCCAGATATTGACCTTAACTTTTCGGGAGATTATCAAGCCTCTGCCCATAAATATACCGAGGAATTATTTGGTGAGGGTTATGTTTTCCGTGCAGGCACAATTGGTACACTTGCCGACAAAACTGCATACGGTTTTGTTAAGAAATACCTTGATGAACGTGGCACAATAGCATCTAAGGCAGAGGAAAATAGGTTGGTTAGTGGCTGTTGTGGTGTTAAGCGCACAACTGGTCAGCACCCTGGTGGTGTTATGATTCTTCCTAAGGGGCATGATATTCACGAATTTTGCCCTGTTCAGCGCCCTGCTGATGATGATACAAAAAATATAATTACAACACATTTTGATTACCATTCAATTAGCGGTAGGCTTTTAAAGCTTGATATTCTTGGGCATGACGACCCTACTATGATTAGAATGTTAGAGGATTTAACTGGCGTTGATGCTAAGGCTATACCTCTTGACGATAAGGAAACCATGAGCCTTTTTACCACTACAAGTGCTCTTGGTGTTGCTCCATCTGATATTGGTAGTGAGGTTGGAACGTTTGGCGTTCCCGAATTTGGAACTAAATTTGTTAGACAAATGCTTATGGACACAAAGCCTACAACCTTTGCCGAGCTTGTTAGAATTTCTGGACTTTCCCACGGTACAGATGTTTGGGTTAACAATGCGCAGGCCCTTGTTAAAAAGGGCATTGCCGAGCTTAAAGAGGTTATTTGTACTCGTGATGATATTATGACAAACCTTATGTATAGTGGACTTCCTGCTAAAAGTGCTTTTGATATTATGGAGCGTGTTCGTAAGGGTAAGGGGCTTACCGATGATGATGTTATTCTCATGCAACAAAATAATGTGCCAAAATGGTATATAGACTCGTGTAACAAAATTCAATATATGTTCCCAAAGGCTCACGCTGTTGCCTATGTAACAATGGCTTTTAGAATTGCTTGGTTTAAGGTTCACCACCCAGAGGCTTTTTACCTTGCACATTTTACCGTTCGTGCTGATGAATTTGATGCAGAAATTATGTGCACTCCTGAAAACGCAAAACGAAAACGTGCTGCGCTTGAAGCTATGGGCAACGAAGTAAATGCAAAAGAGAAAAATGTACTTACCATTTTGGAAATTGTTTGTGAAATGTTTGCAAGGGGGATAAAATTCCTTCCTGTTGATTTATATAAATCCCACGCATCAAGCTTTTTAAGCACAGGTGAAGGCATTTTGCCCCCACTTAACGCACTTGCAGGGCTTGGGACTAATGCTGCGGAATCTATCGTTAACGCAAGGCTGATTGAAGATTTTTGCTCGATTGACGACCTACGCACTCGTGCAAAGGTAAGTAAAACCGTTATTGAAATTTTAAAAACACACGGCTGTCTTGACGGTATGGACGAGAGTAGCCAAATTACGTTTTTTTAAGAGGATAGTTATGCTTAAAATAAAAGAAGTTATTGTAGTTGAGGGTAAATATGATAAAATTAAGCTATCACAAATTGTGGATGCTGTTATAATCACAACAGATGGCTTTGCGCTGTATAATAACAAGCAAAAAATCGCCATGCTTAAAAGGTTGGCAACCGAAAGAGGCATTATAGTGCTTACGGATTCAGACAGTGCTGGCTTTAGAATTCGTAATTATATCAAGCAATGCTTCGGAGATATTCCCATAAAGCACGCATATATTCCAGAAATTGCAGGCAAGGAAAAGCGTAAGGATAAATGCGGAGCCGAGGGGCTACTTGGGGTTGAGGGCATTAGTGATAGCTTAATTATTGATGCGCTAAAAAAGGCAGGGGTTACAGCTAATGAAAATATTAACCCTATAACTAAGGCAGATTTTTACGAATTTGGGCTTGCAGGCGGGAAAGATAGCGCAATTAACAGACAACAGCTTGCAAAAAAAATGGGCTTGCCAACAAAATTGTCGGCAAATGCCCTACTTGATGTAATAAATTTGCTATATAGCCGAGAGGATTTTTTAGAGTTATTTTAGCTCTACTACTTCTCTAACTGGTTTTAATAAATTCCATAGCATAAACCTTGCTTTATATGTTTCGCCTGCTACTGGATTTGGAACAATTATATTAGCAGTAAATGTTGTTGTGCCTATTAGTGCTTGCGTTTGCGCTGACATACTGCTTTTTATCATTTTACCATAATTATTATATAATGCAAGAATTGCCCTTAAAGGATATGGAGTTCCATCATTTGTGACCTCCACAGTCGCTTCAAGGGTTTTTCCGTATGCATTTGCCATATTTTTAATTATTTGTCCATTTGCCTTAAATTCTGGATTAGGGACAACTGCTATGCTATACATTTTCTTTGTAACTCCATCTGGCGCTGTTACAACAGCTGTTGTAGTATCCGTCACTTCTGAAACATCTGATAGCAAAATTCCATTTTCATCATACAAATTCAATGTTGTATTTGGTGCAAGCTTAACTTTGCTTTTGAAATTCGCAACGGTTGTAGCCCTTGGAACTTGCTTAATTGTTAACGCCGAGTTGTCTAATGCGTAAAAGGTTGTGGATACAATATCTGTCTTTGCGTTTACAAAATCATAAGTTATATTTTCTCCTGCTGTAATTTTAACGTCGTCTATAAATACAGTTGATTCATCTGTATCTATAACGGGTAGCAAACCAGTTATTGTGCTTAAATATATTTGATCGATTGCTTTATCTGACTGGGCAGTAAATGATGATGTTTCTATTAAGGCTTCTCCATTTATGTATACGTTTATTGTAGAATTTTCAATATCTACTAACACTGCAACATGGTACCACCTGTTCACTTCCCAAGGTATAATATTATTCAACACCTTACCGTCAAAGGATACTTGTATCATTCCATTATTTGAAAAAACAATTTTGAAACTTAACGGATTAATTTCTTTTGTATTTCTTGCAAAAAATACAGTTTTGCTATATTGTGCCTCTTTGAATAAAAAGTTAGCTTCCATTAAAACCTTTTGATTTAATGGAGTTGTTTCGTCTATCGTTACATGCATTGGTGATATAGTTGGTTTTAGTGTTCCTTTACTATCTGCTCCTAAAAAACCCCTTTTTGTTGAGGTATATTGTTTGAGTGAATTCGTTGTGCTAAAAGGAGCATTTGCTGTGGAAACATTGATTATTCCCTGTGCTACAGATAGTGTGGCTGGCCTTGTGCTTGGCCATAAAACCTTGAAATTTGCAAAGGGTGTAAGCTCATTTGAGGGTGAGCTTGTATCGGCAAAATCGCAGTTATATATAACATTATCAAAATGTTGATTTTGCAATATGGTTGAAGTTGCGTTTACAGTTACGATGTTTAATAGAATAAATAAACATATAAAATATAGCTTCATTTATAAAAGTCCTCTGAAAATTCTGCAACAATTTTTATAAACAATATATCATTATGCGCAAAATATGTCAATACTTGTCGTAATTTGGAGCAAAAAATAATCACCCCACATAATGTGAGGTGATTTAGAGCTTAAAATTTATTTATATATCGGTCCGTAAGCAGAGCAAGCACGATAGTCTGAACCCTCTTTATCCATTCCAAAACCGTTCCATGATGATGGACGAAATATTTTATCTTCATCTACGTTATGCATACATACTGGAATTCTTAAAATTGATGCAAGTGTTATTAAATCTGCCCCAATGTGTCCATAGCTAAATGCACCGTGGTTTGCCCCCCAGTTGTTCATTACTGAATATACATCTTTGAATGCACCTTTGCCTGTTGTTTTTGGTACAAACCATGTTGTTGGCCATGTTTCGTTTGTTCTTTTGTCGATAGCCTTTGCCGCTTTTTCAGGAATATCAACTGCATAGCCCTCTGCTAATTGCAACACTGGGCCTACACCTGCAACTAAATTTATTCTTGACATTGTAATTGGGATTGTTCCTTTGGTCATATATTGTGATGAAAAACCGCCGCCTCTGAAATATTCAACACTTGCCGAACACCATTTTGTAGCATCAAGAGTGTTTTTCACTTCATCCTCTGTGATATCCCAAAATGGTTTTAACGCTCTCTCGCCGTTTGCTGTCATTTCGCCTGCACCGTCAAGTGCCGCCGAGCCAGAATTGATTAAGTGAATAAAGCCGTCTTTTGCTACTCCTTCAAGCTTAACGCCAGATACACGTTCTACTGCCTCTGGGCTCCAATATGTTCTAACATCTGCAAATACTTGTGCTGTGTTTGTTAGCAAATGACCAAAAAGCATTGCTACGCCGTTTAGTGCATCATTTTCAGTTGCAACCATAAACGCTTGTCTTATACCATTCCAGTCGAATGATGAATTTAAAATTGCCTCTGCAAAATCTGCATTTGGGAAATGGTCTGTCCATTGACGTTGACCTTGATAGCCACTTGCAATTGCATTATGTCCAAGTGCTTCCTCGCCAAAGCCAAGCTCGTCAAGGCGTTTATTGCCTATCATTAAATCACGAATTATTATTGTCATTTTAACAACAAATTCCCAGTCTGCATCCTTTTGTGCCCTTGTTCTTTGCATTTCTACGCTATTAACATCGTCGCCCTCTTTGCAGTTTTCCTTAGTCCATGCAATAGCTTTTTCAAATTCAACCTTATCATAAATTTCTTCATCAATTCTTCTTATTATTTCAGACATATCTACGCTTTCATTCCTCATACCAAGGTATTTTTGGAAGAATTCAGTATCAACGATAGAGCCTGCGATACCCATAGAAACGCCACCGATTGATAAGTACGCTTTGCCCTTCATTGTTGCAACAGCAAGTGCTGACTTTGCAAAACGAAGTAGCTTTTCTTGTACATCTGCTGGGATTTCTGTATCACCTGAATCTTTAACATCTCTGCCATATATGCCAAACGCAGGGATACCCTTTTGTGCATGAGCAGCAAGAACCGCCGCTAAATAAACTGCGCCTGGGCGCTCTGTTCCGTTAAAACCCCAAACTGCCTTAGGAGTTAATGGGTCCATATCCATTGTTTCTGCACCATAGCACCAGCAAGGTGTTACGCTTATCGACACACCAACGCCAGCTTTTTTAAACTTTTCATCACACATTGCCGCTTCTGCAAAGCCACCAATACAGGTGTCTGCTATAACACATTCAACAGGTAGCCCACATGAATGGCGCATATTTTCCTCTAAAAACTTTGCCGCAAGCTTTGCAAGGTTCATAGTTTGGTCTTCAAGTGATTCACGAACCCCTCTTCTTCTGCCATCAATAACTGGTCTTATACCTATTTTAGGCAAATCACCACATAAACGATTTACAAATTTATCTGTCATATATATAACCTCCCACATTTTTCTTTTATTATATAATAATTGCAAAAAAATATCACGAAATTGTATGTCTACATATAGACAGTTTTTGGCTTTTTGTGATACAATAGCATTAGAGGTGAAATGCTATGAGGGCTTTCCACGAAAAAAGGCAATATGATACTGATTTTCATTTTTGGCAAAGTATATATTATGATATTGTCTTTACCGCACATTGGCATAGAGAGGTTGAGCTTTTATATGTTATTGAGGGTGAATTCACTATCTCCGTGAACAATGAAACATTTTTGTCAAGGCAGGGTGACCTTATTATTTGCAATAGTGGTGATATTCATTATTGCAATTGTAACGATAGTGAAAACATACTTGACATTATTGTTTTTGATGTTGATATTATTAACCCTATTTATAATAATAGCCGTTTTTTGTTACCACACATTACCAAAAGTGTTCTTGTGGAAAGTGGAATTGATAAAATTGTTCACTCCCTTTTTACCATAACTAAAAACGAGCTTACGAATAAACAGCCTCATTACAAAACCATTATTAGAGGGCGTTTGTTAGAATTTTGGGCTATTTGTTTGCGACACTTTCAAATTGCTCCAAAGGACGCTAAAAAAGATAACCGCAGGCTTGCAATGCTTGCAGATTTGCAGGAGCTACTTGATTATATTGACAGCAACTATGCACTTGATATATCCTTAGATCAAGCGGCAGCAAAGCTAAATTTTAGCAGTTGGCATTTTTCCAAAATGTTTGCAAAGCTTACTGGTATGAATTTCATACGTTACCTAAGCACTATTAGGGTTGAAAAAGCAATAGAACTTATCGTTCGCTCGCCCCTTAGCATAACCGAAATTGCTCTGCAATGTGGCTTTAATAATACTCGCACATTTAACAGGGTTTTCAAAGAAATCTCTGGCATGACTCCCTCACAGCTTGCAAAGTGTGATTATCAATTGCCAGAAAAGCCAAGCTCTACGCAACGTCCATACATTCAAACACCTATTGTTTCATATACAAAGGCGATATAATTTTCATTTAATGCTTTTCTAATTTTATTTTTTATGGTACAATATTCTATGGGGTGACCTCTTATGAACAAGCAAAATTTTGATAAACCACAATATTTTATAAACCGTGAGCTTAGCTGGTTGGAATTTAATCAACGTGTTCTTGACGAGGCGAAAAACAAGAAAAACCCCTTGTTTGAACGTCTTAAATTTCTTGCAATTTCTGCAAGTAACCTTGACGAATTCTTTATGGTTCGTGTGGCTTCACTAAAAGACCAAGTAGATGCTAAATATACTAAGGCAGATTCATCTGGTCTATCACCTAAGGAACAGCTTGCGAAAATTTCTATTAGAACTCATAAAATGGTTATTTCAATGTATAACGCCTATAACCACGCTATTAAGGTTTGGCTTAAAAAAATTGGCACTAAAATCATCAAAAGTGATGAGGTTACTTCGGCGCAAAAAGATTATTTAGAGAAATATTTTATGACGGACGTTTTCCCTGTTATTACTCCGATGGCTGTGGATTCTGGCAGGCCTTTTCCACTTATTCTAAACAAAAGCCTTAACCTCGCTGTGCTTATGCGAAATAAAAAGGACAAAAAAAAGATGTTTGCAACGGTACAAGTTCCGTCCGTTTTGCCTCGTCTTATACCTGTTCCAAGTGAGGACGCAAACACAAATTCATATATCTTTTTAGAAGAGGTTATAAAATTATTTATTAGTCGCTTTTTTGCAGGGAAGACAATATTATATACAAGCACTTACAGAATTACCAGAAATGCCGACCTTTCTATTGAAGAGGAGGAAGCTGAGGATTTGCTTGTCGAAATAGAAAAATCCCTTAGACAGCGCCAATGGGGTGCTTCTATTCGGCTTGAGGTTGAATTTGGTATGAAGGAGGAGTTACTTATTCACCTTAGAGATTCTCTTGAAGTTCACTACAAAGAGATTTACCACATAAATGGTCCTATTGACCTTACGTTTCTTTTTAAGGTATATTCATTTAATGGTTATGATGATTATAAATATTCAAGCTTCAAGCAAAAAATTTCAGCAGAATTAGATGATTATGACAAAAGTATTTTTGCACAAATTCGTAGCCATGATATATTTTTGCACCACCCTTATGACTCATTTAAGCCAGTTATTAGGCTTATTAATGATGCGGCAGATGATGATAATGTTCTTGCAATTAAGCAGACTCTTTACAGGGTTAGTGGTAATTCACCTATTATCCCTGCCCTTGCACGGGCTGCAGAAAACGGCAAGCAGGTTACTGTGCTTGTAGAGGTTAAGGCACGCTTTGATGAGGAAAACAATATCCAATGGGCGAAAAAGCTTGAACAAGCAGGCTGCCATGTAATTTACGGCATTGTTGGGCTTAAAACTCATAGTAAGATTACCCTTATTATCCGTCGTGAGAATGACGGAATTAAAAGGTATCTACACCTTGGCACAGGAAATTATAATGATATTACTGCATCAATATATACAGATTATGGGCTTATGACCTGCAACGAGGATTTTGGAACAGATGCGGCAGAATTTTTTAATATGCTAAGTGGTGGGTGCGAGGTGCCTTATTGGAGCAAGTTTTCTGTTGCACCTATGAATTTGCGACAAACCTTTACAGGGCTTATACAGTGTGAAACCGAAAATGCAATTGCAGGAAGGCCTGCAAAAATTATTGCAAAAATGAACTCCCTTGTTGACACAGAAATTATTAAATTACTCTATGCCGCCTCTTGCGCAGGTGTTACAATTGAGCTGATTGTTAGAGGTGTTTGTTGCTTGCGCCCACAAATTAAAGGAATTAGTGAAAATATTACTGTTAGAAGTATTATTGGAAGGTTTTTAGAGCATAGCAGGGTTTTCTACTTTTTGAATAATGGTAATAATGACATTTATTTTTCAAGCGCAGATTGGATGCCACGAAATTTGGACAGGCGAATAGAGCTTTTATTCCCAATTGAGGACGAAAGCATTAAATTGAATATACAAAATTTATTTGAATTATATATGAATGATACGGAAAAGTCCCATATTATGCTTGAAGATGGCACATACGAAGATATTGATAAGCGTGGCAAAAAGCGCCTTAATTATCAAAACTTAATGAGTAGAGAAGAATAAAATTATATTATATTACTTAAATTTTCTAAATCCTTTGGCAATATCGTAACAACTGTTTTGCAAATTGCTCCAACCTTTTCAATTTCTGCTTTGAAATTGCTTGGAGCTTTGCCGACTGTTCCTGCATAGGTTAAAACACCTGTAACACTTTTGCCATTAAGGTTATATTCCCTTAAAAATGCGTTTAGGGCAGGGGGTGCATTAAATGCCCAAATTGGTCCTGCTATAATTACATTGTCGTATAATGACATATCAATATTTATTTTTTGAATTTCTGATGCCTCTTGCTTTAATGCCATAGGGCAGCCTACTAAATAAGCATTAGCAGTTGTGCGTTTGTTAACCTCTAAAATTTCAACTAAATCAAATTTTGCTCCTGTATCTGCAACATATTTCTCGCACATTTTTCTTGTTTTGCCTGATAGGGAATAATAAGCAACTAATGTTTTCATAAAATTTTCCTCCACTATTTTGATTTTCGTAGCATTGAATTCTCTGGAAACTGTTTTGGCAGCTTCATTTTAACAATCATTTGCGCATGAGGTGCGGTTTGTATATCCTCATCTTTTTTATCCTGCATTTTTTCCACCGTTAGCTTTACAAAGTCGCCATATGGCTGCATTATTTCTATTTCCTCACCTATGCTAAATTTATTTTTTTGAATAATTATTGCGTTGCCGTCCACGTCACAGCTTTTAACTATACCAATAACGTCATAATCACGAATATATGAGCTGGTATCATATATTTGGGCATTATCTAAGGGTGTACCTTTCCAAAAGCCATGGGAATATTGCCTATGGCTTACCTTGCAAAGCTCGTCTATTTTACTCTTATCAAACGTATATTTTTGTGGATTATCAAGGTATCTATCAATTTCCTCACGATACGCTTTTACAACCGTTGCAACATAATACTCGCTTTTAACACGCCCCTCTATTTTAAAGCTGGTTATTCCAGATTCAATAAGCTGGGGGATATATTCAATTAAGCATAAATCCTTTGAATTAAAGAAATAACTTCCATTTTCATTTTCAAAAACAGGCATATACTGCCCTGGTCTTGTTTCCTCTACCAAATAATATTTCCACCTGCATGGCTGTGCGCACTCACCTTGGTTTGCATCACGGCTTGTCATATAATTGCTAAGGAGGCATCGCCCTGAATATGAAATACACATTGCTCCATGCACAAAAGCTTCAAGCTCTAATGTGCTTGGGGTTTTCTCTCGGAGCTCATTAATATCATGGTACGAAAGCTCCCTTGCAAGCACAACCCGTTTTGCGCCCATTTTGTGCCACGCATTTGATGACGCATAGTTTACTGTGTTTGCCTGTGTGCTTATGTGTATATCAAGGTTTGGTGCCGCCTCCTTTACTATTTCAAACGCACCAAGGTCAGACAGTATAACTGCATCTGCCCCAAGGTCATATATTTCCTTTGCAAAATGATACAATCCATCTAATTGGTTATTTTTCATTACTACATTTGCCGCTATATACACATTTTTGCCCTTGTTTTTTGCATAATCTATGCCATTTTTCAAATCATCTGATGTAAAATTATCACAAGCTGTGCGCAAGGAAAATTCCTGCCCACCCATATAAACTGCATCCGCACCATATAATATAGCCATTTTTAATTTTTCAAAATCTCCTGCTGGTGCTAAAAGCTCTGGTTTTATCATAAGTCCTCCTATTTTTTGTAGCTTATCGCTGCTCCATCGCCAATTGGCACAAGTGCAGTATCTAATTCATCGCACGAGCATATTTTATCAAGGTATTTTCGCAATCTTCTTATTATCGTTATTTTGCGCCTTATTGCAAGCTCGTCTGTTGCTACCATTCCTTTATACAAAACATTGTCGGAAAACAAAATTCCCCCTGCTTTTAGCATACGCATACAATCAGGAAAAAATTCTAAATATTGTCCTTTTGCGGCATCTACAAATATAAAATCATATTCACCTTTTAAAGTAGGCAATATTTCTAATGCGTCGCCCTTATGAACAGTTATTTTGTTATTGTTTCCTGCTTTTTCTATGTTTGGAATTAAATGTATCAACATATTTTCATCACGCTCTATTGTTGTTATATCTGCCCCAATGTTTGCCATTGTAATTGCTGAATAACCAATTGCAGAGCCTATTTCAAGAACACTTTTTGCATTTATTGATTTTAGCAAAACCTCAATAAAACGCATTGTTTCTGGCTGGGCAATTGGCACGTCATTTACCTTTGCAAACCTTTCTATCTCACCAAGCAAGCCCTCGTTCTTTTTTATTGTTCTTCTTATATAGCGTGTTATATATTCATGATTTATATTGTGTTCGTCGTTATTTTCCATTTATAATCCTACACTCCTCATTGCCTTTATATGTTCCTCGTATGTTTTAGAAAAAATATGCTCGCCATTTGGCTTTGCAACAAAAAACATATATTCTGTCTTTTCAGGGTATAGCGCCGCCTGGATTGCCGCCTTGCCTGGCGAAGCAATTGGACCTATTGGAAGCCCTTTATTTTGATATGTATTATATGGTGATTTTATTTTTGTATCTGCAATCGATAAAACAGGTTTTCTCTCTTTTAATATATATTGAACAGTCGCACAGGATTCTAATGCAATTTTGTCGTTTAGCCTATTGTGAAAAACGCTTGAAACCTTTTTAAGGTCGTCGGCTGTCGCTGCCTCACGCTCTACAACCGATGCAAGGGTTATAACCTCATCAACTGTCATATTAAGCTCTTTTGCACGAGAATAGAATTCCTCGGTATATTCGCTGTTGAATTTATTTAACATAGCTTGTAGTATTTCACGCTCGGTCATACCTTTTTGGAAAATATATGTTGCAGGGAAAAGGTATCCCTCAAAACGATTTTGCTTACGTTTTATATCTTTTAAAAATGGATAATCGAATTCTGCTATACTTAGTTGCTCGGCAAATATTTCCTTGTCGATAAGCCCCTTTGATACAAGCTCGTCCACTATTTGGCGCACCTCAAAACCCTCTGGAATTAACACTTTAATGGAATTGGCTGGCAGGGCAGTTTCAGAAATTGTGGATATTATTTGATTATATGACATTGATTTTCTAAGGATATGCTCACCAAATTTATAATTTGCAGGGTATGCTTTTGAAATAATTTTATAGACAAATGGATATTTTATAACACCTTTTGTGCCAAGAATATCCGCAATCTGAGAAGCACCTGCACCATTTGGTATTTCAACAGAAATTTGAGGAGATTCTGTTTTTGTTCCACCTACGTCTACAAGAATATCGTAAGTGAAAAACAGCCCAACAACTATTACTATCCATATTATTATACTTTTAAGGTTAGTTTTCCTTTTATGGACACTTTTGATATATGAAGGATATTGCATAATTGCACCTCCTAATGAATTGAAACACTAATTTCATTTTAAAAAATTGAATAGATTGATAGAAAAATTTTCGTCAGACAAGGCGTAGGTTCTTTTGAATACTGTATGTATTCAAAAGGTTCTACAACGCAATATGACGGAAATTTTACAGCAAGCTATTTGATGCTTTTAAATTGAATTTAGTGTAATAGCCTTGTATATTCAAACATTATATAACCTGCAATTACAAGCAACATTGGCAGGTTAAATATTGCAAAAAATAATTCTTTAAATAGTGATTGTGTTTTATATCTTTTTACCTTTTTGCTTTTAATTGTGCCAATAAGTGCACTAAATACAACGATTGATATTAAAATAATTGACGCTTGAAAGATTACTCCGCTAAGCCACGGATGTGCCAGCCCTTGCGAATTTATTATGTAATCGAGTATCATTCCAAATGCATTAAACGAAAAATGTACTATCATTCCTGCAAAGATTGAGCCTGTCATCCATACCACATAGCATAGGACTACTCCTAAAAAGAAAATCCCTAAAAAGCCGTCTATTCTGTTATGCAATAGTGCGAAAAAAAGCCCACCAATGAAAAGTGATGCCCTATAACCTATGTGCTCGGTTGCTGTTAAAACTATCCCTCGCATAAGGCATTCTTCAAATATTGCAGGCATTAATGCAATAACAAATATTCCAATTGCAAGCCCACAGGGGGAATCTGGCGTGCCAACGCTAACTGTTGGAACCATTCCGAGCTTGCTGTTTATTAGCATTAGGGCAGGAATATTTAAAAGCGAGGCTATGGATTGTGCCGATATGCCAATTAGTACAAACACAAATGAGGCAGTTTTTGAAATTTTGTTCAGCTTAAATACGTCAGTTGGCTTTGCAGAGTTTAAAAACATATACACTGCACATGGTAATGCAACAGCGAAAAGCTGTATCATTGCTATTAGAAAATAATTTGGTGGCTCGCTTGCAGAAACTAATGACCAGTTGTCAATTATTAGCTCTGGCACTAAAAACTGTAGGTAGAACACAAAAAGCATAAGCCATTTTACACCGCCAAATGATATTATATTGTCGACTTTATCACTCATATTTCTATTGTCCTCTCGTCTGTTAAGATGCAGTCCATACTTATATCATATTTTTGTGGAAATGTATTTAGGGCAATGCAAAAATCATAGCCAATGCCCATCTTAACTGCATTTGTCTTTGCAAGCAGTCGGTCATAAAAGCCTGCACCATATCCAATTCGGTGACCTTTTAGGTCAAATGCTAAGGCTGGAACTATTATTAAATCTATATCTTCTTTATTACATTTTACGAAATTTTTTGGCTCTAATATTTCATAGCTACCTGCAAGCAGGTTGTCCATTGAATTTATATAAGAAATTTCAAGCGTTTTTGTTCCCCTAACCACCACAGGAACGCTGACTTTTTTGCCAATTGATAACGAATAATTTATAAGCCTATGTGTGTCTGCCTCGCTACCCATACTAACGTACGTCATAATGGTTTCTGCGCTTATAAAACGCTTATCATTTATAATTCTATTGTATAACAAATCATTAAGCTTTATTATTAAATTTTTGTTAAATAAATCTCTTTTTTGCCTAAACTCACTTCGTAGGGCATTTTTATTCATTATATTTAGTCCTTATAATACATTTTTTTAGAAACATTATTTGCTGTTTGCTTATTTAAAAGAACCTCTATAAGTGCAAAAGCAAAGCTTGAAGCAGTCCCTGCGGCTTTTGAGGTTATTATATTCCCATCAATAACTACATTTTCTTCACTAATATTTGCACCAATTAACTCGCCCTCGTAGCCTGGATAACACACAGCAGATTTTCCATTTAAAATATTCATCTTCCCAAGTATTTTGGGTGCTGCACAAATTGCAGCAATATATTTTTCATTATCGTTTGCGTATGTGATTAAATCTATAACCTCTTGTGACTTTTCGAGGTTGTCCGTTCCTGGCATACCACCTGGTAGAATTAACATTTTCATTTCGTCCTTTTGCACCATATCCATCGTTATATCTGCTTGGACTGTAATATTATGCGCCCCCGCTACAGAAATGCCATTGCTTATACTTACCATTTTCACATCTATGCTTGCTCTACGCAAAATATCTACAACTGTTAGTGCCTCTATTTCCTCAAACCCATGGGCTAAGAATACATATATCATACTAAATCGCCTTTCAAAATTGCCTTATATTTTTTTATCATGAAATCTGGGTGGTAGGATTGTTTTGCTTTTCTAAGCCCTTCTATGCCACAATCCTCTTCCCTGTTTATATTTTCAATATGTGACCATTCATTTTCAACATACATTTGATTTATTGCCGCAAATGCACCTTTTATATCGGTATTTGCCTTTTCGATGTGGACAACTGCAGTATCTTCATTTAACTGTTCCCCTATTGTAAATGCGCATAGCTCTCCATCTGCAGTTAATTTGCCACCTACTAAGTCTAATTTATCATAATTATTTAAAATGTCAGCTATGGAACCTCTCTCGCTTAAAAGGTACATATCATCTGACGAAAACCATTTATCATAAGCATTTATAATGTCCTGCGAATCTGCCGATGTTATTTTTGAATATTCATATTTATAGGTATTTTTAAAGCTATTTAGGTGGTTCCTTTTTGAATGTAGTTTTTTGCCAGATAAATTTATAAGCCTTTCAGATTTATAGACATAATCCGAATAATCTTCCATTTCCCTTATAGTGAATTTATCTGCAAAAAGCTCTCCCAAAGCATCTGCCATATTTTCTGTTATTCCGTAGAACCTTGGGGTTTCACCATTTTCTAATAGATATTTACAAACTTTTTCTACTGCGCTTTTTTTATCGCCACTGCCCAATGGGCAACGAAGGCTTGGAGGATAGCCATTATCCTGCGTTCGCAGAATTAGACATCCATCAACCTCTACAAATGACATATTAAACGCATTCCGCCAAATATACATGGTTGTAAATGTTAGCTCACTGCTTTCAATTTTTTGCGCCTTTAAATATGAATTTATTTTTATGGGTATGCACTTGACTAAGGTTGCGTCTGTTTTGCGATAATATTGTCATAGGTAATCGGTTCTACTTGAACTGCATTTTGCAAAAGCCTATAGAACAACATGCCTCTGCTTTTTGATTTTCTA
>Ga0247840_10000877_pt1 | contig 60825 bp, 60 predicted proteins | sample LaCruzMarch2015__FD_192404 | JGI IMG/M metagenome (GOLD analysis project Ga0247840, IMG submission 192404) | Freshwater microbial communities from meromictic Lake La Cruz, Castile-La Mancha, Spain - LaCruzMarch2015_17m | ecosystem: Environmental > Aquatic > Freshwater > Lake | place: Spain... | reverse complement strand
CTAGTTCGGAGCCCAGGGCTAGTTCATGTCCCAGGGTTCGCCGTAGGTGCTGACCTGGTCACCGGCCTGGGAGATCAGTCGGGCGAAGGGGCGCAGCAGCACCCCGCCGGCCGCGCCGGTGACCTGGCCGTGGGCGTTGGCTATGGCCACCGTGCCCTCGGGCCCCTCGACATCCACCGACATCGTCGCGACCTCCTGGATGCCGGGACCCTGACCAAGATCGGCACCGATCGAGGCACCGGGGAACAGGTTCGGGGTGATCACCGATCCCAGCGGATTGAAGTCCAGCGGAGAGATGCTGACGTCATCGAGAAAGATGTTGGGGGTGGTGTAACTGAAGTTCAGTCCCACGCCCAGCGACCACGGAAAGCCAATCTGGTAGCCCAATTCCAAGGTACCGGCGAACTCCTCGGCACCCGGGCCGGCCACGTTGTACATCACCCGGCCGGAGTGGAACCACTCCCGGGTCAACCGGTTGCGGTCCAACGGGAACACCCCGTTGAGCACCGTGTCCCACTGCTGGATCGTCATGGTGCGGCCCTTGCCGTCCACCAGGCTCATCTGATCGTCCATGCCCGCCTGCGCGGTCCCCGCCCCGACAAACAAGGCCGACGACGCCGCAAGTATCGCGACCAGCACACGACTGATTGACCTCATAGTCTCCCTTACCGCTTCGGTGGCCGGTGTCGGCATCTGATCACCCCATCGATGTCAGCGGTCATAGTATTACTGTTCGGTGCCGAAATTTCTCGGCAACCCCCCATACGCCGGTCCGCCGGGCCTTTCAGGCCGGGAAAGCTGCCACCGGCATGACCACTGTCCCCCGGCATGCGCCCTCGGCGATGTCGGTGTGCCAGGTGCCGCGCAGCGACCCGTCGGGTTGGGGTTGGTAGTAGGTCCACGAGGTGGCCCTGGCCCACTGCTTCTGATTGCCCCCGCCGCCCAGGCAGTCCCAGAGCCACTCGTAAGTCGAGATCCATTCTGAGCCATTCCAGGCATAACGGGTCGGCTGCGGGACCGTCGGGTTCCCGGGCCGGGGGCCGTCGGTGACCGTGGCCACGCATCGATTACCCGCGCACTGGCTGAACAGTGTGAAGACGGCCCCGAAGTCGCCTTCGGCCTGTCGGCTGGCCGGGCTGGTGCCCGCCTTCTGCGACGCGTAGGTGATCAACTGGTAGCGACCGTTCCACGGCTGGGGCGCTGCGGCGGCTGTCGCGGGGGTGAGCACGGTTGCGGCGAGGCTGGCTGAGATCAGCAGAAGGACGCCGCGACGGAGCCGAGCGAAGCGCGTCACGCCACTGGAGTCAGCGCGGACGACCGCGCTGGGGCCAGCGCGGGGATCAGGGTCTGACCAGGCCACATCCGTCTAGCCTAACCGGTGATAAACCCCACCCGTCGCATCTGCACCACGACTCGCCGGACGGCACGGTAGCCTCGCGAGGTGCTTCTGGCCTCGCTGAACCCCGCCGCGGAGGCTGCCGGAGCCGACGTCGCGGACGCGGTGCGGATCGGGGGAGTCACGCTGTCGCGCAGCGATCTGATCGGCGCAGCGACCTCGGTGGCCGAGCGGGTCGGGGGAGCGCAGCGGATCGCCGTCCTGGCGACGCCCACTGCGGCGACAGTGCTGGCGGTGACCGGTTGTCTGATCGCGGGCGTGCCGTTCGTCCCGGTGCCCGCCGATGTCGGAACCGCCGAACAAAACCACATCCTGGTCGACTCCGGAGCCCAGGGGTGGCTGGGCGATCTGCCCGATGACGCGTGCGGACTGCCGCACATCCCGGTGCGACGCCACGCCCGGTCGTGGCATCGCTACCGCGAACCCGATGCGGCGGACACCGCGATGGTGATCTACACCTCTGGAACGACCGGTCCGCCCAAGGGGGCGGTGATCAGCCGCGGGGCCGTCGCAGCGGACCTCGACGCGCTGGCGGCCGCCTGGCAATGGACGCCGGAGGACACCCTGGTGCACGGCCTCCCGTTGTTCCACGTGCACGGGTTGGTACTGGGGCTACTGGGGTCGCTGAGGGTGGGAAATCGGTTCGTGCATACCGGCAAGCCCACACCGCAGGCCTATGCGGCGGCCGGCGGAACCCTGTACTTCGGTGTTCCCACGGTGTGGAGCCGGATCCTCGCCGATCCGGAATCGGCGCGCGCGCTTGCTTCGGCGCGACTGCTGGTGTCGGGCAGCGCGGCGCTGCCGGTGCCGGTTTTCAGGCAGTTGGCCGAACTCACCGGCCATGCACCGGTGGAGCGTTACGGCTGCACCGAGACCCTGATCACGGTCAGCACTCGTGCCGACGGTGAACGCCGTCCCGGCTCTGTGGGCCTTCCGCTTGCGGGCATGCAGACGCGTCTGGTCGATGACGACGGGTCATCGGTGGCGCACGACGGCGAAACCATCGGGCACCTTCAGGTGCGCACGCCGACGCGGTTCGAGGGTTATCTCAATGCTCCGGAAGCCACCGCGTCCGCGTTCTCACCCGACGGTTGGTATCGCACCGGCGACGTCGCGGTTATCGACTCCCAGGGCATGCATCGCATCGTCGGCCGCGAATCGGTCGACCTGATCAAGTCCGGGGGCTATCGGATCGGCGCCGGCGAGATCGAGACCGCCATGCTGAGTCACCCCGGCGTGATCGAGGTTGCCGTCGTCGGGCTTCCGGACGCGGATCTAGGGCAGCGCATTGTGGCATTCGTCGTCGGTGACGCCGCGGCCGAGGAGCTAATTTCCTATGTAGCGCAGCAGCTTTCGGTGCATAAACGGCCCCGGGAGGTACGGATTGTGGACGCGCTTCCGCGCAATTCGATGGGCAAGGTGCTCAAGAAGGAGTTGATGTGAGTGGGTAACACGCTAGTTCGCGTGCAGCGCCTTGTTGAGCGTGACACCCCTACCGTCGCGGGAAACCACTTCGACTGCCCCGGTGACCGAGTTCCGCCGGAACAGCAGATTGTCCGCGCCGGATAGTTCGCGGGCCTTCACCGTCGCACCGTCAGACTTGGCTGCTCCGTCGGACAGCGTGACCTTGGTGCCGGCGGTCACGTACAACCCGGCCTCGACGACGCAGTCGTCGCCCAGCGAAATTCCCAAACCGGAGTTGGCGCCCAGCAGGCAGCGTCTACCGACCGAGATCTGCTCGGTGCCGCCGCCCGACAACGTGCCCATGATCGATGCACCGCCACCGACGTCGGACCCGTCGCCGATGACCACGCCCGCGGAGATGCGGCCCTCCACCATCGAAGCGCCCAGTGTTCCGGCGTTGAAGTTCACGAAACCCTCGTGCATCACGGTGGTGCCCTCGGCCAGATGAGCTCCGAGTCGAACCCGGTCGGCGTCGGCGATCCGTACCCCGGTGGGCACCACGTAGTCGACCATCCGCGGGAACTTGTCCACGCCGTAGACCGTCACCGGGCCGCGTCGGCGCAATCGCAGACGCACCGACTCGAAGCCTTCGATGCGACAGGGCCCGTAGTTGGTCCAGACCACGTTCGTCAGGGCGCCGAAGACGCCGTCGAGGTTGCAGCCGTGCGGTTCGATCAGACGATGTGAGAGCAGGTGTAGGCGCAGATAGGTGTCGAAGGTGTCGGTCGGCGCGAGATCGAGGTCGGCGATGACGGTGCGGATCGCGACGACCTGCACGCCGCGGTCGGTGTCGGGGCCGCAGAGGTCGGCCAGTTCATCGGGCGCGTCGCCGGCGCTGAGTCGGGTGGTTCCGGACGGGCTGTAGGCGCCCAGTTCGGGGTCGGGGAACCAGGCGTCGAGCACGGTGCCATCGTCGGCGATGGTGGCGAGTCCGAAACCCGCGGCGGAAGTCACTGGGACACGGTACTTCCGGCGCGAGTAGACGCAAAGTGCCGCGACACGCCGCGGGCGGGCGGACTTTTGCGTCTACTCGCACGGCAGGGGCGACCCGCTAGCCTGATCAGTTGTGCTTGACCTTCGCGCCGATCCGGCCGATCTGACCGCCGCTCTCGTCGACATCCCCAGCGTGTCCCGGGACGAGGGGCCGCTGGCCGATCAGGTCGAACGCGCACTGCGGGAGCAGACCGATTACACCGTCGTCCGCAACGGGAACGCGGTCCTGGCCCGCACAGACCTCGGCCGCCCGACCCGGGTGCTGCTGGCCGGCCACCTCGACACCGTCCCGATCGCCGACAATGTCCCGGCCCGCCGCGTGGGCGACGATATCTATGGCTGCGGCGCCAGCGACATGAAGTCCGGTGACGCGGTGTTCCTGCATCTGGCGGCCACCGTCGGCGAGCCTGCGCACGACGTCACGGTCATCTTCTACGACTGTGAAGAGATCGAGGCATCGGCTAACGGCCTGGGCCGTATTCAGCGTGAACTTCCTGAATGGCTTCGCGCCGACGTCGCGATCCTGGGCGAACCGACCGACGGCGACATCGAGGCGGGCTGTCAGGGCACCCTGCGCGCGCTGATCTCTGCAGCCGGAGTCCGGGCGCACTCGGCGCGTCCATGGCTGGGGGACAACGCAATTCACAAACTCGCGCCGGTGCTGGACCGGCTGGCCGGGTACCAGAGCCGGTCTGTCGACATCGATGGCTGCACCTACCGGGAGGGGCTGTCCGCCGTCGGGATCAGCGCCGGAATAGCCGGCAACGTCATCCCCGATGACGCCTCGGTGACGGTTAACTTTCGGTTCGCTCCCGACCGTTCCCCGGCGGCGGCGCTGGAGCATCTGCGCGAGATGTTCGCCGACCTTGACGTCGAGCTTCGGCAGACCGATGTGGCCGGGGGTGCGCTGCCGGGGCTGGATCATCCGGGAGCCGCGGCACTGGTCGCCGCGGCCGGCGGAGGGGTGCGCGCAAAGTACGGCTGGACCGATGTCGCGCGGTTCGCCGCGCTGGGCATCCCGGCGGTCAACTACGGCCCCGGCGACCCGAATGTGGCGCACCGCCGGGATGAGCGGGTCTCGGTTGCCCGGATCTCCTCGGTGGCCGCCACCGTGCGCCGCTACCTCAGCACACCGTGGTGATCGGTACCTAAGGGGCTCCCGCCACCGCCCGGGCGTGTTCCACCGCCATTCGGGTGAACTCGCAATCGGCCGAAGCGGCGATCTTTGTCAGCGCGTCGGCGGCCCGTGCGTCGCCGAGGCGGGCCGCGTCGTGCCAGGCGCGCACCGCGATCGCGTACTGGCCGGTGCGTTCGGCCATCCGGGCGGCGTCACGGGCGGCGGTGATCGCACCGTGCCGGTCGCCGACGGTGGCCAGCCGCCATGCGCGGGCCACGGCCAGTTCGGGTGCGAATAACGCCGACTTGGTTCCGTGCCGGGACTCTGCGCGGCTGAGCGCCTTGGCCGACTCGGAGATCTCGCCCTGCTGGGCCAGCGCGGTGGCAAGGTAGGTCAGCGACAGCGGGCCCCACGAGTATCCGGTGCGCTCCAGCGTCGCTGAGGCGGGCGCGAGTAGTGCGGCCGCGGCGGCCGGCTCGCCGCGGGCGATCAGGACCTCGGCCAACAGCAACTCCCCGATCGATCGGCCGGGCTGCGCCAGCTCGGCGACGTCGGTGAAGCCGGCGGCGGTGTCGTAGGCGTCCTGGGTTCGGCCGGCCATCAACGATGTCGTGGTCTCGGCAAGCCCCACGGTGAAGCGCAGCAGCCCGGGATATTCGGTGCCGAGCGCCCGATCCACCAGTCGGCCGACGTCGGCGAACCGTCCCATCCGGGCAGAACTCAGCGCGGCGGCACTCGCGGCCCACGCGACCGCCATGTCCGGCGCGTCCGGTGCGGCCAGTACCGCCGTGGCGAGGTCGAGAGCGCGCGTCAGGTTCCCGGCATTCATCGCGAACGTCGCGGACAGTGCGTCGAGGGTGAGCCGCGCCGATGCCCCGCTCACCCGACGGTGAATGGTGCCCAGGAAGGCGGTCGCCCGCTCCGGCTCCGAGAGCATCCAGAACTGGTTGGCAGCCCGGGGCAACGCCCAGGCCAGGACCTGATCCTCAGACAGCGTGTCGAGATCCACTCCGGCCAGGACATGGTCGGCTTCGCGGCCACGGCCCTGCCAGGCCAGCGCGTAGCTCAGGGCCAGGCGGCCATCGAAGCGCTCCTCGCGCTCCAGTGCGGCGGCGGCCAGTCGTTCGCTCAGGCCCAGATCGCCCAGGCGCAGTGCCTCCTGTGCGGCGGCGATGACATCGTCGACCGGTTCCGGGTTTTCGCTGGCCATCGCGAGCACCGAGCGCCCGAGCCGGTCTCCGAGGTGTCGGTGCGGGTAGGTCGCGAGCCGGGCGGCCACCTCCGACCGCAACTGGCGCAGGTGCGGTGCTGGCGCATCGGCGGCGATGTGGTCGGCGAAGAGCGGATGTCCGCAGTACACCTCATTGCCGATCCGCTGCACGGCCCCGGTCGCCTCGGCGGTGTCGACGGCATCGGCTGCGCTCAGGGCGACGAGATCGGTACGTGCCAGGGGTTCGCGCACGCTGAGAAAGCCGAGCACTGCCCGGGCCGCGGCAGGGAGACCCGCAAGGTAACGGTCGATGAGTTCCGGTAGCGAACGCTCCGGGTCGCCGGTCAGCACCATGAGCCGAAGGTGCAGAGGGTTACCGGCGCTGCGGCGATAAAACTCAGCGGCATCAGCGCCGGAGTCCGTGCCCGCGATGACCTCGGCGGTCTCAGCGCCGCTGAGTGGTGCGACGTCGACGCGCCGCAGCAGACCGTCCTCCCACAGCGCCGCGACTGCGGTGGGGATCGGCGGCGTCGACCGTGCCGTGACGATGATCCGACCCCGGCTCGGTTGCGCAGACGCGAGGAGTTGCGCGAGTTGATACACCAACGTGGCGGAAAGCGGGTCGAGAAGATGGGCGTCGTCGATGATGATGAGAGCGTCATCTGCCTGGGCCAGAAGCGAATCCAGTGCCGCGTGGATGAGTGCGGCAGGTTTGCCGACCTCGGAGATGGTGACCAGGGTGCCGAAAGCTCCGAACGGGATCTGAGACTGGGTCGCGGTGCCGATCACCCACACTCCACTGCGCTGTCCCCACCGTTCGGCGATCTGCCCGGCCAGCGTTGTTTTGCCGACGCCATCGACACCGAGCAGGGCGATCCCGCCGGCGTCGCTTTCGGCAAGCAACTCGGCGATCTCGTCCACCAGCTGTCGGCGCGGCGCTACCGCCCACGGGATCGACATAGCCGGACTTTATGGCCGCAGACCCACTCTGCACACCAATAGGGGCAAACCAGTAGCCGTAAAACGCGGCACAGTTCGGCGGCGAGGGGACTCTGGTCTAGGTTTTGCGGTGTGCCACCGCCGGGTTTCGACACCGCCTGGGCGGTATGCGTCTACTGCTCGGCCGGACCCCGGCACCCCGAGTTGCTGGATTTGGCCGGCCGGGTCGGCGCGGCGATCGCTCGTCGTGGCTGGACCCTGGTGTCCGGGGGCGGGAACATCTCGGCGATGGGTGCAGTTGCGGCCGGGGCGCGCGAGGCGGGTGGGCATACCGTCGGCGTGATCCCCAAGGCGCTGCTGCATCGCGAGTTGGCCGACACCGAGGCCGACGAGTTGGTCGTCACCGACACCATGCGGCAGCGAAAGCAGGTGATGGAGGACCGCAGTGACGCCTTCCTGACATTGCCCGGTGGGATCGGCACCTGCGAGGAGCTGTTTGAAACCTGGACCGCGGGGTATCTCGGGATCCACGACAAACCCGTGGTGCTGCTCGATCCCGCGGGTCACTACGACGGGTTGCGCAGCTGGCTGGAATCCCTGGCGCACACCGGGTACGTCACACGCGCCGCACTCGACCGACTGGTGGTCGTTGGTGAGGTCGATGCGGCCCTTGATCTCTGCGCCGGGGAGACCCGCAGAAGGGAGTTCGATGGTGAGCACTGATAAGGCGGCGCGTGCCGTGGGCCTGCTCGACCTGCTCACCCGGTTGCCGGCGGTCCTGATCGACGCGCCGGTGATCCTGCGCGGTGCACGGACCGGACTGTCAGCCCAGCCGAACTCGCGGGCGTCGATCGGCAAAGTCTTCGCCGAACGTGCCGCCCGCTACGGCGACAGGACTTTCCTGCGCTACGGCGACGAGAAAATCAGCTACTCCGAAGCCAACGAGACCGCCAACCGATACGCGGCGGTGCTCGCTGAGCGCGGTGTGGGCCACGGGGACGTTGTCGGCATCATGGAGCGCAATTCCCCCGATGTGGTGCTGACGATGCTCGCGGCGGTCAAATGCGGCGCGGTGGCCGGCATGCTCAATCATCATCAGCGCGAGGAGGTGCTGGCCCACAGCATCGGACTGCTCGGCGCCACCGTCGTCGTCGCCGAGGCCGATCTGATCGATCCGATCAGAGCCAGTGGCGCCCCACTGTCCGGCGTCGAGGTGATCTCCGCCGAAGACTTCGCCGCCGCCGCCGAGGGCAAGTCGGCGGCAAACCCCGATTCAGCCTCGCAGGTGCAGGCCAAGGATCCGGCGTTCTACATCTTCACCTCGGGCACCACCGGTCATCCGAAGGCCAGCGTGATGACCCACCTGCGGTGGCTGCGCGCGCTGGCGGCCTTCGGCGGACTGGGGTTGCGACTGCGCGGCAGTGACACGCTCTACTGCCCGCTGCCGATGTATCACAACAACGCGCTGACCGTCGCGCTGTCCTCGGTGATCGACGCGGGTGCCACGCTCGCGCTGGGTAGGGGGTTCTCGGCATCGCGCTTCTTCGACGAAGTGCGACAACTGGACGCCACCGCATTCGTCTACATCGGTGAAGTGTGCCGCTATCTGCTGAACCAACCGCCTCGGGCTGACGATCGCGCGCACAAGATCCGGGTAATCGTCGGCAACGGGCTCCGCCCGGAGATCTGGCAGGAGTTCACCCACCGGTTCGGTATTGGCCGGGTGGCGGAGTTCTACGCCGCCAGCGAGGGAAACACCGGCTTCATCAACGTCTTCAACGTCCCGGGATCGACCGGGGTCAATCCGATGCCGCTGGCCTACGTCGAGTACGACCCGGAGACGGGCGAGCCGGTGCGCGGTTCCGACGGGCGGGTGCGCCGGGTTCCGCCCGGGCGGCCGGGTCTGCTGCTGAGCCCGGTCAACCGGTTCTCGCCGTTCGACGGCTACACCGACAAGGCGGCCAGTGAGCGCAAGTTGGTGCGCAACGCCTTCAAGGATGGCGACGTCTGGTTCAACACCGGCGACCTGATGAGCCCCCAGGGACTCGGGCATGCGGCATTCACCGACCGCCTCGGCGACACCTTCCGCTGGAAGGGCGAGAACGTGGCCACCACCGAGGTCGAGGCGGCGCTGGTCGCCGATCGCGCCGTCGAGGAGTGCACGGTATTCGGCGTGGAAGTGCCTGACACCGGTGGACGGGCCGGGATGGCGGCGATCAAACTGCGCGACGGCGCGAGCTTCGACGGCCGCCGCCTGGCTGAAACCCTCTACGCGACCCTGCCGGTGTACGCGGTGCCGTTGTTCGTCCGCATCGTCGCCTCGCTGGAGACCACCTCGACGTTTAAAAGCCGCAAGGTCGAGTTGCGCAACCAGGCTTACGGCGCCGACGTGTCCGATCCGCTGTACGTGCTGGTCGGCCGCGAGGAGGGTTATCTGCCGTTCTATCCGTCCTACCCGGCCGACGTCGCCGCCGGCCGTAGCCCCAACTAGCCTTGGCCTGGTGGACGCGACGTTCTGCGGACGACCGGTGGCCGGCGATCGCGCCTTGATCATGGCGATCGTCAACCGCACCCCGGACTCCTTCTACGATCGGGGCGCGACGTTCACCGACGAGGCCGCGATGGCCGCGGTACACCGGGTCGTCGCCGAGGGGGCCGACGTCATCGACATCGGCGGGGTTAAGGCCGGACCGGGGATCCTCGTCGACGCAGCCGAGGAGATCGCCCGCGTGGTGCCCTTCATCGAGTGGGTCCGCGCTGAGTATCCCGAGCAGTGCATCAGCGTGGACACCTGGCGCGCCTCGGTCGCCACACTGGCGTGCGCGGCCGGAGCCGACATCATCAACGACACCTGGGCCGGGCACGATCCGGCACTGCCCGAGGTCGCTGCGGAGTTCGGTGCCGGCATCGTCTGCTCACACACCGGCGGCGCGGTGCCGCGCACCCGGCCTTTCCGCGTCACCTACGGAACAGCGGTGACCGGCGTCCTCGACGATGTCATTGCCGAAGTCACCGCTGCCGCCGAACATGCTGTGGCAGTGGGGGTATCACGTGATCGCGTGCTCATCGACCCCACCCATGATTTCGGTAAGAACACCCACCACGGCCTCACACTGCTGCGTCATGTCAGGGATCTCGTCGAGACCGGATGGCCGGTCCTGATGGCGCTGAGCAACAAGGACTTCATCGGGGAGACTCTCGGCGTGGAGCTCACCGAACGACTTGAGGGCACCCTGGCCGCGACCGCACTGGCCGCCGCCGACGGAGCCCGGATGTTCCGGGTGCACGAGGTCGGACCCACTCGTCGGGTGCTAGAGATGGTCGCCTCGATCGCCGGGGATCGGCCGCCGACGCGCACGGTGCGGGGGCTGGCATGAACGCCGGCGCCGACGATCCCGGTGCTATCTGGTTGGCCGGTCACAGCTGGCACCGTCCCGCGTGGACGATGGCCGAACTCGTGGCGGCCAAGGCCGGCCGGACCATCTCGGTGGTGCTGCCCGCGCTCAACGAGGCCGAGACCGTCGCTGCGGTCATCAACACCATCACGCCGATGCTGGGTGAAACGTCGACGTTGGGCGGACTCGTCGACGAATTGATCGTGCTGGACTCCGGCTCCACCGACGACACCGAGGCGCGTGCGCGAGCCGCCGGGGCCCGGGTCGTCCACCGGGAGGAGGCCCTGCCCGAGATCGCGCCGCAGCCGGGCAAGGGCGAGGCGCTGTGGCGCTCGCTGGCGGCCACCACGGGCGACATCATCGTCTTCATCGACTCCGATCTGATCGACCCCGATCCGATGTTCGTGCCGCGTCTGGTGGGCCCACTGCTCACCGAGGACGGCATCCACCTGGTCCGGGGTTTCTACCGGCGGCCGTTGAAAGTCGGTGATGGCGAAGATGCCAACGGCGGCGGCCGGGTCACTGAACTGGTTGCCCGCCCGCTGCTGGCGGCGCTGCGACCGGAACTCGGCTACGTGCTGCAGCCGCTGGGCGGTGAATATGCCGGGACCCGGGAACTGCTGACCGCGGTGCCGTTCGCGCCGGGCTACGGCGTCGAGATCGGAATCCTGATCGACACCTACGACCGGTTCGGTCTGGATGCGATCGCACAGGTGAACCTCGGTGTGCGCACGCACCGCAACCGGCCGCTCAGCGAGCTGGGCCCGATGAGTCGGCAAATCATCGCCACCCTGCTGACCCGCTGCGGTATCGACGACTCCGGTGTCGGGCTGACCCAGTTCCTGCCCGACGGTCCAGGACAGGGAGCACAGGGGGGACTGCAGGGGTACCGCACGAAGGCCTCGACGGTGTCGCTGGCCGACCGGCCCCCGATGAACACCGTGCGCCAGACGCGCCGATGAACACCGTGCGCCAGACGCACCGATGAACACCGTGCGCCAGACGCGCCGCGGAACCCGGTGAGGAAGGATCTCGGGGTGTGACGCTGATCCTGTTGTATCTGGTGGTCCTGATTCTGGTCGCCGTCGTCCTTTTCGGTATTGCCAGTGTGGTGTTCGGCCGCGGCGAGCAGTTGCCGCCACTGCCCCGGGGCACGACCGCGACCGTGCTGCCGGCCTTCGAGGTCACCGGCGCCGATGTCGAGGCCGTCAAGTTCGCACAGGTGCTTCGCGGTTACAAGACCAGCGAGGTGGACTGGGTGCTTGAGCGCCTCGGTGCCGAGATCGACCACTTGCGGGCCGAACTCGATGCCGTCCGAAGTGGCGTAGCCGGGCCGGTTGATCCGAACCGGAATTGATACCTCCGGCCGGCGGCGACGCTCGCTTGCGGTGCGACTGGGCGGCCGGCGGACCGCCGCTGCTGCAGGACTATCACGACCGCGAATGGGGTAGGCCGCTGCGCGGCCGCGTCGCCCTGTTCGAACGGATGACTCTGGAGGCCTTTCAGAGCGGGCTGTCCTGGTGGATCATCCTGCGCAAGCGGGAGAACTTCCGGCGGGCATTCGCCCATTTCGACATCGAGACCATCGCCGGCTACTCCGAACGGGACGTCGACCGCTTAATGGCCGACACCGGCATCGTGCGCAACCGGGCCAAGATCGAGGCCACCATCGCCAATGCCCGGACGGCGGCAACGCTCGAGGTCGACCTCTCCGACCTGCTGTGGTCCCACGCCCCACCGTGGCGCCCCCGCCCGGCCGGACCGTCCGACGTGCCAGCGTCGACGGCGGACTCGGCCGCCCTGGCCCGCCACCTCAGAGGACTCGGTTTCCGGTTCGTCGGACCCACCACGGCCTATGCATTGATGCAGGCCACCGGGATGGTCGATGACCATCTTCGGACCTGCTGGGTGCCTTCTGGACCACCGTTCACCGGGTCTTTTTCACCTCTGGGCCCAGATAGGGAAGAATGAGGGCAACGTGAACCAGCCAGCCCGGCATCCGATTCGGTCATGGCGGCGGGTCTGCGCGATCTGGAGGGAGCACTCGATGGCGGCCATGAAGCCCAGGACCGGCGACGGTCCGTTGGAAGCGACCAAAGAGGGGCGCGGCATCGTGATGCGGGTACCGCTGGAGGGTGGCGGTCGACTCGTCGTCGAACTGACCCCCGATGAGGCCTCCGCTCTGGGCGACGAACTCAAGGGCGTCACCAGTTGAGTCACCGACTGGTGGGACTCAAACGGGAACCGACCGGCTAGGCCGTTACCCCGCGGTACACCTCGAGGGTCTGCGCGGCGATACGCGCCCAGGAGAACTCGTCGATACAACGCTGCCGCCCGGCCGCGCCGTACCGCGCGGCCCTGGCGCTATCGGAGATGAGAGCGTTGATCGCCGCTGCCAGGTCGGCGTCGAAGGCCTTCGGGTCCGCCGCGTCGTAGTGCACCAACGTGCCGGTGATGCCGTCGGTGACGACCTCCGGGATGCCGCCCACGTCGGAAGCGACCACCGCTGTTTCGCAGGCCATCGCCTCGAGGTTAACGATACCTAACGGCTCGTACACCGATGGGCAAACGAAAACCGTTGCCGCTGAAAGAATTTCGCGGATCCGATGTGCCGGTAGGATATCGCGAATCCAGAACACGCCACTGCGCCTGTCGGCCAGGTCAGAGACCGCAGCGGTCACCTCGGCGGCGATTTCCGGAGTATCGGGAGACCCGGCACACAGCACCAATTGTGTCTCCGGCGCGAAGCGGTGGGCCGCGGCGATGAGGTGCGGCACCCCTTTCTGGCGGGTGATCCGCCCGACGAAAGCCACCATCGGCCGCGACCTGTCCACCCCGAGTTCGTCGATGATCGACTCGCCGGACTCGGCCGGGCCGGGATACCAGACACTGGTGTCGACGCCGTTCTTGACGACGTGCACCCGGCCCGGGTTCAGCGCCGGGTACGCCGTCAGTACGTCGTCTCGCATGCCTGAACTCACGGCGATCACCGCATCGGCGGCCTGCACCGCGGTGCGCTCGACCCACAGTGAGACCTGGTAGCCGCCCCCGAGTTGTTCGGCTTTCCAGGGCCGCAGCGGTTCCAGCGAATGCGCCGTGAGGACGTGCGGCATGCCATGCAGCAGTGCCGCGAGGTGCCCAGCCATGCCGGTGTACCAGGTGTGCGAATGCACCACGTCGGCACCGGCGGCGGCATCGGCCATCCGAAGATCGGTCGACAGCGTCGACAGTGCGGGGTTGGCGTTCTTGAGCGCGGGGTCGGGCTGATGGGCGAACGCCTCGGCGCGGACCGAACCCATGCAGTGCACGTCGACGTCGCACAGGTGGCGTAACTGGGCTACCAACTCGGTCACGTGCACCCCCGCGCCGCCGTAGACCTCCGGCGGGTACTCGCGGGTCATCATCGCCACACGCATACCGCAGACGGTAGCCCCACCTGCCCCGTGATTGGAACCTGCCGCAGGAACCGGTCCTCGGTACCGGCAATGGCGAAACCCGCATTGCTCAGCAGTCGGCAGCCCCGGTGACTAGGTTTACTGCCATGAGGGAGTTGCCACACGTACTCGGCATCGTCATGGCCGGAGGCGAGGGCAAACGGCTCTATCCGCTCACCGCGGACCGGGCCAAACCCGCAGTTCCCTTCGGCGGGGCCTATCGGCTGATCGACTTCGTGCTGTCGAATCTGGTCAATGCGCGGTATCTGCGCATTTGCGTTCTGACCCAGTACAAGTCGCATTCACTGGACCGGCACATCTCGCAGAACTGGCGGTTGAGCGGACTGGCGGGGGAGTACATCACCCCGGTTCCTGCGCAGCAGCGACTCGGCCCCCGCTGGTACACGGGTTCGGCGGATGCGATCTATCAGTCGCTGAACCTGATCTACGACGAGGATCCCGACTACATCGTCGTGTTCGGTGCTGATCACGTCTACCGGATGGATCCCGAGCAGATGGTGCAGTTCCACATCGACAGCGAGGCCGGTGCGACGGTGGCCGGCATCCGGGTACCGCGCGCCGAGGCGAGCGCCTTCGGATGCATCGACGCCGACCCGTCCGGCCGCATTCGCAGTTTCGTCGAGAAACCGGCCGACCCGCCGGGTATTGCGGACGATCCCGAGAAGACCTTCGTCTCGATGGGCAACTATGTCTTCACCACCAAGGTGCTGATCGATGCGATCCGTGCCGACGCCGAGGATGACCAGTCTGACCATGACATGGGCGGAAACATCATTCCGCGACTGGTGTCTGAGGGCGGCGCGGCGGTGTACGACTTCAACGACAATGAAGTGCCTGGTTCCACCGAACGCGACCACGGGTACTGGCGCGACGTCGGGACCCTCGATGCGTTTTATGACGCGCATATGGACCTTGTCTCGGTTCACCCGGTTTTCAACCTGTACAACAAGCGCTGGCCGATCCGGGGGGAGTCGGAAAACCTGGCGCCGGCCAAGTTCGTCAACGGCGGTTCGGCCCAGGAGTCGGTCGTCGGCGCGGGCAGCATCATCTCGGCGGCATCCGTGCACTCCTCGGTGCTGTCGAGCAACGTGGTCGTCGAAGACGGCGCGGTCGTGGACGGCAGCGTGCTGATGCCCGGGGTCCGGGTGGGCCGCGGGGCGGTGGTCCGGCACGCGATATTGGACAAGAACGTCGTCGTCGGACCCGGTGAGCAGATCGGGGTGGATCCGGAACTGGATCGGGAGCGCTTTGCGATCAGCGCCGGTGGCGTGGTCGCTGTGGGCAAGGGCGTCTGGATCTAAACCGGTCGTGGAGCCAGATCCCGACGCCGACGCCGACGGAGCAGCCACACCGCCGCCGCCGCGAGAGCGATCAGCACGATCGCGACTAGCGCCGGAATCAGGATCGCGATGAAAACCAGGCTGACACTGGTGAAGTCCTCGATGGTGCTCAACACCGGCGCCGCGACGCCCGCCGTCGCGACATTGGCGGCCGGCCGCACCGCCGTCTTGGTTAGGTGTACCACCAGTGCGGTGACGACGCCGATCACCACCGGTACCCACTGGCCGGTCCGGGCGAACTCGGCCGGGTCGCTCACCGCGGCCGTCTGGGCCGCGGTACCGGATCCGAACACGATGCCCCCGGCCGTGGGCCGGACGAAGGTCTGCACCGTGTCGTTGACCGTGTCCAGGGCGGGGATCTTGTCGGCGACGATCTCCACCGCGAGCAGAACCGCAATGACCGCCATCACCCAGCTGTTCTCCAGCCAGGTCCAGCCCGATGGCAGGGTGATCAGGCTGGTGAACTTCGAGAGCAGCCCCATCATCAGCATGGGGATGTAGGCGTTGAGCCCGGCGGCGGTCGCTAGGCCGAAGCCGGTCATCAGTTCCATCCGGGTTTCCCTTCGCCGCTCAGTCGCGCACCGCGACGAGGACGCCGTCTCCCAACGGCACAAGCACCGGGGTAAGCCGTTCGTCCTCGGCGATCAGGCGGGCCGCTTCACGCACCGCGGTCACCTCCGGGTCGTTCGCACTCGGGTCGCCCGCCCGGCCGTCGAGGGCGGCGTGGTGCACCACGATCACGCCGCCGGGCCGCAACAGCCGCACACCTTCGACGACGAAGTGCGGCTGCCCGGCCGGTTCGGCATCGATGAACACCAGGTCGTAGGACTCGTCGGCAAGGCGGGTGAGCACTTCCTGGGCTCGGCCGGCGATCAGCCGGGTGCGGCTGGGACCGATCCCGGTCTCGTTAAAGGCTTGTTTGGCGAGGCGCTGATGCTCCGGTTCGACGTCGATCGTGGTGAGTACGCCGTCGTCACGCATCCCCGAGAGCAACCACAGCCCGCTCACGCCCGTCCCGGTTCCGACCTCGACGACCGCCTTGCCTCCGCTGAGCCTGGCCAGCAGGCCCAGCAACGCCCCGACTGCGGGGGTTACCGCTCCGGCCCCCGCATCGACCGCACGCTCGCGGGCCGCCGAGACGATGGCGTCCTCGGAGATCGAGCCCTCAGCGTGAGCCAGGATCCGCTCAGCCCGGCTTGGCCGCGTTCCGCTGCCCGGATCGTCGATGATGGACATTCTCAGCAGCGTAGATCAAGTCCGCCGCTGTGTCGGCCGACGCGCCAGGACTGGCTCCAGCACCCCCACCGGCCCTGATCGAGAAAACGCCCATGCTTGCTGCCAAATGACCAATTCCTGACGTTCGGCCAGTTAAGGGCTGATTTATCAGGCAACATTTAGTTTGCTCACATGGGTTGCACACCGCAGCCGGGAAAGGTGGGGGACATGGCGCGCAGAGGGAGCCGGATCGGGAATACCCCGCAGAGCCGTGCTGTTGTGACGGTTGAGATACCCAGCTGCGCCGAGCTGCTGGCCCCTGCTGACCAGGAGGATCCGACGACCGCCACACTGACTGTCCCGGCTGCGACGACCCCCGTCGCCCAGGGCGCCGAGCCGAAGCTGGCCGGTCCGTCTGAGGAACTGCAGGGCACCGCGGTGTTCGACGCCACCGGTGACCGGGCGGCGATGCCGTCGTGGGATGAACTGGTGCGTCAGCACGCCGACCGGGTCTACCGGCTGGCGTACCGGCTCTCCGGCAACCAGCACGACGCCGAGGATCTCACTCAGGAGACCTTCATTCGGGTGTTCCGGTCATTGCAGAACTACCAGCCCGGCACCTTCGAGGGCTGGCTCCACCGCATCACCACGAACCTGTTCCTCGACATGGCCCGCCGCCGCGGCCGCATCCGCATGGACGCGCTGCCGGAGGACTACGACCGGGTGCCGTCCAACGGACCCACGCCCGAGCAGATCTACCACGATGCGCGGCTGGGTCCCGATCTCCAGGCGGCGCTGGACTCGCTGCCGGCTGAGTTTCGCGCCGCGGTGGTGTTGTGCGACATCGAAGGGCTGTCCTACGAGGAGATCGGTGCCACTCTCGGCGTCAAGCTGGGCACCGTGCGCAGTCGCATCCACCGTGGTCGCCAGGCCCTGCGCGATCACCTGGCGGCAAGCTCCGGAGATCGGGCAGCCGCCGTCGATTCGGCCTGAAGGTCCCCGGGTGCGCCGTGACACCCCTAGGGGGCATCGACGTGTCACGGCGTTGACGCTGATCGCGCTACATTTGAGTTAACTGATCTCGAGTTGAGTGGAAGGGAGTGCCGGCGATGGTCGATCCGGGAGATGTGTTCCGCCGGGCCCTGTCCTGGCTGCCCCCGCACTTCGCCTCCCAAAGTGACGCCCCGGTCGGTGCCCCGCGTCAGTTCAATTCCACTGAGCATCTCTCCACCGAGGCCATCGCCGCCTACGTGGACGGCGAACTCCGGATGAAGGCCCATCTGCGGGCCGGCCACCACCTGACGCTGTGTCCGCAATGTGCCGCCGAGGTCGACGCCCAGGGACAGGCCCGCGCCGCACTGCGTGACTCCCGACCGATCAGCATGCCGAACTCCCTGATGAACCTGCTCTCCCAGATCCCGCAGTCCACCCATGATGAGACGCTGCCGCCGCCGCCGAGCCTGACCGACCAACTGATCGACGACACCGGCCGGGGCCGTCGCAAGCGCCGGTAGGGTGAAGACCGTCTTACCCCGAACGTTGGATAGAGGTTGATGTGAGTCCTGATAGGGACACTCCTGGCGGACACCGACTGGCGCCGCGGCCGGTATCGCGGCCCCCGGTGGATCCCGCGGCGACGCGGACGTTCGGGCGCCCGCGCGGCGTCGACGGCTCGTTCGTCGCCGAGAAGCTGCGTCCGTCCAGATTCCGCGACGAGTTCGCGCCGACGGAAAAGCAGCCGGATCCGATTCTCGAGGAGGCCTTCGGGCGCCCTAATCAGGCTGCCGAGTCACTGCAGCGGCACCCGGCCGACGCCGGTGCGCTCAACGCCGGGCCCGCCGTCGAGGACGTCCCTGCCGATCCCTGGCGTGATCCGGCCGCAGCGGCTGCACTGGGCACCCCCGCGGTGGCCAAGCCGACGTACATCGCGCCCGCGGCGGCGGTCGGAAAACTCGGCGTCCGCGACGTGTTGTTCGGCGGCCGGGTGTCCTACACCGCCCTGGCGGTGCTGGGTATCACAGCGATGTTGATCGGTATCGCCGGCGGCTGGGTTGGTCGCAAGACCGCCGAGGTCGTCGAGGCGTTCACCACCTCGAAGGTCACGCTGTCCACCACCGACGCCGGTGAGGTGCCGCCCGGCCGATTCGCCCAGGTGGCCGCGTCGGTCGCCGATTCAGTAGTCACCATCGAGGCCAAGAGCGATGAGTCCGGCGCTCAGGGTTCCGGCGTGGTCGTCGATGAGCGCGGTTACATCGTCACCAACAACCATGTCATCTCCGAAGCCGCAGCCAGTCCGAGCAAGTTCAAGCTCACGGTGGTGTTCAACGATGGCAAGGAAGTTCCGGCCAACCTCGTCGGCCGCGACCCCAAGACCGACCTCGCCGTTCTCAAGGTCGACAACGTCGACAACCTCACGGTCGCCAAGTTTGGCGACTCCGACAAGCTGCGGGTGGGCGAGGAAGTGATCGCCGCGGGTGCACCGCTGGGTCTGCGCAGCACCGTCACCTCCGGCATTATCAGCGCGCTGAACCGGCCGGTACCGCTGTCCGGCGAAGGCTCTGACACCGATACCGTCATCGACGCGGTGCAGACCGACGCCTCCATCAATCACGGCAACAGCGGCGGCCCTCTGATTGACATGAATTCTCTGGTGATCGGCATCAATACCGCGGGGAAGTCGTTGTCCGACAGTGCAAGTGGTCTCGGTTTCGCGATCCCGGTCAATGAGGTGAAAGCCACCGTCGAGACGCTCATCAAAGACGGCAAGATCGCCCATCCGACTTTGGGCCTGTCGGCCCGGTCGGTGAGTAACGACCTCGCCTCTGGCGCACAGGTTGCCAACGTGAAGTCCGGCGGGCCCGCCGACAAGGCCGGCGTGAAGGAGAACGACGTCGTGATCAAGGTCGGCGACCGGATGGTCGCCGACGCCGACGAATTCGTCGTCGCAGTCCGGCAACTCGCGCTGGGCAAGGACGCTCCGATCGAGGTCATGCGCGACGGCCGCAAGGTCATCTTGACGGTGAATCCGGCCCCGGACAACTGACGCGATGTTCGCCAACATCGGGTGGGGCGAGATGATCCTGCTGGTGGTCGTCGGCTTGGTGGTGCTGGGGCCGGAGCGGCTTCCGGGCGCGATCCGCTGGGCCTCCGGATCGCTGCGCCAAGCGCGCGACTACCTCAGCGGCGCGACCACCGCGTTGCGCCAGGAACTCGGTCCCGAGTTCGAGGATCTTCGAGAACCACTGGGCGAGTTGCAGAAACTACGCGGCATGACCCCGCGCGCCGCACTGACCAAGCACCTCCTCGACGGCGACGATTCGTGGATCACCGGCGACTTCGACGGCCCGCCGGTGAAGTCGCACAGCGCCACCATGCCGCCGACCGCGGCGCCCCCCACCTCGCCGGGCGGCCCGGCACCATTCGACGCCGACGCGACGTGAATGTGGCGCCCCGTGAATCCGGCGCCCCGTGAATCCGGCGCCCCGCGTCGCGTGTGCGCCTAGCGCGCGGCTGGATCCAGGCCCAGAGACATTCCGGCCAGACCGCGCCGCCGGGCCATCAGCTTGTCGGCGATCGCGAGCAGCTCCGCGCCGGCGGCTGATTCCGGTGCCGACAGCACCAGTGGCACGCCGCGGTCCCCGGCAGTCACCAGAGCGGGATCCAGCGGAACCTGCCCGAGTAGTGGGACGTCCGCCCCGACTGCGCGGGTCAGCCGCTCGGCCACCTGCCGCCCCCCGCCCTCGCCGAAGATGTCCCACGTGGTGCCGTCGGGCATCACCAGACCGGCCATGTTCTCCACCACGCCCACAATGCGCTGCCGGGTCTGCAGCGCGATAGCACCGGCGCGCTCGGCGACCTCCGCGGCCGCAGCCTGAGGCGTGGTGACAACAAGAATCTCCGCACTCGGGAGTAGTTGTGCCACCGAGATCGCCACGTCACCGGTGCCCGGTGGCAGATCGAGCAGGAGTACGTCCAGATCCCCCCAGTACACGTCGGCGAGGAACTGCTGCAACGCCCGGTGCAGCATCGGTCCGCGCCACGCGACCGGAGCGTTGCCCTGGGTGAACTGCGCGATCGAGATGACCCTCACGTCGTGCGCTATCGGGGGAAGGATCATCGACTCGACCTGGGTCGGCCGATCGCTGGTTCCCATCATCCGCGGCACCGAATGGCCGTAGATATCGGCATCCAGCAGACCTACGGACAGGCCGCGCGAGGCCATAGCGGCCGCGAGATTGACAGTGACGCTGGACTTTCCGACTCCGCCCTTACCGGAAGCGACGGCGTAAACCCGGGTCAGGGATCCGGGTTGGGCGAATGGGATCACCGGCTCAGCCGAAAGCCCCTGCTCGCCGCGCAACTGCTTGCGCAGTTCGGTGCGCTGCTCGTCGCTCATCACGTCCAGGTTCACCGTGATCGACCCGGTACCCGGAACGTCGGCGACGGCCGCGCTGACCATGTCGGTGATCTCGGTCTTCTTGGGACACGCCCCGGTGGTCAGGTAGATCTCGACGACCACCGCGCCGTCCTCAGCGACCGTGACGCTCTTGACCATGTTGAGTTCAGTGATCGGCCGCCGCAGTTCGGGATCGATGACGCCGGCCAGGGCGGCGCGCACCGCCTGCTCGCGCTCGTTGTTGTTTTCGGTCATCGTCGGCTGAGTCTAGATGCGCACGATGGGTCTCGGTGCGCGGGAGTGCGACGCGAGGGTCAGCTGACCGGCCCGGGCAGCGCGCCGGTGGCCGGTTGTTCTTCCGGTATCGCGACGGCGCCGGGTGCCGGGGCGCCGGGTGCCGGGGGAAGCCACGGTGCCGCCGGGGGCGGAGGCATGCCGGGCAGTGGTGCCTCGGGGGGCGGAGGCATGCCGGGCAGTGGTGCCGCGGGGGGTGGGGGCATGCCGGGCAGTGGTGCCGCGGGGGGTGGGGGCATGCCGGGCAGTGGTGCCGCCGGGGCCGGCGGCATGCCGGGCAAGCCGGGCAGGCTCTGGGGGCCGGGCTCAGTGGCGCCCAGGGGAGCGGGCGGCGGGGCCAGCCATGGCATGGGCGTCGGCGGCATCATCCACGGCGGCAGGTCCAGCGCCGGGGCCGCGGGCGGCAGTTGAGACGCCATGCAGATCACTTGGCAACCATGTTCGGGCAGCACGCTGTTGGCGGCCTCCGCCGCCGGCCCGGGCATAATCACCTGACCCGGCAGTTCGTTATTGCCGAGATTGAACAGCGGCAACTGCGCCAGCGGATCGCTCGCCAGGAGTGCGGGGTTCTCCAGATGCACAGCACCGAGGGCGGGAATCGGACCGCTGATCGCCGGAAGATCGACCGGTGCAACACCGGTGGCGTACGCGGCCGCCCAGCCCAGCACGTTCTGGGCATACGGCATCGAGTTGTTGTAGCGCAGGATCGCGGTCAGCACCTGGGCCTGGTTGCGCAGATTCAGGCCACCGCTGCACAGGTAGCGCGCGGCCGAGAGGGTGGCGTCGAACAGGTTCTGTGGGTCGGCCCGACCGTCGCCATCGCCGTCGGAGGCGTATCGCGACCAGGTCCCGGGCAGGAATTGCATGGGACCCATCGCCCGGGCGTAAGTGGCCCGCCCGCCGACGTTGCCCTGCACGATGATCTCGTTGCCGGGCAGGCTGCCGTCCAGCGTCGGGCCGTAGATGGGCCGGACCGCCGTCCCGCGTGCGTCGGTGGCGCCGCCGTTGGCGTGTGACGATTCGATGCGGCCGATGCCCGCGAGCAGATTCCAGCTAACCCCGCACCCGGGGGCCGCAGTTGCCATGGTCTGCTCCGCTTTGCGATAGGCCGACAGCGCCATGCCCGGGATGCGCATGCCGCCGGTGGCGTTGATCACCGCTGCCGGGGGCGGGGGCGCGAAACCGGTCGCTGCCGCGATCCGGAAATCGGCCGGGGGCTTGGCCAGGGCGACCACTGCCACCCCCTGCGCCACCGGCTGAGCCTCGTCCACCGTGGCCAGGGGTGTGAAGTCGCTGCCGCTGATCGGGATGCCTGCCCGGCCTGGAGAGGCCGCCACCGCGCCGGCCAGCAGGAGTGGTGTGAGCACCACAACGCCGAACGCCGGGCTACTCACCACCCGCCCGAGCCGATGCTTCATCCCCGCATGTCCAATCCCAGTAGTTCAGCGTCAGACTAATTCAGTACTCATGTGAACCCCGTCACCATACCTAAGGCTGTGACGCCTGTGGCGGGCTATGGCAGCTTGTCACCCTGGGGTCTTTTGCCCCGGCGCTCGGAGCTCGGGTGTTTGCCGGCCGTCCGCGGCTGCAACGCCTCGAGGAGTTCGCGCACCTCCTCGAGTTCGCGCCGCAGGTAGTCGCGGGTCGCGACCTCGCCGATAGCCAAGCGCAACGCGGCAAGTTCCCGGGCCAGGAACTCGGTATCGGCCTTGGTCTGCTGGGCGCGTCTGCGGTCTTCGTCGAGGGCGACCTTGTCGCGGTTTTCCTGGCGATTCTGGGCCAGCAGGATCAACGGCGCCGCGTAGGCGGCCTGCGTTGAGAACGCCAGGTTCAGCAGGATGAACGGGTAGGGATCCCAGCGCAGGCCTACCGCGAACAGGTTCAAGGTGATCCACACGACCACCAGGACGGTCTGCCACATCAGGTAGCGGCCGGTGCCGAGGAACCGGGCGATCGACTCGCTGAACCGCCCGACCGAGTCGGAGTCGAGGTTCAACGACGGCCGCCGCGACGTGCGCGGGGTATCGAGTCGTTGGCGGGAGTCGCTCACAGCGCGTCCAGACCGGCGACGCCGTGCAATTCTGCGGTCGGGCCGCCGTCTTCGAAGCTATCCCTCCAGTCGTCGGGCAGCAGGTGATCGAGCACGTCATCGACGGTCACCGCGCCGAGGAGATGACTTCCCTCGTCGACGACCGGGCCGCAGACCAGGTTGTAGGCGGCGAAATGCCGGGTCACCGACCCCAGCGGGGCATCTGGCGGCAGCGCGGGCAGGTCGGTGTCGACGATGCCGCTGACCAGATTCGCCGGCGGCTCCCGCAGCAGCGCCTGAAGATGTACCAGGCCCAGATAGCGGCCGGTCGGGGTTGCCGTCGGCGGGCGCACCACGAAGACCACCGACGCCAGCGCCGGGGTCAGGTCGGGATCGCGTACCCGCGCCAGCGCCTCGGCCACCGTGGTGTCGGGTGCGAGAACCACCGGGTTGGAGGTCATCATGCCGCCGGCCGTGTACGGAGAATGGCTCAGCAGTCGGCGAACCGGTTCGGAGTCCTCCGGATCCATCCGGCGCAGCAGTGCCTCCGCCTCGGTCGGATTGAGAACGCCCAGGAGGTCTGCGGCGTCGTCGGGATCCATTGCCTCAAGAACGTCCGCGGCGCGCTCAGTGTCCAACCCCATCAGCAATGCGGTCTGGTCGTCGTCAGGCAACTCCTGCAGCACATCGGCGAGCCGCTCGTCGTCGAAGGCGTTGATGACCTCGGTGCGGCGTTTGGCGGGAAGATCGCGCAGTGCGTCGGCCACCTCCACCGGGCGTCGGCCTTCGAACTGGTGCAGAAGTTGCGCCACTCCCTGACCCGGCATCTCCAAGCCCGAGGGCGTAAGACCCTGAACGTTCTGCCACTGGACCACCGTGACGGTCGACCGGCGTCCCAGTCGGCGCAGGCTGCGCACCGCTACTCGGGTGACCAGCCAGTCCCGGGTGCGGCTCTGCTCGATACCGAGGTCGATGACCACGACATCGATACCGTCCAGTTGCGCCTGCTCGGGGTCGTTGACGCGGACCCGGGTGTCGAGCACCTGACCCAGCACCAGCACCTCACCGGGGTGCTGGTCGAACCGGCGTAGCGAGAGATTGGTGGTGTTGAGCGTCACGGCGTTCGGTTCGATCGCGGTCAACCGCAGCATCGGAACGAATATGCGTCGCCGGCTAGTCATCTCGACGACGAGACCCAGCACACGGGGTTGTTCACGGACGATACCGATGCTGATCACCACGTCGCGAACCCGACCCAGGGATTCGCCATCGGGACCCAGCACGACCATCCCTGCCAGCCGCGCCGCGTATACCCTGTTCATCGGCGCCATGACTACAAAGAGTAGGAGCCTGCGGGTGGACTTTCGCTATCGGCCCCGCAGAACCTGTCTGTCGGTTCCGGGCAGCAACCCCATGATGATCGAGAAGGCCAAAGGCCTGCTCGCTGACGAGGTGTTCCTCGATCTCGAGGACGCGGTGGCGCCGGACGCCAAGGCCGCGGCCCGCGCCCGGGTCGGTGCCGCGCTGGCCTCGCCGGGTTGGGCCGGTCAGTTGCGCGGTGTTCGGGTCAACGACTGGACGACGCCGTGGACGCACCGCGACGTGATCGAGGTGGTGTCGGCCGCCGGACCACACCTCGAGGTCGTGGTGTTGCCCAAGGTGACCGACGCGCATCATGTGCACGCGCTGGATCTGCTGCTCACCCAACTGGAACGCAGCCATGGACTGCCGGTCGGTCGCATCGGGATCGACGTGCAGATCGAAGACGCCAGGGGATTGCGGAACATCGACGCGATCGCCGCCGCCCCGCGGGTCCAGGCCCTGGTGCTCGGGCCCGCCGACCTGATGGCCAGTCTGAACATGCGCACCCTGGTGGTCGGCGAGCAACCCCAGGGCTATGACGTCGGTGACGCCTACCACCACGTGCTGATGACGATTCTCGTCGCCGCACGTGCGCGCGGTATCGCGGCGATCGACGGGCCGTATCTGAAAGTGCGGGATGTCGAGGCGTTTCGTCGCGTGGCCGGCCGATCGGCGGCGCTGGGCTATGACGGTAAGTGGGTGTTGCATCCCGACCAGATCGCGGCCGGCAACGAGATCTTCAGTCCCCGCCAGGACGAATACGACCGCGCCGAACTGGTTCTGGAGGCCTACGAGTGGCATACCTCGACAGCCGGAGGCATGCGCGGGGCGGTAATGCTGGGCGAGCAGATGATCGACGAGGCCAGTCGCAAGATGGCCCTGGTGGTCGTGAGCAAGGGGCGTGCCGCCGGAATGACCCGGCAGTCCGCACCATTCGTCCCGCCTGCCTAGGCCCGGGCGCTGTCACTGCCAGGCTGCAATCACTGCCAGGCTGCCGTCACTGACAGGCTGCCGTCACTGCCAGGCTGCCGTCACTGACAGGCTGCCGTCACTGCCAGGCGTACGTCATCCAGACGACGCTGATTACCAGGGACGCTACGCCGACGACGATTCCGGCCACCGCAAGGCCGTAACCGCCCTGGCGGGTCCGCTTGATCTGGTTGATGGCGATCGCTCCCAGCACAATCCCGATCATCGAACCCAGTCCGCACAGCAGGCCCACCACCGAGGCCACCAGCGAGTAGATGGCCAGCGAGTTGGTGCCGGCCTGCTGCGTCGGATACCCGTAGCCGACCGGGTAGGGGTATCCGTATTCGGGCGGGGGCGCCAAACCTGGCGGCGGTGGGAACCCGCCTGACTCCTGCGGGGGAGGTGGATAACCGCCGAAGGCCGGAGGCTGCTCGGGATACTCGAAGCCGCCCGGGGTCGTTGGCCAACCCTGGTTCTGGGGCGTTTCCCCGGGTTCGCCGCTGCCAGCTGTCATGCTGGTAGACCTGTCATGCGGTAAACCTAGCGTATGCGCTGCAGGTCAGCGCTGATCGACGAAGGAGAGCGACATCATGACCAGTCCCTTGCAGCCCGCGCCGAATCCCGGTGCGGTTCCCGGCGGTTCCGCCGGTCCGTCGCGTCGTGGCCCCCTGGGCTTGCCGACTCCGCCTAAAGGCTGGCCGGTGGGTTCGTATCCGACCTACGCCGAGGCGCAGCGAGCGGTCGACTACCTGTCCGACAACCAATTCCCGGTGCAGCAGGTGACCATCGTTGGCGTCGACCTGATGCAGGTGGAGCGCGTCACCGGACGGCTCAGTTGGGGCAAGGTCATCGGCGGCGGCATCCTCAGTGGAGCGTGGCTGGGCGTGTTCATCGGGCTGGTTCTCGGATTCTTCGGAAACCCGGCTCAATCGCTTCTCGTCGGCGTCATCGCCGGTGTCGTCTTCGGTCTGATCACCTCGTCGATTCCCTATGCGATGTCCAAGGGGACAAGGGATTTCAGCTCCACTATGCAACTGGTGGCCGGGCGTTACGACGTGCTGTGCGATCCGCAGAACGCCGAAAAGGCCCGGGACATGCTGGGGCGCTTGAGGTTATAGCCAAGCGCGGTCCAGCGCCCGGCTACAGTGACCTGTCCGGCACCGGTGATGAACGGCGAAAGGTGGGCGTCGTGACGATCGTTGGCGCATACGGGCGGCGCGCGACTGCGGCCGTGCTGACCGCGATCACCGCTGCATCGCTCGCGTCGGCGTGCGGCACCGCCGATGACGGCCGCGTCGTGAGCCTCTACACCGCAGCAGGTGAGACCGCGACGTTCACCGCGGTGGCCAAGCGCTGCACGGAACAATTCGGCGGACGATTCCGGATCCAGCAGTTCAGCCTTCCCAAGGGTGCCGACGACCAGCGACTGCAACTGGCGCGCCGGATCACCGGTAACGACCGCACGCTGGACATCATGGCCCTCGATGTGGTGTGGACCGCAGAGTTCGCCGAAGCCGGTTGGGCGTTGCCGCTATCGGCCGATCCCGCCGGTCTGGCCGAAGCGGACGCCGTCGCCGATACCTTGCCCGGTCCGCTCGAGACGGCCAGATGGCGTGGCGGTCTGTACGCCGCACCCATCACCACTAACACCCAATTGCTGTGGTACCGGCCGGATCTGGTGGCTCCGCCTCCGCCGACCTGGGATCAGATGATTGCTGATGCAACCCGGTTGCACGCCGAAGGCAAACCCAGTTGGATCGCGGTGCAGGCCAAGCAGTACGAGGGACTGGTGGTCTGGTTCAACACTCTGCTGGAGAGCGCGGGCGGCCGGGTGCTCTCCGAGGACGGAAAGACGGTCACCCTCGTCGACACGCCCGAACACCGCGCGGCCACGATCAAGGCGCTGCAGATCATCAAGGCGGTGGCCACCGCGCCCGGCGCGGACCCCTCGATCACCCAGACTGACGAGGGCACCGCACGACTGGCATTGGAGGCGGGCAACGCCGCGCTGGAAGTCAACTGGCCGTTTGTGTTCGCGTCCATGTTGGAGAACGCCGTCAAGGGCGGCGTGCCGTTCCTGCCACTGGCCGACAAGCCGGAACTTGCCGGCGCCATCAACGAGGCGGGCACCTTCGCGCCCACCGACGAGCAGTTTCAGACCGCCCTCGACGCCAGTCGACAGGTGTTCGCCTTCGCCCCTTACCCGGGTGTGATGCCGGGGCAGAGTGCGCGGGTCACTCTCGGCGGTTTGAACTTCGCGGTGGCAAGTACCACCCGGCATCCGGCCGAGGCGTTCGAGGCGATCCGCTGCATCCGCAGCGAGAGCAACCAGCGTTATACCTCGATCGAAGGCGGACTGCCGGCGGTGCGCGCATCGTTGTACGACGATCCGGAGTTTCAAAAGAAGTATCCGCAGTACGCGATCATCCGCGAACAGTTGACCACCGCCGCGGTGCGCCCGGCGACCCCGAACTACCAGGCGATGTCGACGCGGATCTCAGCCACCCTGGCGCCGATCACGTCGATCGATCCGGAGCGCACCGCCGATGAACTCGCCGCCCAGGTGCAGAAGGCCATCGACGGCAAGGGTTTGATCCCGTGACGGCGCCCTCCGCGGGTACCGATGATCGCCGCAACCAGCGCCGCCTTGCCTACCGCCTGATCGCCCCAGCAGTGGTCCTGATGCTGGCGGTGACCGCCTACCCGGTCATCTACGCGTTCTGGCTCAGCCTGCACCGCTACAACCTGGCCAGCCCCGCCGACACTGCGTTCATCGGTCTGGGGAACTACCAAACCATCCTCACCGACAAGTACTGGTGGACAGCCTTTTTCGTGACACTGGCCATCACCGTCATCTCGGTGGCGATCGAGTTCGTGCTTGGCCTCGCGCTGGCGCTGGTCATGCACCGCACCATCTTCGCCCGGGGCGCGGTGCGCACCGCGATCCTCATCCCGTACGGCATCGTCACCGTTGCCGCCTCCTATAGCTGGTACTACGCCTGGACACCCGGCACGGGTTACCTGGCGAATCTGCTCCCCGATGGCAGCGCCCCGCTGACTCAGCAGATTCCGTCGCTGGCGGTGATCATCGGGGCCGAGGTCTGGAAGACCACACCGTTCATGGCGCTGCTGCTACTAGCCGGCCTGGCGCTGGTGCCCGATGACCTACTCAAGGCCGCGGAGGTCGACGGCGCCGGAGCCTGGACGCGGCTGACTCGGGTGATCATCCCACTGATGAAGCCCGCCATCCTGGTCGCACTACTGTTCCGCACGCTTGACGCGTTCCGGATCTTCGACAACATCTACGTGTTGACGGCAGGGTCCAACGACACCGCCTCGGTGTCGATCCTGGGCTACGACAACCTGTTCAAAGCGTTCAACCTCGGGCTGGGTTCGGCGATCAGCGTGCTGGTATTCGCTACCGTTGCCGTCATCGCGTTCGTCTTCATCAGATTGTTCGGCGCGGCTGCGCCCGGGACCGACGGCGAGATGCACTGACATGGCAGTCACACCTCGCCGCGCCGCCAGTTGGGCTGTCATCAACACCCTCGTGATCGTCTATGCGCTGCTCCCGGTGTTGTGGATCCTGAGTCTGTCGCTCAAGCCCACCCAGGCGGTCAAGGACGGAAAGCTGATTCCGTCATCGATCACCTTCGATAACTACAAGGGCATCTTCAAAGGTGATGTGTTCACCTCGGCGCTTGTCAATTCCCTCGGCATCGGGCTGATCACCACCGTCATCGCCGTCGTGATCGGCGGCATGGCGGCCTACGCGGTGGCCCGACTGGAGTTCGCCGGCAAGAAATTGCTTGTTGGGGCGGCCCTGCTGATCGCAATGTTCCCGCAGATCTCCCTCGTCACACCGCTGTTCAACATCGAGCGGCGAATCGGCCTTTTCGACACCTGGGGAGGTTTGATCATCCCCTACATCACCTTTGCGCTGCCGTTGGCGATTTACATCCTCGCGGCGTTCTTCCGGGAGATTCCCCGGGATCTGGAGAAGGCCGCCAAGATGGACGGCGCCACGCCGGCTCAGGCGTTCCGCAGGGTGATCGCGCCACTGGCCGCGCCGGGCATCGTCACCGCCGCCATCCTGGTGTTCATCTTCGCCTGGAACGACCTGCTGTTGGCGCTGTCGCTGACCGCGACCACTGCGGCCATTACCGCGCCGGTCGCGATCGCAAACTTCAGCGGCAGTTCGCAGTTTGAGGAGCCGACCGGATCGATCGCCGCGGGTGCGATGGTCATCACCATCCCGATCATCATTTTTGTTCTGATTTTCCAACGAAAGATCGTCGCCGGACTGACCTCCGGCGCGGTGAAGGGGTAGCGGGGTTCTCCATGGCCGACATCGTTCTTGACCACGTCAGCAAGATCTACCCCGACGGCGCCACCGGAGTGCGCGACCTGAGCCTCACCATCGCCGATGGTGAGTTCGTGATTCTGGTCGGGCCGTCCGGATGCGGGAAGTCCACCACTTTGAACATGATCGCCGGACTGGAGGACATCAGTTCCGGCGAACTGCGTATCGGCGGACAGCGCGTCAACGAGAAGGCGCCGCGTGATCGAGACATCGCCATGGTGTTCCAGTCCTACGCGCTCTACCCGCACATGACGGTGCGACAGAACATCGCCTTTCCTCTCACCCTGGCCAAGATGGGCAAATCTGAGATCGAGGCGAAGGTGGCCGAGACCGCCAATGTCCTCGACCTGACCAGCCTGTTGGATCGCAAGCCCTCTCAACTCTCCGGCGGGCAGCGCCAGCGAGTTGCCATGGGGCGGGCGATCGTTCGCAAGCCCAAGGTGTTTCTGATGGACGAACCCTTGAGCAACCTCGACGCGAAGTTGCGTGTGCAGATGCGCGGCGAGATCGCCCGGTTGCAGAACCGGTTGGGCACCACCACGGTGTATGTCACCCATGATCAGACTGAGGCGATGACCCTCGGCGACCGGGTAGTGGTGCTGCGGGCCGGCGAGGTCCAGCAGATCGGCACGCCGGAGGAGTTGTACAACACCCCGGCCAACTTGTTCGTCGCCGGCTTCATCGGCTCTCCGGCGATGAACTTCTTCCCGGCCGCGCTCACCGAGGCAGGCCTACGACTGCCGGTCGGTCAGGTATCTCTTGATGACACGCGGCGCAGGATGCTGGCCCACAATGCCGGTATCACGAACCTGATCGTGGGTGTGCGTCCCGAACACTTCGAGGACGCCACGCTGATCGACGCGCACGAACGAAACCGATATCTCACCGTCGGCGTCACCGCCGATCTGGTCGAGTCGCTAGGCGCGGACAAGTACGTGTACTTCTGCACCGGTGGCGCCGGCGTACGCTCGGCGCAGTTGGCTGAGCTCTCTGCCGACGGCGGCGGCGGGTCCGGTTTTGGTGAAAACCGTTTCGTGGCAAGGGTCTCCGCGGAGTCAAACGCCAGAACCGGCGCACCGGTGGAGTTGGCGCTTGACACCACCCGGCTGAACGTCTTCGACGCCGACACCGGAGTGAACCTGGGTGCCCTGGCCCAGTGATTGAGGTGGCCCAGTGACCGAGGTGCCGACAGTGGTGCGAGATCACCTGCGCAGCTATTTCAGGTCCACCGGCATTGACTCCGAGCCCGACGCCGCCAACGTCACCTTCCTCGGAGTCGAGCGTATCGAGGTGCTGCGGTTCGGCCCTGACCCCCGTGCCGAATCTCAGGGGCTTTTCCACTACGTGACCCTGGGGTGCTCGCGCTATCCGATGGCCGACGGTTCGGTGGCGGTGGCTGATCCGATCCGTGGCCCGCGAGCCGAGATCGCGCTAAGCCTGCGGGCCGGCGCTCCGGGGGCCGGTCTGGCCCGCAGCCTGGCGGTGCTCGCCGCGACGCCGGCAGTCGATGGGGTGGTGTTGGATGCCGGCGCGCTGGTCGACCTGTCCGGCCCGCTGTGGGACGATGCGCCGTTCACTGCCGTGCTACTGGGTCTGTCGGAGATCCCCGACCTGCCGCTGGAGTCGCCGCGCGATCCGGTTCGCTTCCTTTCCGCGGTGCCGATCACCCAGACCGAAGCGGCCTGGGTCCGGCTTAAAGGTGCCGAGGCCCTTCGTCAGGCGTGGGCCGATGATCGCGTCGACGTGCTCGATCCGCGGCGGCCGGCATCGTCGCCGCACTAGCCCTCGACCCCGAACAGTTATAGCCAGTGGTTGCGCCGGAAGGTGAAGTACAGGCTTCCGCACACCGTCGCCATCAGCAGCAGGACTGCCGGATATCCCCACTGCCACGCCAACTCCGGCATGTTCTCGAAGTTCATCCCGTAAATTCCCGCGATCATGGTCGGCACGGCGGCGATCGCCACCCACGCCGAGATCTTGCGCACATCGAGGTTCTGCTGGAGTTCGACGCGAGCCAGCGCGGCGTGCACCAGCGAGGTCAGCATCTCGTCGTGGCTGGCGATGAGGTCGGCCGCCAGCGTTTGATGGTCGGCGACGTCGCGCATGTAGCGCCGGATTTCCTTGGGCAGCAGGTCCTGATAGTCGGTCTGCATTCTCGCCAGCGCATCGGTGAGCGGCCAGACCGCCCTGCGCAGTTCCACGACCTCCCGCTTGAGCAGATAGATGGGTTCGATGTCGGTTCTTCGCCCAGGCGAGAACGTCTCCTCCTCGATGGCGTCGACGTCGGCCTCCATCGCTTCGGACACCGATTGGTACGAGTCGACGACGTGGTCGGCGATAGCGTGCATCACCGCGGGCGGACCGAGTTTGAGACGTTCGGGATTCTCCTCGAGTTGCCGGCGAACCACCGCGAGCCCGGTGTGGTCTCCGTGCCGAACCGTGACGGCGAAGTCGGGCCCGATGAACACCATGATCTCGCCGGTCTCGACGATCTCACGGGCCAGTGCCATCGATTCGTGCGGCACGTACTTCACCGTCTTGAGGACCAGGAACAGGATGTCGTCGTAGCGTTCGACTTTGGGCCGCTGGTGGGCGTTGACCGCGTCCTCCACCGACAGCGGATGAAGGCCGTAGACCTCGGCGACCGATTGCATCTGTTCGGCGTCGGGTTCATGCAGCCCGATCCACACGAAGGGCCGCAGACCACCCTGTTCAAGTGTGCGCACCTCGGCCAGCGCAGTCTCGTAGCTGTAGGTACCGGGCAGACGCTCGCCGTCGCAGTACACGGCACAGTCGACCACGGTCTCCGACACCGCCGCGGGCTCCGGTTCGGTTTCCGGATTGTGGATCAGGTTCACTTCGAGCAGTATCGGCGGGCGAGTTTGAAACTGCGCCATGGCAACGACCTCCCCGCAGCTGGTAGGGCCCCCGATCTCGGGTCGTCGGTGATGTTACGCGCTCGTCCGCACCGGCTCAGCGAGATCTGGGTCCCAGCGACCGGACGGGACCGGAGGCCGAGCCCGGGCACCGGACCGGAGATTCCCGGTCGGACCGGGTGCGCTAGATTTTTGGGCGCAGCTTTCCCAGTTCCGGGCTTTCCCAGTTCCGAGCCCGGCCCCCAGCAAGGAGCATTCCCGTGCGCACAGCGCCCTTCAAAGTCGCCGTCACCGGCGCCGCCGGTCAGATCAGCTACAGCCTGCTGTTCCGGCTGGCGAGCGGCGCTCTGCTCGGCGCCGACCGTCCGATCGAATTGCGTCTCCTCGAGATCGAACCCGCCCTCAAGGCACTCGAGGGTGTGGTCATGGAACTCGATGACTGCGCGTTCGCGTCGCTGGCCGGCGTGGAGATCGGTGCCGACCCGACCAAGATCTTCGATGGCGTGAACCTGGCCCTACTGGTCGGCGCCCGCCCGCGCGGCCCGGGTATGGAACGCGGGGATCTGCTGGAGGCCAACGGCGCGATCTTCACCGCGCAGGGCAAGGCGCTGGGTGAAGTCGCCGCCGACGACATCCGCGTCGGAGTGACCGGCAACCCGGCCAACACCAACGCCCTGATCGCCATGACGAACGCACCGGCGATTCCGCGGGAGCGCTTCTCGGCACTGACCCGCCTCGATCACAACCGGGCGATCTCCCAACTGGCCCGCAAGACCGGCGCCGCGGTCACCGACGTCAAGAAGATGACGATCTGGGGCAACCACTCGGCCACCCAGTATCCGGATCTGTTCCATGCCGAGGTCGGCGGGAAGAACGCCGCCGAGGTGGTCAATGATCAGGCCTGGGTTCAGGACTACTTCATCCCCACCGTTGCCAAGCGCGGCGCGGCGATCATCGATGCGCGCGGAGCCTCCTCTGCCGCCTCCGCGGCCTCAGCGACCATCGATGCCGCTCGGGACTGGCTGCTCGGCACGAAGGCGGGTGACTGGGTGTCGATGGCGGTGGTCTCCGACGGCTCCTACGGGGTGCCGGAGGGATTGGTCTCGTCGTTCCCGGTGACCACCAAGGACGGCAACTGGTCGATCGTCGAAGGCCTCACGATCGACGAGTTCTCCCGGAGCCGCATCGACGCCTCGACCGCCGAACTGGCCGACGAACGCGACGCGGTCACCGAACTCGGAATGGTCTGAGCGCGCCGCCGATGATCGATCCGCGCGGGATGACGGTGTCCGCTGTGCCCGACCCCGGGCTGATCGTCGATGACGAGGAGATCTTTCAGGCCCATCTGGGCGGAAAGCTCTCGGTGGAACTGAAGACCCCGCTGGACACCCAGCGCGCCCTGTCGATCGCCTACACCCCCGGGGTAGCTCAGGTCTGCCGCGCGATCGCCTCCGACCGTGCCCTGGCCGCGCGGTACACCTGGGCGCACCGACTGGTGGCGGTGGTCAGCGATGGCAGCGCAGTGCTCGGACTAGGTGACATCGGTGCGGCGGCGTCGTTACCGGTGATGGAGGGAAAGAGCGCATTGTTCAAGGCCTTCGGTGGCCTGGACTCGATCCCCATCGTCCTGAACACCCAGGATCCCGACGAGATCGTCGAGACCCTGGTTCGGTTGCGCCCGACCTTCGGGGCGGTGGCCCTCGAGGACATCTCGGCACCGCGGTGCTTCGAGATCGAACGCCGGGTCATCGAAGCGCTGGACTGCCCGGTCATGCACGACGACCAGCACGGCACCGCCATCGTGGTGCTGGCCGCACTGCTGGGCGCCAGCGCCGCACTGGGCCGTGACATCAGCACACTGAAGATGGTCGTTTCCGGTGCCGGCGCCGCCGGGGTGGCCTGCGCCAACATCGTGATGGCCAGTGGACTCAAGGACGTGACGGTGCTGGATTCCCGCGGCATCGTGCACAGCGGCCGTGCTGATCTGAACTCGGTCAAGGCCGAACTTGCGTTGCGGACCAATCCGGAAGGCCGCACCGGCGGCATCGCTGAGGCACTCGACGGCGCGGACGTGTTCCTCGGGGTGTCGGCGGGAGTGGTGCCTGAAGACCTGATCGCCACCATGGCGCCGGGTGGGGTGGTGTTCGCGTTGTCCAACCCGGACCCGGAGATTCATCCCGAGGTGGCCAAGCGGCACGCCGCGATCGTCGCCACCGGACGCAGCGACTTTCCCAACCAAATCAACAACGTATTGGCCTTCCCGGGCGTCTTCCGCGGTGCCCTGGACGCTGGCGCGCGGCGGATCACCGAAAGGATGAAGGTCGCCGCCGCGGAGGCGATATTCTCCGTCGTCGGCGAGGATCTGGCGGCCGACCATATCGTTCCCAGCCCGCTGGACCCGCGGGTCGGACCTGCGGTGGCGGCCGCGGTGGCCGCGGCTGCCGGCGAGGAGTGAGCGGTTCGGCGATGAGGCCGACAGCGCTGCGCCGACTGCCCTTGCTGATTGTTGCGGCACTGCTGGTCGGTTGCAGTTCGCCGGCACCGGTGCCTGCGTTGACCGTGGGAGCGACGGCCGACGCGGAGTCGACTCTGCTGGCCAATGTCTACGCCGCCGGCTTGCGGTACTACGGGACGGCGGCCGTTGTCGACGTCTCCGATGACCCGGTGGCCGCACTGGACGACGGTGCTGTCGGCGTTACGCCTGGATTTACCGGGAGGCTCCTGGAGCGCTTCGCGCCGGACTCGACTGCTCGTTCGGCCGCCCAGGTGTACCGGGCGATGGTCGGCGCCCTACCGGAAGGCGTGGCTGCGGGTGATTACGCCGTGGCCGCCGAGGACAAGGCCGCGCTGGCCGTCACTGCGGGGACTGCGGTGGCCTGGGGCAGTCGTGATCTGACGGCACTGGTCGGACAGTGTTCGGGCCTGAACCTCGGTGCGATCGCCGACAACCGCTATCCCGCATCGGTCGGCAGTTGCGCGCTGCCGATGCCGCGCGAATTCCGCGATGCGGCAGCGATGTTTGATGCGCTGCGGGCCGGGGAAATCACGGCGGCCTGGACCGGCACGGCCGATGTCGCAGTGCCCGACGGTGTCGTCGTTCTCGTCGACCGCAAGCCGACTCTGGTGCCGGCGCAGAACGTCGTCGCGCTGTATCGGCGCAATGAACTCAATCAGATGCAGTTGCGGGCGATTAACGAGTTGGCGGGTGTGCTCGACACCGCGGCCCTGGTCGATATGCTGCGCCAGGTCCGGGCAGGTGCCGATCCCCGGTCGGTGGCCGAGGCCTGGCTGACCGCCAACCCCCTGGGTCGCTGAACCTCCGGTAGTACTCAGCGCATCGTGGGCATGAACCGGGCTGCCAGCGTGGTCACAATCCGCTGATAACCCGACCCGGTGGCTCGCACCACGATGTCGAGGACCTTGGCATCGGCACCGACGAGCACGCGTGCCTTCTTCTTGGCCACTGCCTCGAGGATGATCTGCGCGGCCTTCTCCGGGGAGGTGTGGGCCATTTTCGAATCGAACCACTCGGCCATCGAGGCCGAATCCAAACCCTCGGCGGCGGTGGCGTTGCGGGCGATGGCGGTCTTGATGCCGCCGGGATGCACGGTGGTCACCGCAACCGGGTGGTGGGCCAGCATCATCTCCTGCCGCAGTGCCTCGCTGAATCCGCGCACCGCGAACTTCGCCGAGTTGTAGGCGGCCTGGCCGGGCACCGAGAACAGTCCGAAAATGCTGGAGATGTTGATGACGTGGCCGTCACCGGAGGCGATCAGGTGCGGCAGAAAGGCCTTGGTGCCGTTGACGACGCCCCAGTAATCGACGTCCATGATGCGCTCGATGTCCTTGAACGGCGTGATCTCCACGTCGCCACTGAAGGCGATCCCGGCGTTGTTGTAGATCTGGTTCACCTTGCCGAACTGGTCCTTCACCTCGTCGGCATACAGGGCAAGCGCCTCGCGTTCGGTGACGTCGAGCCGGTCGGCCCGGACCGGCGCCCCGACCGATTTCAGACGTGCCTCGGTGACCGCTAGGCCCTCGGTGTCGACGTCGCTGATGGCGACGGAGGCGCCGGATCGCCCCAGCTCAAGGGCCAGGGCCTGACCAATGCCGGAACCCGCCCCGGTCACGACCGCCACTTTGCCGGCAAATCCCTGCATTGCGTTCCCCCTGGTTGTCGAGTCTGAGTCAGGGTAGCAAGGGCGTTCCGGCCCGTAACGCGCGCGGATCGCCCTACGATTAACCGGTCATGAAACTGCGTCATACCGCTGGATTGCTGGTAACGGCCTTCGGGATCCTGGCCGGCGTGCTCGCCGCGCCCGCCGCCGCCGACACCCCCGACGTTGCCGACACCGTCGACGATGTTCTTTCCGCCCTCGACGGCCTCGGTAACGGCAATCTCGGTCCGGTCGACGCCGGTGAGGTGAGCCGGGCGCTGTGCCCGGTCCTGGCCGACCGCGGTCAGGATGCCGTCGACATCGCCGCCAAGGTCGCCGACGACATCGGCCGGCCCCTGGGGGTGGGCACGATGTTCACCGGCACGGCCATTTCGTTCCTGTGCCCGAGGGCGGTGGACAACGTCGCCGACTCGCTCAATGACGGCACGCCACTGTTGTCGATCTTCGGCTGAGGTCCGTGCGCCAGCGTGCGTGTACTGTTCGCTGCCCGCGGCGTGTCGGCGTTCCGACACGCACGCTCGCGCGTTGGTCAAACGGGCGCGGGCCCGGTCAGCCGAACGCCTCGTCCAGGATTTCCTGCTGCTCGACGGCGTGCACCTTCGACGACCCTGACGACGGCGCGGACATCGCCCGTCGGGAGATCCGCTTGATGCCGGTCAGCGTGTCGGGAAGCAACTCCGGCAGACTCAGGCCGAACGTGGGCCAGGCGCCCTGATTGGCCGGCTCCTCCTGCACCCAGAAGTATTCCCTGGCGTTCGGGTACTCGTCGAGCGTGACGGCCAACCGGCGCTTGGGCAGCGGTGCAAGCTGTTCGATCCGGACGATCGCGACATCGTCGCGGTTGTCCTGCTTCTTGCGTGCTTCCAACTCGTAGTAGATCTTTCCACTGGTCAGTAGTACGCGGGTGACCTTGGTGCGGTCGCCGTCGCCGTCGGTGTAGTTCGGCTCCTCGAGGATCGACCGAAACTTGCGCTCGGTGAAGTCGCGAATGTCGCTGACGGCTGCCTTGTTGCGCAGCATCGATTTCGGGGTGAACACGATCAGCGGCCGATGCACCCCGTCGAGGCCGTGTCGACGCAGCAGATGGAAGTAGTTGGCCGGAGTCGACGGCATCGCGATGGTCATCGAGCCCTCGGCCCACAGTTGCAGGAACCGTTCGATTCGCCCGGAGGTGTGGTCCGGCCCCTGGCCCTCATGGCCGTGCGGCAGCAGCAGCACCACGTCGGAGAGTTGGCCCCATTTGGCCTCGCCGGAGCTGATGAACTCGTCGATGATCGACTGCGCGCCGTTGACGAAATCGCCGAACTGGGCCTCCCAGAGCACAATCGCCTCGGGATTCCCCACCGAGTAGCCGTATTCAAATCCCACCGCCGCGTATTCGGACAGTGGCGAATCGAACACCAGGAACCGTCCCCCGTTTCCGGTGCCGTCGGGGTTGACGGTGAGCAGATCCAGTGGGGTGAACTCGGCCCCGGTGTTGGGGTCGATGATCACCGCATGGCGTTGGGTGAACGTCCCGCGCCGAGTGTCCTGTCCGGTGAACCGGATCAGTTTGCCTTCGGCCAGGAACGATCCCAGCGCCAGCAGTTCGGCGAACGCCCAGTCGACCTTGCCCTCGTAGGCCATCTCCCGACGTTTCTCCAGCACCGGTTGCACCCGCGGATGCACGGCGAATCCTTCCGGCACCGTCAAATGCGCATCGCCGATCCGCGCCAGCAGCGACTTGTCCACCGCGGTGGTCATGCCCCGCGGGATCATCTGAGCAGCCTCGACCGACTCGCTGGGTTCGACCGCCTGCTTCTCCAATTCGCGGACTTCGTTGAACACCTGCTCGAGTTGACCCTGGTAGTCGCGCAGGGCGTCCTCGGCCTCTTTCAGCGAGATGTCGCCGCGGCCGATCAGCGCCTCGGTGTAGGCCTTGCGCGCCCCACGCTTGGTGTCGATCACCTGGTACATGGCGGGGTTTGTCATCGACGGGTCGTCGCCCTCGTTGTGGCCGCGGCGGCGGTAGCACAGCATGTCGATGACGACATCCTTGTGGAACGTTTGCCGGAAGTCGACCGCCAGTCGGGCCACCCACGCGCACGCCTCCGGGTCGTCGCCGTTGACATGGAAGATCGGCGCGCCGGCCATCTTCGCGACGTCGGTGCAGTACTCGGTAGAACGGGAGTTCTCCGGTGCGGTGGTGAAACCGATCTGGTTATTGACGACGATATGAATGGTGCCGCCGGTTCGGTACCCCCGCAGCAGAGCCAGGTTCAGCGTCTCGGCCACCACGCCCTGTCCGGCGAAGGCGGCGTCGCCGTGCATCATCATCGGCACCACACTGAAATTGCGCGGTAGTCCATCTTCGTCGGCACCGTTGATCAGGTCCTGTTTGGCGCGCACCAAGCCCTCCAGGACCGGGTCGACGGCCTCCAGGTGGGACGGGTTGGCCACCAAAGACACCGCAATGTCGTTGTCGCCGAACATCTGGATGTAGTTGCCGTTGGCGCCGAGGTGGTACTTGACATCGCCCGACCCGTGCGCCTGAGACGGGTTCAGGTTGCCCTCGAACTCGCTGAAGATCTGCGAGTAGGGCTTGCCGACGATGTTGGCGAGCACGTTGAGCCGACCACGGTGCGGCATCCCGATGACCACCTCGTCGAGACCATGCTCGGCGCACTGGTCGATGGCTGCGTCCATCATCGGGATGACGGTCTCGGCGCCTTCCAAGGAGAACCGCTTCTGGCCGACGTATTTGGTCTGCAGGAAGGTTTCGAAGGCCTCCGCGGCGTTGAGCTTGTTCAAGATGTACTTCTGCTGGGCGACCGTCGGCTTATCGTGGCGTACCTCGATGCGCTCCTGGAGCCAGCACTGCTGCTCGGGTTCGAGAATGTGGGTGTATTCCACGCCGACGTGACGACAGTAGGCGTCGCGCAGCACCGAGAGCACGTCGCGAAGTTTCTTGTACTGCTGGCCGGCGAAACCGTCGACTTTGAACACCCGATCGAGATCCCACAGCGTCAGGCCGTGGGTAAGTACATCGAGGTCCGGATGCATGCGGAACCGGCTTTTGTCCAGCCGCAGCGGGTCGATATCGGCCATCAGGTGGCCGCGATTGCGGTACGCCGCGATCAGTTCGATGACGCGCGCGTTCTTGTCCAGGGGCGAGTCCGGGTTGTCGGTGCGCCACCGCACCGGCTCGTAGGGGATGCCGAGTTCGAGGAAGATGTCGTCGAAGAAGTCATCGGACAGCAGCAGTTCGTGGATCGTCCGGAGGAAGTCGCCGGACTCCGCGCCCTGGATGATCCGATGGTCATAGGTCGACGTCAGCGTGATGACTTTGCCGATACCGAGTTCGGCGATGCGCTCCTCGCTGGCGCCCTGGAACTCGGCCGGCAGTTCCATCGCGCCGACGCCGATGATGGCGCCCTGGCCTGCCATCAGGCGCGGCACCGAGTGCACGGTGCCGATGGTCCCCGGATTGGTCAGCGAGATGGTCACGCCGGAGAAATCCTCGGCGGTGAGCTTGCCGTCTCGGGCACGCCGTACGACGTCCTCGTAGGCGGCGACGAATTGAGCGAATCCCATTGTCTCGCAACCCTTGATGGCGGCGACGACTAGGGAGCGTTTTCCATCTTTGCCGGGCAGGTCGATCGCCAGACCCAGGTTCGTGTGCCCCGGGGTGACCGCGTTGGGCTTGCCGTCGATCTCGGCGAAGTGGCGGTTCATATTGGGAAACTTCTTGATCGCCTGGATGATCGCGTACCCGAGCAGGTGGGTGAAGGAGATCTTGCCGCCGCGGGTTCGCTTGAGATGGTTGTTGGCGACGACCCGGTTATCGATCATCAACTTCGCCGGGATCGCCCGAACGCTGGTGGCGGTCGGGATCTCCAGCGAGACGTTCATGTTCTTCACCACGGCGGCCGCGGCACCGCGCAGCACCTGCGCGTCGGTGCCGGTGGTCTCGGCCGCAGGAGCGGGGGTGGGAACTGCCGTGGCGACGGGGGGAGTCGGGACCGGCATCGGGGCGGTGGCGGCGGGGGCCGGGGTGGCGGCGGGGGCCGGGGTGGCGGCGGGCGACGGGGTGGCGGCGGGGGCCGGGGTGGCGGCGGGCGACGGGGTGGCGGCGGGCGTGGCCGGCTTCGTATGACCGTTCGCGGCCGCGCCACCGGCGGCGTCCGGGCTGTATCCGGCAAGGAACTCGTGCCAACTCCGGTCGACGGAGGCGGGGTCTTCGCGGAACTTGCGGTACATCTCTTCAACCAGCCACTCGTTTTGGCCGAATGGTGAACTTGTACTGCTCACAGAGTCGCTCGCCTCAATTCCTCTGCCTCGATTCCTCTGCCTCGATTCCACAGGCGGTGGATAGGGGTTAAGGCTATCGCGTCTGGGTAGGCGGCGAAGCTGCTCAGTGCATACCTGACGCGGGCAATTCCCCCTGCGGATCGTCCTGCCCGGCCGGCAGCAGCCGCAGGGTGCCCGGCCAGCGTTCGGGCGCCGGTCCGAAGGCCTGCCGGGCATTGGTGATGATTCGCTTACCCATCAGCCGGTTGCCGCCCCCACCGACGACCGCGCCGATGCCCACCGGCAGCACCTTGCCGAACGCCATCGCCGATCGTTTGATCGCAAATTTCTTCACGAAGTACGACATGAGCTTGGAGTTCAGCTGCGAGACCGCCGGCAGTGGCAGCAGTTCGGTCTCGGCGAGCCAGGCCCCGCTGGTCCGACTCGGTCCGAGGAACTCGGTGATGGCGCCCCTGCTGTCCTCGCCAACCAGCACGCCGAGCACCAGCGCCCGGCGGCGGTCGCGCTGGTCGACCGGAATGCCATGCACTTCGGCGACTGCCAGCACGAACAGCGACGTTGCCTCCAGGAACACCAGTGTCTCGCCGGCGACGGCCGAGAGCGCGGCCAGGGTGCCGATACCGGGGAAGGCGGCCGCTGAGCCGACCGCCGCTCCGCTGGCCATCACTGCAGCCAGGTAGTGCTTTTCCAGCTTCGTGACGATGTCGGCCGGGGTGGCGTTCGGATTGGTGCGACGCAACCGATCCACGTAGGCCGCGACCGCCGGAGCCTGCACCCGGCTGCTCGACTCGAGAACCCCGGAGAGCACCCGCGCCGACATCGTGGCCTCGGTGGGCCCGGCCGACGGATCCCCGCTCTTCTTGCGACGAAGCCTCATGACACGCCTTCCTCTCAGGTTCCCGTGTGAAGGTTAACGAACGCAAGGTTGCCCACGATCCCGGATGGTGATCACCATCACTCCCGTGGGCAGGGGCGCGTGGCAGCATCGTCATCCATGACCGCGACGACGGGACGTGACCAGCCGCAGCAGCCCGCGGCCGGGCGACCCGTCGAACCACGGCACGGCAACCCGTGGCTCACGCTCTGGGCCATGCTGGTCGGGTTTTTCATGATCCTGGTCGACTCGACCATCGTCGCGGTGGCCAACCCCGCCATCATGACCGCACTGGACATCACCGACTACGACATCGTCGTGTGGGCTACCAGCGCCTACCTGCTGGCCTATGCGGTGCCGCTGCTGTTGGCCGGCCGACTCGGCGACCGGTTCGGCCCGAAGAACCTCTACATCGCCGGCCTGGCGGTGTTCACCGCGGCATCGATGTGGTGTGGATTCGCCGACTCGATCGGCATGCTGGTCGCCGCCCGGGTGGCGCAGGGCATCGGCGCGGCCCTGCTGACCCCGCAGACCCTGTCGACGATCACCCGGATCTTTCCGGCGGACCGGCGAGGCGTTGCGCTGAGTGCATGGGGTGCCACCGCCGGCGTGGCTACCCTGGTCGGCCCGTTGGCCGGCGGGGTCCTCGTCGATCACCTCGGGTGGTCGTGGATCTTCTTCGTCAACGTGCCGATCGGGATCATCGGTCTGGTTCTCGCGGTGTGGCTGATTCCGGACCTGCCCACCCATCCCCACCGCTTCGACGTGCTCGGCGTGGTGCTCTCCGGCATCGGCCTTTTCGGAATCGTGTTCGGCCTGCAGGAAGGCCAGGCCTATCACTGGCAGCCGTGGATCTGGGCGATGATCGCCGGCGGCGGGGCGTTCTTGGCGGCGTTCGTCTATTGGCAGGCGGTCAACCCCAGCGAGCCGCTGATCCCGCTGGAGATGTTCCGAGACCGCGACTTCAGCCTCGCGAACATCGGCATTGCGGTGATCGCGTTCGCCACCACCGCGATGATCCTGCCGGTGATGTTCTACGCCCAGACCGTGGGTGGCCTGACCCCGACCCGGGCCGCCCTGCTCACGGCCCCGATGGCCGTCTTCAGCGGGGTGCTGGCCCCCTTTGTGGGCCGCCTGGTGGACCGTTCCCACCCGCGACCGATCATCGGGTTCGGATTCTCGGCGCTGGCGGTCTCGCTGCTGTGGCTGTCGGTCGAGATGAACCCCGGCGCCGCGACCTGGCGGCTGATGCTGCCGCTGGGCGCGATGGGGGTGGGCATGGCGTTCATCTGGGCCCCGCTCGGCGCCACCGCAACCCGCAATCTGCCCGCCCGGTTGGCCGGGGCCGGATCCGGGTTCTACAACACCACTCGCCAGGTCGGTGCCGTGCTCGGCAGCGCCGGCATCGCCGCGTTCATGTCGGCGCGCGTCAACGCCGAGATGGGGGGTGCCGGAAGGGGTGCGGGATCGGGCACGACGCAGCTTCCCGCATCCCTGCACGAGCCATTCGGCGCCGCGATGTCGCAGTCAGTCCTGCTGCCCGCGTTCGTCGCCCTATTCGGCGTGCTGGCGGCGGTCTTCCTGCTCGGATCGCCACAGCATGGGCCGGAGGTCAGTCGAACAGAACAGCGGGGTTGAGGTAGCCGGTCGGGTCCAGGGCGTTCTTGATGGCGCGCATCGCCGCGATGTCGGCCGATGTTCGTGCCATCGTCAGGTAGCCGCGTTTGCGGCTGCCGACGCCGTGCTCGGAGCTGACGTTGCCACCATGTGCGGCAATGAGTTTCATCATCGCAGGGTAGATCCGCGACTCCGCATCGGTGTCGCAGCGCAAGACGTTGAGGTGTAGGTTGCCCTCACCGACGTGTCCGAACAGCAGCGGGATCGCGTCAGGGGAACAGTGGTGGATCAGACGGGTGGAATCGGCGGCGAACGCACTGATCGCCGAAAGAGGAAGCGACACATCGAATTTGACCGGTGGGCCGAATAAGCCCACCACCTCGGCGACGGACTCGCGGGCGTGCCAGAGGCGGTGCTGGGTGGCGCCGTCGAGACCTACTGAGGGTTCGGCGCACGCAACGACGCGATCCAGGGCAGCGGCGAGGGCGTCGCTCGGGTCATCCGCGGCGGCCAGTTCAACCAGGAGTAGCCACGCGTCGCCTCTCGGAGTGGGAAGGCCAAGGTGTTCGTCAGCCAGTGCAATGGCCCGGCCGTCGATGAGTTCGAGTGCAGCGATGGTTTCGACGTCGCGCAGTATCCGGGCGGCCGAAACCAGGGCATCGAGGTCGGCGAATCCACACAGCGCGGTCGCCCGGTAAGCGGGTATCGGATGCAGGCGCAGGTCCACCGCGGTGATCACGCCCAGGGTGCCCTCCGCGCCGGCGAACAGTGCGGTCAGGTCGTAGCCTCCGGTGCCCGCGCCCCCCGCAGCGGAGGAGTGCAGCACCGATCCGTCCGGAAGTGCGACCTCAAGGCCGAGTACCTGTTTGCCCATCGCGCCGTAGCAAACCGTGCGGAGTCCACCGGCATCGGTGGAGACCATCCCGCCGATGGTGGCCGAGTCGCGGGCGGTGAGGTCCACGCCGATGAGCAGTCCGGCCGTCGCCGCGGCCCCTTGCGCGTGCGCCAGTGTGACGCCAGCGCCCACCCGGACTCGCCGTGCGGCGGCGTCGACGTCGCCGATGCCGTTCAGTCGTTCGGTGGACAGCAGGACGTCGTGGTGCTCGGGAACCGTGCCGGCCACCAGCGAGGTGCGCCCGCCCTGAACGGTGACGGCCACGCCGGCGTCGCGACAACTCCGCAGCACCGCGGCGACCTCATCAGCGCTGCCCGGCCGGACCAGGGCACTGGCCCGGCCCCGGTAGCGGCCGGTCCAGTCGGTGCTGCGGCCGGCCAGCACGTCAGGATCGGTGCTGACATGGTCCCCGCCGACGACGGCCGCAAGCCGACCGGTCAGCGCGGTACCCACGATCGTGACTCTATTCCTGGCTCGGCGCGGGCGAATCTCTTAGCGGGTGTTCCCGATCAGTTCGACTCCGGCACCATTCCACCGGAACTTGACGACACTGCTCAGGCCCATGCCGCCGGGGAAGCTCAGTGCCACGGTGTCACCGGTGCTCTGGGTGCTGTCGATGCCGTTGAATCCGAAGGTGTCGGGCACGCCGGTGGGGATGAACTTGCCGAGGTGAAACAACACCGCGCGGGTGTTGGCGTTTCCGGCGTTGGTGTTGGCTCGGACGATCACCGCGGACAGTTGTGCGCACTCGTTGTAATTGCCGGCGATGGGTTCGGGGTTCCAGCCCTGTCCGCTGCGCGGGTCGCGGGGCAACTCCGATATCGCGCGGGCTATCGCGGGTGCGGAAAGGTTTACCGCGCAGGGATCCGGTGGTGCCGGCGTCGGAGTCGGGGGAGATGACGTGGCGGCCTGGCTGGACGGGCTTTCCACAGAGGTGCTTGCGGAGGTCGTCGTCGATGCCAGTGGGGTCTTGGAGACCGTCGAGTCCCCGGAACCGCAACCGGTGAGCGCGGCGACGGCCACCCCGGCGATCGCCGAGGCCGTCAGGCGATTCCCCACATCGCAGCACGGTACCGGCTCGCCCACCGCCGACCGGGGTGCGACGCGCACGAGCGAACGTGACGTGCGTTGATGGCACTAGACTCCGAGTCGCGATGACAACACTCGAAGATGCAGATGGCCCCGCTGGTGAGCCCGTGCGCACGTTCGCCGACCTGCAGATTCACCCGGCGGTGTTGCAGGCGGTCGTCGATGTCGGCTACGAAACCCCCTCACCGATCCAGGCGGCCACCATCCCAGCCCTGATGGCGGGTTCCGACGTGGTCGGCCTGGCCCAGACCGGAACCGGGAAGACCGCTGCCTTCGCCATCCCGATCCTGTCCCGGATCGACACCACGAGTAAGAACACTCAGGCGTTGGTGCTGGCGCCGACGCGCGAACTTGCCCTGCAGGTCGCCGAGGCGTTCAGTCGTTACGGCACGCACCTGCCGAAGGTCACCGTGCTGCCGATCTACGGCGGTCAGTCCTACACGGTGCAATTGGCCGGGCTGCGACGCGGCGCGCATATCGTCGTCGGCACCCCGGGCCGTGTCATCGATCACCTCGAGCGCGGCACGTTGGATCTTCAGCATCTGGACTATCTGGTGCTCGACGAGGCCGATGAGATGCTGCAGATGGGTTTCGCCGAGGACGTGGAGCGGATCCTCGCTGACACCCCGGAGTACAAACAGGTTGCGTTGTTCTCGGCAACCATGCCCCCGGCGATCCGAAAGATCACCACCAAGTACCTCCACGACGCCGTGGAAGTCAGGGTCAAGTCCAAGACAGCCACCGCCGAGAACATCACTCAGCGCTACATCCAGGTCGCCGGGCCGCGCAAGATGGACGCGCTGACCCGGGTGCTTGAGGTCGAGCAGTTCGAGGCAATGATCGTGTTCGTGCGGACCAAGCAGGCCACCGAAGAAGTGGCTGAAAAGCTGCGTGCCCGAGGGTTTTCCGCAGCCGCCATCAACGGCGACATCGCCCAGGTTCAACGCGAACGGACTATCGCCGCGCTCAAGGACGGTGGTATCGACATCCTGGTGGCCACCGACGTTGCCGCCAGGGGCCTTGATGTGGAACGCATCTCGCATGTGCTCAACTACGACATCCCGCATGATCCCGAGTCCTATGTGCACCGCATCGGCCGTACCGGCCGCGCCGGGCGGTCCGGAAATGCGCTGCTGTTCGTCTCGCCGCGGGAACGGCATCTGCTCACGTCGATCGAAAAGGTGACCCGGCAGAAGGTCGTGGAGATCCAACTGCCGAGTGTCGAGGACGTTAATGCCCAGCGGGTGACCAAGTTCCGTGACTCCATCACCGAAGCTCTGCGGGCGCCGGGTTTCGAGATGTTCCGCCGTCTGATCGAGGACTACGAGCGCGATAACGACGTGCCGATGGGCGACATCGCCGCAGCGCTGGCGCTGCAGTCCCGTGACGGCGCGGAGTTTTTGATGACTGAACCTCCGCCGGTGTCCGAGCGGCCTCGCCGCGATGGCCAGCCCGAACGTGAGCGCGCGCCGCGGCGGACCCGAGATGACTTAGCCACCTACCGGATCGCGGTGGGCAAGAGACACAAGGTCGGCCCCGGTTCGATCGTGGGAGCGATCGCCAATGAGGGCAATCTGAACCGGAGCGATTTCGGGCACATCACCATCAAGAGCGACTTCTCTTTAGTCGAACTGCCGGCGAAGTTGCCTAAATCGACACTCAAAGCCTTGGAGAAGACCCGCATCTCCGGGGTATTGATCGACCTCAAGCCGGACCGCGGCGGCCGGCCGCCGGGCGGGAAGCCGCGGCGCCGGGTGCCATGACGGCCACCGGCACGGTCGATCAGGGCGGCTTGGAGGCAGTCAAGGGCCGCGATCGGGTTCCGGCGCTGACCGGCGTTCGCGCTCTCGCCGCGATCCTGGTTCTCGCCACTCATGCGGCGTACACCACCGGCAAGTACACCCACGGATACCTCGGCGTCGTCTACTCGCGGATGGAGATCGGTGTACCGATTTTTTTCGTGTTGTCGGGTTTTCTGTTGTTCGGTCCCTGGGTTCGGGCTGCGGTTGCCGGCACGGCGGCGCCGTCGCTGTCGCGCTACGCGCGCCACCGCGTCCGGCGGATCATGCCCGCCTACGCGGTGACGGTGCTGGCCGCCTACCTGATCTATCACTTCCGCGACGCCGGCCCCAATCCCGGGCATTCCGTGAACGGCCTGCTGCGCAATCTCACACTGACGCAGATCTACACCGACTCCTACCTGTATTCCCACCTTCATCAGGGTCTGACCCAGATGTGGAGTCTGGCAGTCGAAGTGGCGTTTTATCTGGCGCTGCCCGCCCTGGCCTACCTGCTGTTGGTCCTACTGTGCCGGCGGCGGTGGCGGCCGGGTCTATTGCTGGTCGGCTTGGCCGGCCTGGCACTGATCAGTCCGGCGTGGATGGTGCTGGTGCACGAGACTGAGATCCTGCCCGACGGCGCCTCGCTGTGGCTCCCGGGATATCTGGCGTGGTTTATCGGCGGGATGATGCTCACGGTGCTGGCGGCGATGGGCGTCCGCGGTTACTGGTTCATCGCGATTCCGTTGGCAACGGTGTGTTACTTCATCGCCGCCACGCCGATCGCCGGTGAACCGACCACCTCACCGACCGGGCTGGCTCAGGCGGTGGTGAAGATCGCGTTCTATGCGGTCATCGCGACACTGGTCGTTGCTCCGCTGGCGCTGGGGGACCGTGGCTGCTACACCCGACTACTTGCCAGCCGGCCGATGGTGTGGCTCGGCGAAATCTCCTATGAGATCTTCCTGGTGCACCTCATCGTCATGGAGTTGGCGATGGTCGAGATCCTGCATTGGCGGGTCTACACCGGTTCGATGCCGGTGTTGTTCATTGTCACGCTCGCATTGACGATCCCGGTGGCGTGGGTGTTGCACCGTTTCACCCGGGTGCGGAACTGACCCGCCCTGCCGCCAGCCGGTTGCGGCAACTAGCCCGCTATCCGCACCGGAACCGATAATGGCCGGCGCACGTAACTGCCGCCCGCCCAGGTGATTCCGGACTTGTCGACCTCGAAGTCCGGACAGCGGGCCAGCAGTTCGGTCAACGCGATCCGGGATTGCAGTCGCGCCGCCGCAGCCCCCAGGCAGTGATGCGCGCCGTGGCTGAAGGTCAGAATGTTGCGTGGTCGGCGGGTGACGTCCAACTCCGCGGCATCGGGGCCGTATTGTCGTTCGTCGCGGTTGGCCGAACCGTAGAGCAGCAGCACCTTGCGGCCGGCCGGGATCGTGCGCTCGGCGATGGTGACGTCCCGGGTGGCGGTGCGGGCCAGGCCCTGAACCGGTGAGGTCAGCCGCAGGAACTCCTCAATCGCGTCGGTCATCAACTCCGGCTGCCGGGCCAGCAGCGCGCGTTGGTCGGGCCGCTGATCCAGCAGTTGCACTGCGCCGCCGAGCAATCCGGTGGTGGTGTCGTTGCCGCCGGTGACCATGGTGAAGGTGAAAGCGAGGATGGACAGCACGCCGGCGGTGTCGCCGTCTGCGCCGACGCCGGCCGCGACCAGATGCGACACCGTGTCGTCGCCGGGATCGCGCCGGCGGCGCTCGATGAGTTCGGAGAAGTAGGCCATCATTGACAGCACCGCATCCCCGGCACCGACCACCCCACTGGGGCCGGAAGCGCCTGCCGCGACGATGGCGTCGGTCCACCCGTCGAACTGCGCCCGGTCTGCATCGGGTACGCCGAGGTAGTGCGCGACCACCATCGAGGGCAGCGGTTTGAACAACTCGGCGATGATGTCGCCACCGCCCTGGGTGCGCATCCGTTCGACGCGCTCGATCACGAACTCGCGCACCTTCGGCTCGACGGCCTCGACCTGGCGTGGGGTGAACCCGCGCGCCACCAGCTTGCGGAACTCGGTATGCACTGGCGGATCCTGCATCACCATCGGCGGGTTGTCGGCCAACCCGATGAGTTCGAGCTCGTTGTAGTTGACGGTCAGACCTTGCGCCGAGGAGAACGTCTGGTGGTCGCGGGCCGCGCTCCAGATGTCGGCGTGCCGGGACAGCACCCAGTAGTCGTGCTCGGGATTGTGCGCGGTGACATGGTGAACCGGGTCATGGTCGCGCAACGCGGCATACATCGGCCAGGGGTCGGTCCAGGTGTCGCCGGCCCGGAGCTCGAACCGGGTGGCTGGGTGCACGTATGTTTGCGCGTCTGTGGGCATGGATCTTGCCTACGGCAGCACTACGCCGCTGTCAAACGGGTCACGGATCGCGCCGTTGTCGAACGGGTCACAGATCTAGGTGCAACCGCAAGGCGGCATCGATCCGGACCATGTCCTGTGGCGATACTCGTCCTACCGCACGCCTGAGTCTCTCCAGAGCGACTGATCGGACCTGTTCTACCTGGGCTTTGGAGTCGGCGGGCAGTTCCGTCGCGACCGCTGCCAGAAAGACCTGGAATGGATAGACCTTGTTGACGTTGGTGCTCAGCGGAACCACGGTCACCACGCCGCGGCCTAACGCGACGGCGGTGGTGTTGGCACGGTCGTTGCTGACGACGACTGCGGGACGCCGTTTGTTCGCCTCGCTGCCGCGAACCGGATTGAGGTCGACCAGCCAGATGTCACCTCGCAGCATGGGTCAGTCCGTCACCGCACGCCCCGTCCCAGGCTGGTTCGTCCTCAGATTCCGACCATTCGGTCCAGGCGTCGCGGTAGTCCTGCTCGAGGGTGGGATAACGCAGCATGCGAATGGCGCGTTGGACTGCGGCGGACCGGGAGGGCAACCCTGCGGTCTGCACGTACGCGTCGAGGACGCTGACGTCGTCTTCGGACAGGCTCACGCTCAACTTCATACCCCGATACTACCCTGGTAGTAACCAGGGGGTGAGGCAATAATCCGGCCGCGCCGATCGGCGCGCTGGCCGGGTAGGGCAAACGGTGAGCCTTAGATCAGCGCACCCGGGTTGAGGATGCCGTCGGGATCCAGCGCGTCTTTGATCCGCCGGTTGAGTGCCATCGCCTCGGGTCCCAGTTGGCCGGCCAGCCACGGCTTCTTCAGTCGGCCCACGCCGTGTTCGCCGGTGATGGTGCCGCCCAGCGCGATTGCCAAATCCATGATGTCACCGAAGGCCTTGTGCGCCCGCGCCGTCATCGCGGCGTCGCCGGCGTCGTACACGATCAGCGGGTGGGTGTTGCCGTCCCCGGCGTGGGCGATCACCGAGATCATCAGCCCGGCGTCGGCGGCGATCTTCGCCACCCCGCCCACCAGGTCGGCCAGTTTGGGCACTGGTACGCCCACATCCTCGAGTAGCAGTGAGCCCTTGGCTTCGACCGCTGGAATGGCGAGCCGACGGGCTGCGACGAAGGCCTCTCCCTCCACCGGGTCATCCGTCGAAAAGCATTCGGTGGCGCCGGCGTCGGTGAACACCTGTGCCATGAACTCGGCATCCTGGGCTCCAGTGGGGCCGCGGTCGTCGGAGGCGGCGACCATCATGGCTGCGGCATTGCGATCCAGGCCCATCCGCAGCTTGTCCTCGACGGCGTTGATCGCAACGCCGTCCATGAACTCGAGCATGGACGGGCGGATCTTCCCGGTGATGGCGACTACCGAACTTGTTGCGGCTTCCACCGAGTCGAAAGTGGCGACCACTGTCGCCGTGGTCGGCTGTGGCGGCAGCAATCGCAATGTCACCTCGGTGACCACCCCCAGGGTGCCCTCGCTGCCCACGAACAGTTTTGTCAGGCTCAACCCGGCCACATCTTTGAGGCGCGGACCACCGAGTCGAACGGCGGTGCCATCAGCCAGCACCACCTGCATTCCCAGCACGTAGTCGGTCGTGACGCCGTACTTGACGCAGCACAGTCCGCCGGCATTGGTGGCGATATTGCCGCCGATGGAACAGATCTCGTACGACGACGGATCCGGCGGATACCAGAGTCCTTGGGCCGCAACGGCTTTCTTCACTTCGACATTGAGCAGTCCAGGCTGTGCGACAGCAGTCCGGGTGACTGGGTCGACGGTGATCTCGCGCATCTTCTCCGTCGAGAGCACGATGCCGCCATCGACCGCCGTCGCCCCACCGGAGAGTCCGGTGCCCGCTCCGCGGGGCACCACTGGCACAAGGTGAGCGCTGGCCCAGCGCAGCACTGTCTGAACCTGCTCGGTTGAGGTTGGCCGAACCACCGCCAGCGGCATGCCGGCGTCCGGGTCCCTGGCCCAGTCGTACCGATAGGAGGCCAGGATCTCCGGGTCAGTGACGACAACGCCAGCGCCCAGTTCGTCGATCAGAGCTGATAACGCGCTCGTCGTCATGAGTTCTCCCTAGGGCGCGGTGCGCCGTTCTGCAAAGAGTAAAGCGCAGCGACGATCGCATCAACCGACTCCTCGGTGGCCCGTTGACCAGAGTCGCGACCGGTTCCGGCGCAGCGCCGTCGACTACGAGTTCGCCAAACCGGGGATGCGCTGTCACAGCCTAGGAGCGGTCGGCTCGGGCGGGGCGGGCGAATCCAACTCGCGAAGTGCCGGGACCCACGGGCACAGCAGCGCGATCACCAACACCGGCAGCGACAGGGCCAGGAACGCCGTTGTGAGTCCGAACGCGTCCACCAGGGGGCCGGCGATCATGAACCCCACCGGGCCTGCCGCGTAGGCCATCGACGTCATCACGCCGACCACCCGGCCGCGCATCTGGGGGGGTGTGCGGGTCTGCATCACCGAGTTGGTGATCGGGCCGATCGGCCCGTACATCAGGCCCACGATCGCCGACAGGATCAGGATCACCGGCAGCGGCGGCAGGAATGCGATCACCGTCGCCGCTGTCCCGAAGGTGGCGACCGCGGTCAGCACGGTGGTGCGCCGTCGTGCCACCCGGGACAGCATGGTCCAACTCAGCGCTCCGACCAGACCGCCGATCGACAGCGCCATTAATACCCAGCCCAGGTGGGCGGGTTCGTTGCGGTCGGAGAAGTACTTGGGAAACAGCACACTCTCCATTGGCAGGTACAGACCGGTCACGGCGAGTTCGAGCAGACCCAGCGTTCGCAGCACCCGGTTGCCCCAGACGAAGCGCAGTCCCTCCAGGACGCCGGAGACCACACCGTCGGGGCGGTCGTCGGGCTCGGGACGGTCGGCACCGGGCAGTCGCAGCGCCGCCATCGCCACAATCGACATCGCGAACGCCCCGGCGGTCACCCACATGGTGTTGATCCCGCCGAGGGTGGCGATGAGCAGGCCGCCGATGCCCGGTCCGGTGATGTAGGCGAGGTTGAACGCCGCCTCGTAGACGCTGTTGGTGTGATCCAGCGTCCACCCGGCCCGGCGCCCCGCCTCGGGCAGCATTGACAGCCGCGCGGTCATCCCGGCCGGGTCGAAGAATGCACCGAGTGCGGCCAGGCCGGCCAGCACCGCGGTGTTGAGCACCCCGACACCCAGGGTCAGTGCCAACACCGGGATGGCTGCCACCGACAGCGCCGACATCGCGTCGGCCAGCATGGCGACCCGGCGTCGGCCCAGGAAGTCGACGCCCACGCCCGCGATCAGGGTTGCGAACAACAGGGGCAGGGTGCCCGCTCCGGCGACCACTGCCGCTTCGGTCGCGCTGCCGGTACGTTCCAGCACCAGCCACGGGAAGGCGACCAGCGAGATGCCGTTGCCCGCCGCGGCCAGGAATGCGGAGCCCAGGATCAGCAGCACCGGCCCGCGTGACGTCCTCACTTCACGCAGCATAGATTCGCGTCGTGAGCCTGCCGCATCCGCGCACCGGGGCGGAGTTCTGCTCGCCGGTCCCGCCCGGGTCCGGTTGGCCCGGTGACCCGGCCACTGTGCACACACCGGTCGCCGACGACGCCGCGCAGGTGGCAGCGCGCGCCGCGGAGATCAGCGAGATGGACGATCTTGACGCCGACATCAGCCGCTGTCGGGCCTGCCCCCGACTGGTCGACTGGCGTGAGGACGTCGCTGTGGCCAAGCGTAAAGCCTTCGCCGATCAGCCGTACTGGGGACGGCCGGTGCCCGGGTGGGGGTCGCAGCACCCCCGGATCCTGGTGCTCGGATTGGCCCCTGCCGCCCACGGCGCCAACCGCACCGGTCGGGTGTTCACCGGTGACCGTTCCGGTGATCAGTTGTTCGCCGCCCTGCATCGCGCCGGTTTGGTCAACTCACCGAACAGCGTCGACGCCGCAGACGGATTGGCGACCAACGAGATTCGGGTGGCGGCCGCGGTGCGATGCGCCCCGCCGGGCAATGCCCCGACGCCGGGCGAACGCGCGACGTGTGAACCGTGGCTGGACGCCGAGTGGCGGCTCATCGCGCCTCATGTGAAGGTGACTGTCGCGTTGGGCGGCTTCGCCTGGCAAGCCGCGCTGCGACTCATCGGCGAAAAGCTCACGCCCAAACCGAAATTCGGCCATGGGGCGGTTGCGGAGTTTGGGTCCGGTGTGGTTTTGCTGGGCTGCTACCACCCGAGCCAGCAGAACATGTTCACGCACCGCCTCACACCGGCGATGCTTGACGCGGTCTTCGCCGATGCCGCTCTGCGTGCCGGGATCAGGGCGTGAGCCGGATAATCGGTATCGGCCGATCGGTTTTCGCCTGATAGGCGTCATAGCGGTTGGCGTTGTTGGCGTTGACGATCCGCCACAGCCTCGCGTAGTCCGGGTCGCCGGCTCCGACGGTGACCGCGGTCGCCGCGAATCGGCGTGGGCCGACGTTGATCTCGACCCTGGGATCGGCGTTCAGATTGTGCAACCAGCCTGGGGAACGACGGTCCCCGCCGTTGGAGGCCACCACCAGGTAGCTGTCTTTGTCGCGGGCGTAGGACAGCGAATTCGTGCGCGGCAGGCCGGTCTTGGCGCCGACGGTGTGCAGCAGCAGGCTGTTGGGCGCGCCCGGGATCCGGTGCCCGATACGACCGCCGGTGCGCTGATAGAGCGTGTCGTGAACCCGCGCGAAGAGTCGCAAAGCCTGCTCGCCGGGCGAGGACTTCCGCTCGGCGCTCATGTCAGCCGGGCCACGGCATCGCGCAGGATCGCGCCGGTGGCCTCCCGATCGGGGTCTCGGCGCAGCAGCATCCCCTTCACGAAGGACACCCTGTCGCCGTCGCGGCGGGGGATCACGTGCAGGTGGATGTGGAATACCGACTGCATCGCCGACTTGCCGTCGTTGATGGCCACGTTGTTGCCGGTGGCGGCCAGGCCCGAGACACGGGTCGCCCGCGCGATGCGTTTCCCGAGTGCCATCATGCCGGCCAGCGTTTCCGCCGGGGTGTCGGTGAGGTCGACGCTGTGCGACTTCGGGATCACCAGGGTGTGGCCGCGGGTGAACGGCCGGATATCGAGAAAGCCGAGGAAGTCGTCGTCCTCATGAACCCGTATCGCCGGGGCGCGCCCGGCGACGATCTCACAGAACACACATGCCATCGCGTCAGGACCGGATCGAGTCCGCGATGAGGTCGATCGCGGGACGCACCAGCACGGTGTAGGTATCGGCGATCGCTTTCTCCCGGTGTTCGGCCTGCGCCCGCTGACGTTCCGGATCGGCGGCCAGCGCCAGGAACGCCCGCTTGCTCGGAAACTGGTTGAACCGCACCTGATGCCAGGCCCGGCCGTCACCGATGATGGTGCCCTCGACGGCGAACCAGCCCGACACCCGGGCACCCTGTCGCGCCGCGATCGCGGCGATCGCCGACGCATAGGCCTCCATCTCGTCGGGAACGCTCAATGCCGCGGCGGCATCGGCGAATCGCATGACGTGCACCACGGTGATGGGACCGTCCTGGGCGGTCGGCGGATGTTCGACGTCGGCCCAGTCCGGGAACGCCACGTCGGGCGGAGCGGTCGGGTAGGGCAGCGGCAGGCAACCCATCACGATGGTCTCCGCCATCCCGGCATCCTTGTGCTCGTGTGCCAGGTGGAAATCCGGCCGGGACTGCATGTCAATGAACGAACGGCGGGTGGCGTACTTGACCACCGCGACCCGATCCCAGGTCGGCGAGCCAAGCAACTGCTGATCGACGTCCCCGAAGAACACCGGCGCGGCACCGATATCGCCGAGGATCTCCACCGGGGCGTAGCGGTCGTCGGCCTCGCGACCGCTGACCGTGGTCTCGCGGCCGTCGGCGTAGTCGGCGACCTCCCGGTACCGCATCAGGTTGACCATCCAGATCGGGCCGTCGTCCTCGGCGCTGGTACCGGCCAGTCGCAGCCCGTACTCGCCGTCGATGGTTCCGTATCGCGGATTGAGGGCGTCGCTCATGGCCACGACCGTACCCGCTGTCCTGACGGATCGGGCTACGCTCAATCCAGTGGACGCCACCGACATCGCTTTCGCCGGCGCAGCCGAGCAGGCTCGCTTGCTCGCAGCCGGAACAATCACTGCACCGGCATTGCTCGAGTTGTACCTCGAGCGCATCGGCCGACTTGACCGCGAGGTGCGCTCCTTCCGGGTGGTGATGACCGACAGCGCCCGGCGGGAGGCGGCCGCCGCCCAGGAGCGACTCGACGCCGGCGAGCGATTGCCGATGCTCGGCGTTCCGATCGCGATCAAGGACGACGTCGATGTGGCCGGTGAGTTCACCTGCTACGGCACCAGCGCCTATGACCTGCCCGCCACCGCTGACGCCGAGGTGGTGCGTCGGTTACGCGATGCGGGCGCGGTGATCCTGGGCAAGACCGCGGTGCCGGAGATGATGCTGTGGCCGTTCACCGAGACGGTCTCCTTCGGTGCCACCCATAACCCGTGGGACCTGGCCTACACGCCGGGGGGCAGCAGCGGAGGCAGTGGCGCGGCCCTCGCCGCCGGTCTGGCGCCGATCGCACTGGGCTCCGACGGTGCGGGGTCGATCCGCATCCCGGCAAGTTGGTGTGGGCTCTTCGGCCTCAAGCCGCAACGAGACCGGGTGCCGATCGCTCCGCATGATGGCGCATGGCAAGGACTGAGTGTCAACGGCCCGCTGGCTCGTACGGTGGCCGACGCCGCGCTGTTCCTGGACGTCACCAACACCGGCAAGGCTCCCCGTGGGGGCTTCGTCAAAGCCGCTGCACGCAAACCGGGGAGATTGCGAATTGCGTTGAGCGCCAAGCTTCCTCCGACCATGGTCGGCCGGGTTGGCCGGGCGCAACAGCGGGCCCTGGACGGTGTGGAGAACTTGTTGCGGGATCTCGGCCACGAGGTGATCTGGCGTAACCCCGATTACCCGGCGTGGGCGCTGTACGGACATGTGCTGCCACGGATGTGGCGCGGGGTGTACGAGGATGTTCAGAAGCTGCCGTATCCGGAGCGACTCGAGCCGCGTACCCGGGCGATCGCCCGACTGGGCGGGCTGATCTCGGAAGCCAGGATAGACAAGGTGCGCGCCGCCGAGCCGGCACTGGCGGCGCGGGTGCTGTCGATCTTCGACGACGTCGACGTGGTGATCACCCCGGGCACGGCGACCGGGCCGTCCAGGGTCGGGCGCTACCAGCATCGGGGCGGCGTCGCCACGCTGGCACTGGTCGCATCCCGGGTGCCGTTCACCGCGATCTTCAACGCGACGGGTCAGCCGGCGGCGTCGGTGCCGTGGACCGTGGACAGCGAGGGTCTGCCGGTGTCGGTGCAACTCGTCGGCCGGCCGTCGGACGAGGCGACCCTGTTGTCGCTGAGCACCCAGATCGAAGCCGCCCGGCCGTGGGCGAACCGTCGCCCCTTGGTCTCATGAGCGGCTGGGTGTCATGAGCGGCTGGGTGTCATGAGCGGCTCCGGCGATGGTTCTTTCGACCCCGAAACCTCCGATCTCCTCGACGGATTGACCGGCCGAGCACGCGCCGAACGCGCCGAGTTGATCCCGTGGCTGCTCGACCAGGGCATCAGCGTCGAACAGATTCGAGAGTCGTTCGCGCCGATGCTGCTGTCGGCGCGCCGGGTTCTCGGCGATGACGGCACCTACGTCTCGGCCCGCCAGATCAGCGAGCAGGTCGGCCTTGAACTCGACCAGCTGAACCGCTTTAACCGGGCGAGCGGGCTGCCGCAGGTCGACGATCCCGACGCGCTGGTTTTCATGCGGCCCGACGCGGACACCGCGGTACACATCAAACGCTTTCTCGAACTGGGAATCGATGCCGATCAATTGCTGACTGTGGTTCGAGTGCTCGCCGATGGCCTGTCGAACGCCGCAGAGGTGATGCGGTCCGCGGCGCTGGGCCCCGTGCTGTACCCGGGCGTCACCGAACTCGAGATCGCCACCGGCTCGCAGGCGCTCGTGAGCGTGGCTGCGCCGCTGCTCGGCCCGATGATCCAGGACATGCTGCTGATGCAACTACGCCACGCGGCGGAAACCGACGCGATCAACGCCAGCGAGCGCCGGGCCGGGGCACCGCTGCCCGGCGCACGGCTGGTGGCCTGTGCGTTCGCCGACCTCGTCGGCTTTACCCGCCTCGGCGAAGAGTTGCCGCCGGAGGGCATCGAGCTGCTGGCCAACCGATTGGCCGGGATTGCCCGCGAGGCCGTGGTGGCCCCGGTGCGTCTGATCAAGACCATCGGCGACGCGGTGATGTTCGTCTCGACCGACACCGCCGCACTGCTGGACGTGATGCTCGCGCTCATCGAGACCACCGAGGCCGACGAACTGCTGCCGCAGTTGCGGGTGGGGGTGGCCTTCGGGCCTGCGGTGAGTCGCGCCGGTGACTGGTTCGGCAGCCCGGTCAATCTGGCCAGCCGGGTGACGTCGGCAGCGCGGCCCGGCTCGGTGCTGGTCGCCGAATCCGCACGCGAACAGATCATCGACGACGACCGCTACCTGTTCTCCTTCGCCGGGTCCCGGCGACTGCGCGGCGTCATCTCCGACGTCAGGCTGTACCGGGTCCGTCCTGCACGGTGATGCCGCCGTCAGCGCTTGCGCAGTACCGCCCGGCCGCCGATCACAGTCGCCCCGATCAGCAGCAGGATCGCCCAGAAGGGGTTTACCAGCCACCACACCAGTCCGACTCCGATGAGAACCGGTGACACGGCCATCAGCGACATCGCGGGATGCTGCCGAACCACATCGCGGGCGGCGCGGGCCCGCTGTGGGTCGAGTTCGTTACCTGCCATCGGGTCAGTATCCCATGCTCGCGTTGACCATTGACCAGTACGCCCCGCGCCGCTGCAGCAACTCGGCATGGCTGCCGGACTCGACAACGCGGCCGCCATCAATGACCACGATGAGGTCCGCATCGCGGATGGTGGACAGCCGGTGGGCGATGATCAGGCAGGTCCGGTCCCGGCGCAACCGGGCCATCGCCTGCTGCACCAGTAACTCGGTGCGGCTGTCCACCGAACTCGTCGCCTCGTCGAGGATCAACAGTTGCCGACGGGCGGCGAAGGCCCGGGCGATCGTGATCAACTGCTTCTCGCCGGCGCTGAGATTGCCCTCCCCGACGATCGTCTGATACCCGTCGGGAAGCGACCTGATGAAGCCGTCCGCGTGGGCGGCCCGCGCCGCCTCGGTCACCTCCTCGAGGGTCATGTCGGGGCTGCCATAGGCGATGTTGTCGGCGATCGTCGCGCCGAAGAGCCAGGTGTCCTGAAGCACCATCCCGATCCGGGATCGCAAGGACCTTCGGCTCACCTGCCGGATATCGACGCCGTCGAGCAGGATCTGCCCCGAGCCGACGTCGTAGAACCGCATCAGCAGGTTCACCAGCGTCGTCTTCCCGGCACCGGTCGCCCCGACGATCGCCACGGTTGTCCCCGGCTCGGCGACCAGCGACAGGTCTTGGATCACCGGCGTTCCTGCGGTGTAGCCGAACCCGACGTTGCGGAACTCAACCCGGCCGCCGCCGGAGGGCAATTCGCCCGCGGCGCAGGGTGATTCCTCCGGTTCGTCGAGAAACTCGAACACCCGCTCGGCGCTGGCGACTCCGGACTGTAGTGCGTTGTACAGTGCCGCCACCTGCGTCAGCGGCTGATTGAACTGCCGGACGTACTGGATGAAGGCCTGGACGCTGCCCAGGGAGATCTGGCCGGTCGCCACCTGGACGCCGCCGATCACCGCGACGGCCACGTAGCTGAGGTTGCCGACGAACATCGTCGCCGGCGAGATCAATCCGGAGAGGAACTGCGCGGCAAAACTGGTGCGGTAGAGGTCGGCGTTGAGTTCGGCGAAGCGGGCCTGCGCCGAGTCTCGGTGACCGTAGGTCCGCACCAGGGTGAAACCGCTGTAGGTCTCCTCGATGTGGGCATTGAGTCGGCCGGTACCGGCCCACTGCGCGACGAACATTCGCCGCGACCGGCGGGCGATCGTCCGCGTCACCCACAGCGACAATGGAACCGTCGCCACCACGATCAGGGTCAGCAGCACAGAGATGGTCAGCATCATCACCGCCACCGCGACGATGGTCAGCACCGCTGTGAACAGCTGACTGATCGCGATCGACACCGATGCCGAGATGTTGTCGACATCGTTGGTGACCCGACTCAACAGTTCCCCGCGCTGGCGGGTGTCGAAGTACGACAGCGGCAAGCGGTGAACTTTTCTCTCGACATCGGATCGCAACGCGGCGACGGTTCGCGCGACGATGGTGTTCAGCAGCCGGGCCTGCGCCCAGATAAAAAGCGCGGCAATGAGATACATGATCAAGGCGAGCAACAGTGTGCGGCCCACCGCTGCGAAGTCGACTCCCTGACCCGGTACCACGTTCATTCCGCTGAGCAGATCGGCGAAGTTGTCGTCTCCGCGGCCTCTGGCCTCGGCGATGGCCTCAGACTTGGTGATCCCGGTCGGCAACTGCCGTCCGATCACTCCGTTGAACAGCAGATCGGTGGCATGACCGAGAACTCGCGGACCGATCACCGAGAGCGCGACGCCCCCGAGAGACAACGCAAGTACCGCTGCGATCGCGGCGCGGTGCGCTCGTAGACGGCGGAGCAGACGTCGAGCCGAGGCCCAGAAGTCCCGGGACCGGGCGCCGTCGGACTCGGGCATCGCCGCGGTTCCGCGGCGCATCGGAGGCGCGGTCACCGCCGGCCCCCTATCCCGGCGCCGAAGGCTTGCGAGTCGACGAATTCGCGGTACTCCGGGCAGCGAATCAGCAGTTCGTCGTGGCGACCTGATCCCACTATTCGGCCGCCGTCCACAACGATGATCTGATCGGCCTGTTCTACGGTCGAAATGCGTT